>MDSZ01013055.1_pt1 | contig 13374 bp, 7 predicted proteins | sample 811201 | NCBI WGS metagenome assembly MDSZ01 (sample SAMN05326647, study PRJNA326480) | marine metagenome | isolation source: seawater | place: Indian Ocean: North | collected 2010
AGGTTTTACTGTAGCGGATTTACCACCTTGTGAAAGAGGACCTAACGGAGGTAGAGTAATGTGGTTCCCCCCATATGACATTAGTTTTAATGAAACAAGTAACGCTAATTGGACAACCAACCAATTTTTAGGGAGACCAGAACCAATTTACACCTATAATAATACAGAAAGAGTGGGTTCACTAAGTTTTAAAGTATTAGTAGACCACCCATCAATATTAAATGTCATCGCTAGAAAAGAAAAAGAAAGGTTAAAATTAGACGGCCCAACTGTCGACCGAATAATAGAATCATTTTTTGCGGGTTGTACACAATACGATATTTTTGAATTAGCAAGAAGACACGAAAGATTTACCATGACAGAAATTAGTACATGGATAGATATTTTGAACGGTGGAAGTACTGAAGAAAGTATAGGGGCAGTAGTAGAAGAAATAAATGAGGATGACCAATTAAAGGTGGACGAAATCCCAACACTAGACTTTTCAGCTTACGCAGGATTAGGTTGGTATTTTGATAACGACTATCCAGACCCTAATTGTCCACCTAGTAATGATAGCTGTGCCTACTCAACCGTACCGTTTCAAACCTTAGCAAACACATATTTTAGTCCAGGTAATGTACAAGCATTTAAAGATGAATGCCCTACAACATTTGTGGACCCAGTAACTAATGAAACTAGAAACGCTAAAGATGAAATAAATGACTTTTTTAATTTTGCTAAAAACGAATATGAAAGTAAATGGCCTGAATTAGCCAATAAATTAAAAGAAGCTTTGGATTCGGGTTTGTATTCTATTACTGTCACTATAACTTCTAGTGCAAGTTCACCCGCTAGTGTACCATATAATAAAGTATTATCACAAAGAAGATTTGACGCTATAAAACAACTTTTTCAAACTTGGCAAGTTGCAGGTCAAAATGCGTTTATGGACCATTTAAATTCTGGAAGACTAATACTAGGCTCAACAGCTTTAGGGGAACAAGAAACAGTAAGTGCTAATGGATTTGAAGTAGATTGTACTGTAAATTTAAGTCCGTCATTTAGAAAAATTTATTCACCAGAATCTAGTTTATGTAGAAGAGCAGCAATTTCTACTATAGATGTAGAAAATATAGTACCGATACCAGATGTACCAGAAAGAGATATAATACCACCTCGAACAAAAAGAGACGATTACACACTTAAAAATGTTAGAAGAGAAATAGCAAGTAGAATATTAGATAGGTTTGTTGATGAATGTAATTATTTTGATTTAGTAGAAGAAGAAACTGGAATGTTTTATAATACAGTCCAGGAAAAATTAAAATACTTCCAACCGACATTTCACTCTTTAACACCAGAAGGTTTAAATAGTAGGTTAACTTTTTTAAACCAATGTTTAAGACCTGGCGAAACAATACCGACAGTAACTAGAACAGGGGATATAGAAAAAATAGAAAAAGACGCGGACAATACTTCTTTTGGTGCTCCACCAATAGTTGTTTTAAGGATAGGTGATTTTTATAATACTAAAATTGCAATAGACAATATAAACATCACTTATGACCCACTACTTTTAGATTTAAACCCAGAAGGTATCGGGGTACAACCAATGATAGCTTCCGTACAAATGGCATTTAAATTTATTGGAGGTATGGGTCTTAAAGAACCAGTACAGAGACTACAAAACGCTTTATCCTTTAATTACTACGCTAATACCGAAATATACGATGTTCGTGCAGAAGAAACGGTTACCAATGAAATAGATAATAATATTGAATTTTTAGAAAAAATATATGCGAAATATGGTGGGGATAATAGTGACCCTGAAATTGTTGCAGATAGTTTAGCTGAAGAACAAGCGGGAGGTAACCAAGGGGGGACAACATTAGGTGATGTGGTAGATAAAGAACAAACACAATCTGGGGAAACTGGAACTATTAAATATAATTTAATATTTAATGACTTAAAAGCGAAAGGAGGAGCATATATAGATACAGTTATAAATGACATAGAAAGTATTTTAGATAATCAAAATTATGGGTTACTACAATTGATGTTTACTGAAACTACTTGGTATGAAGGAGAATATAGATTTGAACCTGGACTAACAGTAAATCAAGGACTTTTAGTAGGAAAAGTAATCGAACTACAAAGTAGAATGGAAACACTTTATGAAACAACTAAGACAACAATTGAAAATGACCAACTCTTTATTCAACAACAATTTATAACCGAACAAAGCCCATCTAACAATCAAAAACGTAAACTCAGAAATTTATTTTTAGAAAAATTAGATGAAAGACAAAGTGAAATTTTAGATGAACTTTCTAGTTTTGCTGATGAAATCACAAAAGCACAAACCGACTATACTTTGTTGGTAGACCAGATGAATATTATAAGTAATGCGTGTGATGGATACACCAATAATGGAAACACAACAATGTATACTTTATCTGGTGGGACACCATCATCGGAATCTGAATTAGCGACGGCACAAGAAGAAATGGCCAAAGATTATGAAAATCTTTTTAATGTTATGCAATACTTTACTAATACATTAATGGGTGATGAACCAATACAAGCTGATACTTTTTCACAACTAGAACCTTTTATAAAAAAAGGTAATTACGTTAGTCCTTCATCATTTTTAATAGCATCTAATAACCCTTATGGTTATTTAAACAATTTTAATGAAATTAAGTTAGAGTATTTATATTTTAGTAATTTATTAATTGACCCCTCTGAAATACCATCAGACCAAACCTCCTCAGTGCCTAATGCAACAGGAAGTTTATGGGGGGAAATAGAAAATGTGACCGAAGATAGTGGTAGTTTTGGTTGGGACGTGGACGCTTTAAAAATGATTTATTCTGAAGATTTTGCTCATAATGAATCACATTTTAGGGAACAATTTGAAAGTTATAAATTCATACAACAAAATTATGTAGTTAATGGGGTTATTACCGAATTTATAGAAGACCCATCAGACCCAGTTACCACAATTAGTATACCAGATAGTAAGGAAAGAAAGTTAAAGTTTGCTACAAATGCAACTTCAGATTGTGAAACTGAATTATTAAAAATAAACGAACTAAAAGGTGGAACTGTGGACGACAGTGATTCACAATTTAATTATAAATAAAAAATTATGGCAAAGACACAATATTGGAATAGATACGGACAATTTTTAATAAACGAAAAATACATTAATGTTCCTTTCGTAAAATTACCAAGTAAACCAACAGACAAAAGAACAGTATATACTGTAGGTGTCTCACGACTAGATAAATTAAGTCAAGAATATTATGACACACCTTATTTTGGTTGGTTAATATTAAGTGCTAATCCAGAATTCGGAGGATTAGAATCTAACATACCTAATAAAAGAGTGTTGACTATTCCTTTCCCCCTTGTAGCTTCTTTACAGGATTATAAAAAAGAAGTAGAAACACATTTCTTCTATTATGGCAGATGAGATAAGTAATAATGAGAATATATATGTTGAAGCTACCCTTCCAAATATAGTTTTACTAGACCCAAATAAAGTTGTTGAAAATGGTAAAATTCTTAATAGGGCAGTTAAACAAGAGGATTTAACAATATATGTTAATCTGACGGCTAATATTACACCCAGAAGTAGTATAATAACTGGTGCGAATTTAGAAACAGAATCAAACGTAGAACTTTTCGACGGCCAAATTAATTTTTTAAAACCAAAAGGAAAAACGGAATTTACTAGTGATTGGGCTGATGATTTTACCGACCCAGAAGCTAACAAAAAAATAATACAAGTAGACCCCACTAATAATTCTATAGAAAATGTTTTTATAGAAAACAAAAGAGATTCTGAGGCTTTTGGAATTAATAGTATTAGTGTAACTATAAATAAATCTTACACCCCTATGGTAACAATAGGCTTCACAGATGTAAGAGGTAAAACACTATTTCAACAAGGACCAAATTCCCCATATGCTGCTTTTTTCCATATGCCTTACCCTATCTTTAATTTAATAATTAAGGGTTATTTTGGAAAAGCGGTAAGATTTCAGTTAATGATGTATAAATTTAATGCTAAATTTGAACCAGAAACTGGAAACTATGAAGTGACCTGTAATTTTGTTGGTAAAACTTCAGCACTCTTGAGTGATATTAATATGCAAGAAATTTTAACTGCACCATATATGTACTCTCGAATGTCTACTACAACAGACACCACTAAAAAAACACCACAACCATCTAAAAGTGTAGGAGGGTCAAACCCAAACGAAGATTCACAGCCTATTACAACTACAAAAGGAGCACAGACTTTACAACAGGTTTTTGATTTATATAGGGCTAAAAACCTAATAAGTCCAGATGTCCCAGTAATGACGGTATATGATTTAGTACAAAAATCTAAACAAATAGAAAAAGAAATACAAGACGCTTTAACACAAGTGGATGTAGATGAGATGACAGATATTGGCACCTATGAAAATCATTTAGAAAATTATAGAAATTTAGTTATAGGTTCTGGTGGTTGGGCCGACGTTTATTTAGATAAGGAAAATAGTGTTTTGGTTGCAGCAGATGGGACAAACTACTACCAACTTAGAAAAAAATATTTAACTACAGAAAAAAAAGAAGAAGGTATAAAAAGATTAAAGGAATTAATAAATAGATACAATAAACTTCTAAAAGAAAATAAAACATTTGGAAAGGGGAGAAATGCGATATCCATTAATATAAGATATACGGACATTGTTGTTAGTGCCGCACCTGAAGATATAAACCCAATACCCGGTATTCAATATTTTGTTTTAAATAACCTTAAAACTAGTTTTGATGAAAAATGGAAAAATATTTACAACGAGTTCCAAGAGAAAAAAACTAAAATACAACAAGACCTAACCGATAGGTTAAGTTTAATTGTGGAAGATAAAGTTTTAAAATTTAGGCCCACAGTAAGAAATATAATAGGAATATTGATTGCGGGAGCTGATACATTTTTAAGGTTATTAGCGGACACCCATAGAGACGCTATGTTAGTCAAAGGACAACAAAAAAGATTAAATACAGTAGCGAGTATGGGTAGTTTAAGTGTAGATAAAGTAGAGGAAGAAGGTGATGGGTCTAATAAATTTATATATCCTTGGCCTTTATATTATGTGGTAAGAGACAAGGTAATTGGTAATGAGACTACAGAAGTGGGTCAAGATATGATTTTAACCTATCCTGGTGCTGCCGACGTAATTAGTAGTACAGGAGCATACGATTCGTATATTTGGCCTGAAATAGATTTTGTAGAACAATACTTAAGAGCACAAGTATTGAGAGGAAGTGACATAAGTCTAGAGTTTAACAATGAAATTGACAATCCGACATGGGTACCAATAAGTGCATGTGATTTTTTCACCACCAACCCAATATACAACATACCAACAGTAAATTCTAGTTCTTATGAAATATGGGATAGAAGTGTTTTTAATGTTTTTCACAGTGGAGTGTCGGGAAGATTTTTAAAAAGAAGTAAAACTATAGTATATACTAAAGCACAAGCAGAAATAGATTCTCATAATTTTGTATTATTCGCTAATAATGTAGGTGATGTTAGTGAAACCTTTAAAAATAATGGATTTACGTATGAGTCCTTTAGAGGTTTTTTAGAACAACTTTCTCCTTTAGAAAAATGGCAACTTTTAATACGAGACAACTACAATACTGAATATATACGTTCATTAAATCAAACAAGAGGGCAACTTTTTGCTACACCTACTGTACAATATAGAACATTTAGTGAAGTTGTAGACTCACAAGAAACTATTTCTAAGTTTCTATCGGTTTCAAAAAATCCATCAGATAGTGACATAAGTCTAGACACCTACCCCCTAGATGACTTAACTTACACATCTTTACAATCCAATCAGACTGGCTGGATAAAAAGAAATCTAGCTAATAGTCAAAAACTAACTAAACAAGAATTATATAGTTTAGAAGAAAGTTTGATTTTTAATACGGACTTAAAATTATATACGAACAAATACAGATACCAACACCTTCAATGGGTACCACTCTCTAATTGGCAAACATATTATAAATCTCTTTTTGAAGAAAGAACAAATACTTTGGAAGGTGCTAGTTTTAACACTTGGAGAAACTTTTACTTAAATGATTTAATGGGTAATCCCCAAAACGGAACAATTAATGTTGAATCTACCCAAACAGGTGAAATAAATTCAGCGGAAAATAAAAAAAGATTTTTAACTGAAGGGGTTATTAATATGGGAACCAATCATAGTGATAATCTTGTAACAAACATCGCCGCAGGAGACCAATACCCAGATGTAAATCAACCACACTTCGTACCAACTCAAGTAACTTCTATGTTAAACACTTCTTGGTTTACACATGCTTTTGCAAAAGGTATAGAAAAAGATTGGTCTGAAACACAATATCCATATAAAGAAGCTGCTTATTTGTTATTACAATCTTTACCGATAGCTGATTTACATGAAAAAACATTAAAAAGAGATTCTATAGATAGTGCAGAGACCACTGAAAATGAATGGGGAGACTATCTATTTGCCTCATTTAACCAAGTAAGTGCATTACATAAATTACCTTACGCTACAATATTAAAATACGGTTCTGAATGGCATAGGTGGAAAACTGCTGTGAATGAAGGCCCACCACAAGATTTAATTTCAGGAGATTTTATGAGGAATGACATTTTTAATGTCACCGCACCAGTTGGTGATTACTACGACCCGATAAACGGACAATTAAATACTGCTTACCTATTAGATATAAATCAAGATGGGACACCAATTAACTTCTACGCGGAAGCGACATTAGGGGGTAACTTTGATAAAATTAATTTAGGGTTCTACCCAAGACTAATAGATTTTACACATTGGTTTGTTACTGACTTTTTCTTATTTGAACTAAACTATGCGTCATCTAACATAGACCAATATATCACAGCAGGTGCATTAAATGTAAAAAAATTAGAAAACGCCACTATAACCACTGAACCAGGTTTTGACATAAACGCACCTTTAAGAGATTTAAGTTGTAACCAATGGTACACATATTACGATAATGGAATAAATCCTTTTTCAGGTGTTTCATTTGACTCTTATATTTTATATCCTTCAGCTGGTGGTTTAAAAGAAAGTCAATTAAAATATGATGTACCATCTTGGGACTTAATGAATAATGATGGGACCCATAATGGTAATATGAGATTTTTCTGGGCAGCTTCTAATTATGGGTATTTTAATCCTACTTATTTAGAACCTACTTTTTCGTGGGAATCATTAACTGTAACAAATGTAAACCAAGACCAACAAAGTTATTGGCACTCCAAAGACGCTGCAGGATTTACCGGACTTATCGATAATTACAACCAAACACCTTGGGCTTTAAGTGAAGTTTTTGGTACTGAAATACTAGATAAATTTGAAGCTGTTTTTCTTAATTTTTGTCAAAATAGTACCGAATTTGATTTTGATTTAGTAAAAAGAGATAATAACGCTATTTTAGACCCTTCAGTTAGTAATGACAATAACTCATGGAATACCTTGTTTAATTTTAAAGAGTTGTTTAAAAGATTTATGGTAATTGACAAGACTAAACTTTCTTTTACTGATGAAATGTCTAATTCGGATAAAGGGGTAAAAATAGCAGAAGTCCAGTTAAGTAAAATTAATGAAACCTTATTAGATTTTTTAGATATGAGTATGGAATTTAATTTTATAAAACCAGACGACATTAATATACCCGCTATAAAATCATTTTTAGGTGAGTCAAGTGTTTATAATTTTGGTTCTTATGTTGAGGGTTCTTTACCGGGAGATTCTTTAGCTATAACACCTACTGATTCACATAACAATAATCAAGAAGCGTGGAAAACATTAATGTTAGAAGTTTCTCCTTTTACTATGACAGGTTTACAACAACCAGGTTTAAATTATTTTATTTCACAAAACCCCTATAATTCGGTTACAGAGTTTTTTAGGGTTTTTGATATAGAATTTACTTCACAAAATATAATTTTACTTAGAAAAGTAATTAAAATATTTTTAACTGAAAGATTAAAAGGAAATAACAATAACACGTTTAAAGCTAGATTAACCGAAATTTTTGATGAGTTGTACACAAGTCACGTAGACTACCTCACCAACTTCTTTATAACCACACAAAAAAATTTACCTGACGTTGCAGGAGTAGGTACTGCATTAGCTCAACCACAACAAAACTTAATTAAAGGAGATGATGTAAAATTAGAGCTTTATTTACTTTTTAAAGCTTTAAACGATAGGTGGATTTCAGGTTATAATTTTGAAGATAGAGTTTTATTTGAAGATTTTATGTTTTTGGATAGAGCTAATAGAGATATTGGAGACGAAGCTATAGTAGATATAACATCTTTACAATTATTAGATACCATTGAAAACGCAAATGTATCACTTTACAATTATTTAGGGACAATCCTTTCCAGAGACAATAAATTTAATGTACTTGCATTACCTGGGTATATAAATTTTTATGGTGGGTCTTCACCTATTAATGTAGAGTCAATCGCTGAAACGTTTTCTACAGATGAAGCGGGGGACGTATTTGGAACACACTTACAGGTAGATTATTTGGACTCTAGACCAAAATATTTATGTCAATATATTGGGGAACGTTCTGAATATTTAGATTTTGAAAGTGATAAAATGAATTATAAAAACGACGCTTTATCACTGGGTAGGGCAGCTGGAAACTCATTAATGTCTAACTGTAATGACCCTAAAAGGTGTAATAAAGTAGTGTCTTTTGCCGTAGATTTTGGAATACAAAATCAGAATATATTTAAAGGGGTTTCACTAGACCAATCTGAATTTAGAAATACTTCTGAAACTTTTGTGTTATTAGAAAGATTAAATAAAGGAGCGAGTGGTAGAGGACTAGCCTCTCAAGGACAAGGACTTTATAATGTTTATAGAAGTAGGTCATACTCCTGTCAAGTAACAGCAATGGGAAATGCTTGTATACAACCAACCATGTATTTTAGCTTAAGACACGTTCCGATGTTTACTGGGGATTATTTAATTACAGCTGTAGAACATAATATTACACCTAATGATATGAGTACTAGTTTTACCGGAGTCAGAGTTCCTTTTTATAATATACCGAGTGTGGAAGACCTAGTATCCCAAGTAAATAAAACATTTTTAAGTAAGGCCATCACCAATAAAAAACGAAAAACTAAAAAACCAGATAATACAAGTACCGCTGATGGTTTAGCAGATATAGCAAATGATAGTATAGATAAAACAGTAATTAACGGGACACAACAAACTAAAGATTTCTACAAAAAAGAAATACAAAAAGAGGCTTGTTTATTAAGAGGCTTCGCAAAAGAGCTGACAGAATTAAATTTAATAAGAAGTGGGGGAGGAAAACAATACCAACAATTTAGTGGAAAGGCTAGGAGAATGAAAGGCACTGGAAGTAAATCTTGGTCGTTACACGGAACTGGAGAAGCTATAGATGTTTGGCTTACCGATACAGGACAATCGGATGTCGTACAAAGATACATAGCAGAAAATTTAACTAATGTAAGACTTATTATTGATTACAAAAATCAAAGAATTTGGAAACCAAGTAATGGTTGGCAAGAAGCTACTTCCGTTAATCCATCGTATTCTCACTGGCATATAGACAGAGGTGGAGTTAAGAAAAATGGTTCTGGATGGTCACCAGGAGCATTAAAAGCGATGGGCTTTATAAGTCAAACAAACGATACGGTTAATTTAGGAAATTACACAGAAACATGTAGTCCCCCAACAATCACTAACACCTATACATCATCTAGTTCTTTTTCTTCATTTGACTATAGTACCACAGCAGTAGTGGACAGTACTTATGTTTATGTTCCAGGTTTCGATAATATTCAGATATATCAGTAAAACATTTACGAATTAGTTGATATTTATATTAAAAGAATAATTATGGACGCACAAATTTATCAAAAATTACAACAATATTTAGGGGAGGGAGCTAACATTGTCGAAGGTAAAGAGGAGAATGGTTATCAGGAAGTTTGTGATATGAACACTGGAGAGTGTTATACAATTAGAAGTAGAGATGGTTTAATAGAAAGAGTAGAAAACACAAAAAGAGTAAATCGACAAATTAAGGTAGAATCACCAAACGGACAAACAAAACAATTATTAAATGGATAACCAAATGGACAAAATATTATTAGAAGAATTAAAAAGATTCGGACAAATTAATGAATACGCTAATTCACTTAGTACTGGTAAAATTGGTGGTGTTGCAGGATTTGAATTCCCTAGTAGAATAAAAGAATTAGGTGAACAAGAAGAAGAACCAGAAGCGGATGAATTACCAGGTGGTGAAGAACCAGAAGGGGACGCACCAGATGAAGAAGTAGTAGATATAGATGCTGAAGAAGGTGGTGATGATTTAGATTTAGGTGGTGAAGAAGAAGAAGTAGACATAGAGTCGGAAGACACAGATAGTGGAACTGAAGAAATAGATGTTACTGATTTAGTAACTATGGCTAAAGACGCAGAATCTAAAGCTGGTGAAGTTGTTGATAGTATAGAAGGTCAGTCAGGCAAGATAGATAGTCTAGTAAGTAAATTAGATGACTTAGAAAGTAAGTTAGGTGAAATGGATAGTATTATCACAGCGATAGACGATTTAGAAACTAAATTTGAAGCTATGAGACCAGAAACACCAGAAGAAAAATTAGAATTAAGGTCATTAGATAGTGGACCTTATACTGAAAAACCATTAGAATTTTGGGATAGAAAGAAAGAAGAAATGTCTAAACAAAAAGGTAAACATGAATATGTGTTAACAACTGATGAAGCAGAAGACTACAATGATTCAGAAATTAAGAATACATTTAGTTCAAATTACGAACCAGAAGAAGACGAATAATATAACTTAAAATATATTTAAAATTTAAAGGGGCAAATTTTGACATTTACCCCTTTTTTATTTATAATAGTTTAGTATATTTTAATAAAGTAATTTAACAACTTAAAAAAAAACATAATATGACAGCAAGTTTAGACGCAATTTTAAATCAGTACGAAAAAAATCAATCTCCTAATACGGAGAAAAAATTCGTATCTAACGAAGAAAGACTTAAAAAGTATTTCGCACCCTTCTTACCTAAAGGACAAACAGAAGGAGAAAAAACAGTAAGAATTCTACCAACATCAGATGGTTCATCACCATTTAAGGAAGTTTATTTCCACGAAGTACAAGTACAAGGTAAATGGATGAAAGTTTATGACCCAGGAAAAAATTCAGCTGGTAAACCGACAGGTGAAAGAAGCCCTCTTAATGAAGTGGAAGACGCATTAAGATTAACAGGTAATCAACAAGATAAAGAATTGGCAAGACAATACCGTTCTAAAAAATTCTACATCGTTAAAGTTATTGACCGAGAAAACGAAGAAGACGGAGTAAAGTTTTGGAGATTCAAACACAACTGGAAAGGTGATGGTATTATGGATAAGTTAATACCACTCTTCCAAAAGAAAGGTGATTTAACTAATGTAAATGAAGGTAGAGATGTTTCACTAATTCTAAAAGCAGTCCCACTACCAAGCGGTAATGGAACTTACACAGCAGTAAGTATGATAATGGCAGAAGACCCAGCAAAACTACACACAGATGAAAATACATCAAAAGAGTGGTTAGCTAACACAGAACAATGGTCTGACGTTTATTCTCAAAAACCAATTGAGTATTTAGAAGCTATTGCAAAAGGTGAAACACCTATTTGGAATCCTGAAACAAAAAAATATTCGTACGATTCAGCTACACAAGAAAGTATAACAATGGAAAAGACAACAACTACTACAACTGCAGACCCACAAGCAAATGCATCAGTAGATGAAGACTTACCATTTTAATTTTTTGAAGAATGGCAATAAAAAAGAAAAGTTTTAAAGATATAAAATCAAAGTTCTCAAAGAAGGCTTCGTTTAAACCAGATAGATTTTTGGATTTAGGTGAAGCTTTCCTAGATGCTAGTGGTATTCCAGGTCCAGCAATGGGGCATATACAAATGTTTTTGGGCCATAGTGATACCGGTAAAACTACAGCGTTAGTAAAAGCAGCTGTAGATGCACAAAGAAAAGAAATTTTACCTGTTTTTATTATCACTGAACAAAAATGGGATTTTGAACACGCTCAATTAATGGGTTTAGAGTGTGAATTAAATAAAGATGGTGAATGGGACGGATTCTTCCTATTTAATAACGACTTTCAATACATTGAACAAATTACAAACTATATAAATGATTTATTAGATGCACAAGAAAAAGGTGAAATAGATTATGATTTATTGTTTTTATGGGATTCAGTGGGTTCGGTACCTTGTAAAATGACCTTTGATGGTAAAGGAGGAAAACAACATAATGCCTCTGTTTTAGCAGATAAAATAGGTATGGGGCTAAACCAAAGAATATCGGGAAGTAGAAAACAATCATCAAAACATTTAAATACGTTAGTTGTTGTAAATCAACCATGGGTAGAATTACCAGATAACCCATTTAGTCAACCTAAAATTAAAGCTAAGGGAGGTGAATCCTTATGGTTAAATTCTACTCTAGTATTTTTATTTGGAAATCAAAAAAATGCGGGAGTATCTAAAATAACAGCAACAAAAGATAAACGAAAAGTAAAATTTGCTAGTAGAACTAAAATCTCTATATTAAAAAACCATGTAAATGGATTAGGATATGAAGATGGCAAAATATTAGTAACACCACACGGGTTTTTGAAAGGAAAAGACTCAAGTGAAGAAAAAAAATCAATAGAAATTTATAAGTCTGCAAATTCGGAATACTGGAAAAAAATTATTGGTTCTTCTGGGGACTATAATTTAGCAGTAGAAGATACTGGAGAGTTATTTTAAAAATAAAAAAAATGACAAAAGTAATTAAAGGAAATAAAGTAAAAGTACATTACACCGGTACTCTAAATGATGGTGAAAAATTCGACAGTTCTCACGATAGAGGACAAACACTAGACTTCCAAGTGGGAGCGGGTCAAATGATAAAAGGATTTGACGAAGCTTTATTAGAAATGGAAGTGGGACAAACTAAAACAGTCAATTTAAAACCTACTGACGCATATGGTGATATGAGACCAGAAGCTATACAAGAAGTACCTAAAACACAATTCCCACCAAACTTTGAATTAACTGAAGGTGGTATGGTAGAAGGTAGAACACAATCTGGCCAACCAATGAGAGCTACAGTAAAAGAAGTAAAAGATTCGTCTGTTATTTTAGATATGAATCACCCACTCGCTGGTAAAGAACTTAACTTTGAAATAGAGTTAGTAGAAATAGAAAACTAGTTATTAACC
>MDSZ01056296.1_pt1 | contig 13373 bp, 10 predicted proteins | sample 811201 | NCBI WGS metagenome assembly MDSZ01 (sample SAMN05326647, study PRJNA326480) | marine metagenome | isolation source: seawater | place: Indian Ocean: North | collected 2010
GGATTTGTAATTTTTATCTTAAATGCATTTTTAGGTTTAGATACTAGCTTTATTGATAATATAAATAATTATACAAATAATTTTTTTGATACAGAAATTGGTTTTCAAAAAATTATATTAATTATAATTTCTTTATTTACCTTTAAATTTTTAATTCTTTCATATGTTGCATGGAAAGAAGCTGACTTTATAGCTCAGTTTAGAGAAAAAATTTCTAATAAAATTTATCATAATTTCCTTAATAGGGATGTAAAAAATCTTCTTAGCAAGAATAGTGCAGAATATATAAGAAATTTTACTGAAGAAATTTTATCTAGCATTCAGTTCATTACTAGCTGTTTAAAATTAATTCTTGATTCAATATTAATATTAAGTTTTTTGATATTTTTAATGTATTTTAATCCTTTAATTACATTAATTATTTATACTTTTTTCTCATTATTGGCCTTTATTTATTATAGTTTTTTTAAAAATAAATTATCAAGCTGGGCCATTATAAAGTTAGAAAATAAAAAAAAAAAAATTCAATTTATTGCTGAAAGTTTTTCTGCGATTAAATCAATAAAAATTTTATCAAGAGAAAATTTTTTTCTAAATAGATTTAAGAAACAAATTAAGTCTATTAGCAGAATACAATTTAAAGTATCTTTTATAGGAGAATTACCAAGAAATATCTTTGAGTATATTTTGCTAATTAGTATTTTAATTTTATTTTTTTATTTAATTGAAAATAATTATTCAAGTGAAAGTATTATCCAATTACTCTCTGTTTATACTCTTACTGCCTTTAGACTTGTCCCTTTGATAATGAGATTTTTAGGAAATATGCAAAAACTTAAACACTCATATCCAAGTATTGACAAATTAATTGAGGAGAGTGAACATAAAATTATTTATAAAAAAGGTAAAATTAAAAAAATATCTTTTAAAAATAGCATAAAATTAAATATTAAAAAGTTTTCATTTAATAAGAGTAAGGATTATTTATTTAAAGACGTAAATATTGAAATAAAAAAAAATTCACAAATTGGAATAATTGGAGAAAGTGGTAGTGGCAAAAGTACTCTTATTGATATTTTATGTGGTTTTCAAAAAAATAAATATTCAAAATTAAAAGTTGATGGTAAGAATATCTACAGTTCTAATAATCTTCAAAATTGGCAAAATTCCATAGGTTATGTTCCTCAGAATATTATTATTCTAAATCAATCATTGAGAGAAAATATTTTATTTGGAGCTGACAGAAATTATTTTGATGATAATATTTTAGTAAATTTAGTAAAGAGGGTAGATTTAGAAAAATTTTTTAAAAAATCCAAAATTGGTTTCTCTCAAATTTTACAGCAGGATGGAGAAAATATATCAGGTGGTGAAAAACAAAGAATAGGAATTGCTAGAGCTCTAATCAATAATCCAGATCTTATAATATTTGATGAGGCTACAAGTGGATTAGATATTGAGACAGAAAATAAAGTTCTCGATACAATTAAAAAAATTAATAGGACCTCTGTAATAGTTTCCCACAGATTTAATGCTTTAAAAAATTGTGATAAGATATATTTATTAAAAAATAAGAAGTTAACATTATTAAAAAATAATAAAATAAAAGCATATTTTGAAAATTAATTATAAAATCTTAATTCCTGGTGGCACAGGTTTTATTGGCTATCATCTTTGTTTATTTTTTTTTAAAAAAGGTTGGAAAGTTCATTCAATCTCAAAGAATAAACCAAAAAAAAGTAGAAAAATAAAAGGTGTTAAATACATTTTATGTGATATTAGAAATAAAAAAGCACTAAATAAAAATTTAAGTAAACACTACGATTATATTGTAAATTCCTCTGGTTATGTTGATCATTCTAGAAATAGATCAATTTTGCAAACTCATTTCTTAGGTTGTAAAAACTTAATTTATAAATTTAAAAACAAGAAACCAAAAAAATTTATTCAAATAGGATCTAGCATCGAGTATGGAAATCAAAAATCTCCTCAAAAAGAAAATTTATTAAAAAAAATAAATACTTTTTCAGTATATGGAAATGCAAAACTAAAAACTACTTTTTTTTTATTATCTTTATTTAGAAAAGAGAGGTATCCGATATCAATAATTAGACCTTATTTAATCTATGGACCAAATCAAGATAATAACAGAGTTATACCTTTTGTAATAAATAATTCCATAAATGACAAAAGTTTTGATTGCTCACCAGGCAATCAAAAAAGAGATTTTTTATATATAGATGATTTTGTTCAAGCGGTTTACATGTCATTAAAATCAAACAAAAATAATGGAGAATTAATTAATATTGGTTCACAAAAACCTATTAAAATTAAAAATCTAATTCTTAAAATAACCAGCATAGTTAGAAAAGGAAATCCTAATTTTAGCAAAATAAGAATCAGAACCGATGAGCCTAATGAGCTTTTTCCAGATATAACAAAAGCTAAAACTATATTAAATTGGTCTCCAAAAGTAAGTTTAGAAAAAGGTTTAAAAAAAACAATAAGTTTTTATAAAAAAAATGGATTAAAAAATTAGTGTTATTGTTAATTGTTATAATGGTAAAAAATATTTTGATGAGAATCAAAAATATTTTCAATTAAACTAATAGATTTTTTTGAAAATGAAAAAACTTATTTTAATATCTAATGATAAATTAAATTTTGATAAAACTGAAGTTTCTTCAGACTTTAATGATACAATTAATATTATCGATGCTTTATCAAAAGAATGTAATTTATTCTTTTTTTCTAGAAAGAAACCAACAAAAGGTTGCTTCAAAACATCCTTAAACAAAAATATCAAATTAAAATTTTCTGATATTTTTTCATTAAATTTAAAAGATAAAATTGTTTTTATGATTTCAATTACACCATTTAATTTTTTAATTTATTTATTTATAAAATTTCTGAATAATAATAAGTTAAAAGGCTTTGTTATACTAAGAAGTGATGGGCATAAAGAGTACTTTATAAAATATGGCTTCTTTGGAAAAATCGTCTACCAATTTTTTTTTGAAAGCATTTTAAAAGATTTAAAGCCAATAATTGTAAGTAAAAATATTTCTAATGTAAAAAAATACAAATCACTGAGAATTTATCCTTCAGAGATTGACAACATATGGAAAAAAAATTTAAAAAAAGTAGATATCTCAAAAGCAAAGTTACTTTATCTAGGAAGAATTAAAAAAGAAAAAGGTGTATTTTCTTTGGTTAAATTAATAAATGATTTATCTATTGATTTTAAATTAAGTATTATAGGTGCCAAAAACAAACATAAATCCATAAACAAGAAAATAAAATATTATGCAGAAACATCAAAAAAAGAGAGAATTATTGAATATTTTGATAAGAATAATATTTTCATTTTGCCATCATTTACCGAAGGATATCCAAAAGTTATATTAGAGAGTCTCTCAAGACTCAGACCAGTGATAGTTTTTGAGGAAATTTCTCATGTTAAAGTAAATTTTAACGGAATTTTTGTCTCACGGAGAAACCCCAAAAGTCTACAAAAAACCATAATTTATATATTAAGTAATTATAAAAAAATTCAAAAAAAAATGAAAAAAAACAAAATTTCAACAAAAATAAAATTTCAGAATGATCTTATAAACTTTGTGAAATTTAACAAATATTAAATTCTTTATAGGATAAATTAATTATATGTATATTTATTGTATTAATTCACATAAACCAAATAATTTGAAAATATGTGATAAAATTTATAAAATTAAAAATAAAAATCTCATTATTCCAAAATGATGTATATAAAAACATTCAGAAAAAAATTGAAAAAATTTTTTTTTATACCAAAGATAATTTTAATAAAGAGCTTTTAATTTCAATTGAAAATGGTTTTAAATAAAAATTTTATTGGTTTAATATTAAGTTATGGAGTTGGAATATTCCCTTTATTCCTTTTAATTGGGCCTTTAGTGTCAGAAATATTTTTAATTTTAACTATAGTTTTTGTTTCAATTATAGTCATCAAAGATAAACAGTCTAAATATTTAAATAAATATTTAATTTTTTTTGGTTTATTTTATTTGTCGACTGCTTTTTCAACGTTAATCAATTTTTATAGTTTGGATTATACCAAGGGTGCTATGTTTTATTTCCGAATTGTTTTATTTCCTTTTGGTATTTGGTTTTTACTCAATAGTTATAATATCTTTAATAAAAAAATTATTTTATTTTATACAATTTTTTTCTCTTTAATTATCTTTGACTCAATTTTACAATATTACACAGGTAAAAATATTCTTGGTAATGAGATTTTAAGATATCGTATATCTAGTTTTTTTTCTGAAGAATTAATTTTAGGTAGCTTTTTTTTAAGATTACTCCCAATTTTTTTTGTATTTCTAATAATGAATGATTTGATAGTAAAAGATAAAATAAATATTTTTTATTCAATATTAATTTCATTTATTTGTTTCATAATTTATCTATCAGGTGAAAGAACCTCGTTCTTTTTATTAGGATTATTTTTCATGATATTTTTTATTACAATTAAAGATTTGAGAAAGTTTATTTTTGTTGTTGGTATGATTTCAATTTTTTTATCATTTAGTGTTCCATATTTAAAAAATTCTGAAAATTCTAATCCAGCAACCAGAATGTTTAAAAAATCTTTTGAACAGATAATTGGTAAAGGTGAAGAACAATATGAAGAGCATAAAAAAAAAATTTTTGATAAAGTTTATGTTTTTTCTCATGATCACCATGGCCATTATATGTTATCAATAAAAATTATTAAAGATTATCCTATTTTTGGAACTGGTATAAAAGGTTTTAGATATTTATGTAGAAATAAAATTTATATATTAAAGTATAATGATGGGTGTTCTACACACCCACATAATACCTATTTTCAAATTTTTACATCTAACGGGATTATTGGTTTTATTTTTTTATTATTTGCTTTTTTTTATGTAATTAGAAAAATAATAGAGTCTAGAAAAAAAATAAATTTTAAAAATAATTTTGATAAAAATGAAATATCAAAAACTATTTTATTAATTGGAATCTTTATTAATTTATGGCCATTAGCTCCGAGTGGGAATTTTTTTAATAATTGGCTATCAATGTTATATTTTTACCCTGTAGGCTTTTATTTGTATTTTAGATTTAAAAATGACAGAAAAATTAGTTAGTATAATTGTAAACTGTTACAATGGAGAAAAATATCTTAAAAAAACTTTAGAAAGTATAAAAAAACAAGAATATTCGAATTGGGAATTAATTTTTTGGGACAATCAGTCTTCAGACAATAGTAAAAAAATATTTGATAGTTTTAAAGATCAAAGATTTAAATATTATTATGCTGATAAACATACAACTTTGTATGAGGCTAGGAATTTAGCGTGCAAAAAATCACAAGGACAATTTATTGCTTTTTTAGATTGTGATGACTGGTGGTATGAAAATTTTCTTTCATCAAGAAGTAGTTTTTTTGATAATGAAAAATATGATTTTTCTTATTCAAATTGCCATTTTTATTTTGAAAAAAGTAATAGACAAGAAATTTATACAAAAAATAGATTGCTCAGTGGTAAAATCTATAATTTTTTATCCAAGAATTATTTAGTAAATGTTAATAGCCTAGTAGTGAGAAAAAATTCTTTAGAAAGAATTAATTTTTTTAATCCAAAATTTAATATTATTGGTGATTTCGATGCGGTGATGAAAATCAGTAAAGATGGAGAAGCTTTAGCCTTTCAAGAACCTTTGGTATGTGTAAGAATACATGGAAAAAATTTTCATGACGAAAATAGAAAAATGTTTTTTAAAGAATATAAAAGTTGGTTTTTCAGTCAACTTAATGATGATAATTTTAAAAAAAATAGAATACTTTTTTTAAAAAGATTAATATATTTATATTTTGTTTCACTTTTTCCAAAATTTATAAAAGATTTTTTTAAAAAGAAATGAGATAAATCAAGATTATATAGATTTATGAATAACAAAAAAAAACTCAAAGTTGGAATTATTGTCGATGATACAGATCAATCTTATTTAATAGATGATATTTATAAAAAAAGTTTAGAAAGTAATTGTTACTCAATAGCATGTTTAATTATTCAAAAATCAAATAATCTAAAAACTCAAAGTTTTATTGATAAATTAATCAATTATTTAAAAACAAAGGGCATCCTAAGATTAATTGATAGAATAGTTTTTGAATTAATTGATCAAATAGAGACAAGAATTATAAAGAAAAAAAAAAAATTTAAAGATTTTTTTTTAAAGCGACCAATTTCAAAATTTGAAGTTGAGAAAATTTGTGTAATTCCTAATATTTCAAATTCAGGTTTATATTATTCTTTTAAAACTGAAGATATAAATAAGATAAAAAATCTTAATTTAGATTTACTAGTTAGAGGTGGCTCAGGTATTTTACAAGGTGAAATATTGAACACATGTCCTTTAGGAGTCATTTCTTTTCATCATGGAGATAATGATTTTTATAGAGGTGGCCCACCTGGATTTTGGGAAGTTTATAATCGCGAGCCATCAACCGGTTTTGTGATTCAACGTCTTTCAAAAATACTAGATGGTGGTGATGTGATCTTTAAAGGAAATATCCCAACTTCTTTTTTTTACAAATTAAATGTTTGTAAATTATTTTTAAAATCAAGTATTTTTTTACATAAAACATTAGAGAAGTTGTCCGATAATACAAATAAGGTATGTTTATATCCAAAAAAACATGATGCTTTTAAAATCTATAAAATACCAAAATCATATCAATCTATTTATTATTTATTTAAAACTTTTATTCTTGGATCAAAAAAAATATTAAATAAACTTTTCGGTCGTACATTAAAATGGAATGTCTGTTATCAATTTACTGATAATTGGAAAACTTCTTCGATAAAAAACTCTACAATTATTAAAAATCCTAAGAATAGGTTTTTAGCAGATCCATTTTCTATAAATTATAATAATAGGACTGTAGTTTATGTTGAGGATTATGATTATAATGTTAATAAAGGAAAAATTTCTGCTTATGAAATTACTCTAGAGGGACACAAAGAAATTGGAGTAGCAATTGACGAAAAATTTCATCTTTCATACCCTTTTTTAATTGAAACCAATGAAGGTTTATTTATGGTTCCAGAAAGTCATCAGTCAAAAGATATAAGAATCTATAAGTGTATTGAATTCCCGCTTAAATGGAAACTTCATAAAATATTAATGGAAAATATCAGCGCGGTAGATACTAATATTTTTAAGTTCAATAATAAATATTGGCTATTTACAAGTTTAGACTCTTCAAAATTAGGTGAACATTCTTCCGAGCTACATATCTTTTATGCTGATAGCTTTGACTCAACTTCATGGAAACCGCATTCATTAAATCCAGTTATTTTTGATGCAAAAAAAGCCAGGAATGCTGGAATGATTTATTCTAAAGAAAGTGAGCTTTATAGAGTTTTTCAAAAACAAGATTTTGACAGGTATGGAGCCGCTTTGGGTGTAACCAAAATTAAATCTTTAACAGAAGATAAATATGAAGAAGAGGAATTCATGAATATTGAACCAAATTTTTCTAAAAATATATTAGGTATACATAGTTTTTCTTTTAATTCAGGCATTCTTTTGAATGACTTTATTAAATATGAAAAAATTAATTAACTATGAAATTATATAAAATTAATAATACCTTTAAAAATATCTGAAAAGTAAAATTAAAAATTATTAATTAAGAGCTTACATTGAAGACACTTTTGCAACGTTATACTATTTCCGAATTACAGTGTCAAAATTTAAAATAATTGTTAGAATTTTTTATAAAATTATAGTTTCAACTTGCAATGAAAAACCAGCTATCTATAGTTGAAAAAAAACTATTTTTTAAAAATTTAATAGATTTATAAAAATTTAACGAGTTATGGATATTTTTTTTTTAAGTATAATAATATTTATATTTAATTTAATTTTATTTTTAAAATTTGATTTAATTTCTAGTTTTTTCAATTTTCTTGATAAACCAGATGGAAAATTAAAAAAACACTCAAAACCTATTTCATTGATTGGAGGATTCATAATTTTGATCAATCTTTATTTGATAATTTTTTTCTTAAAATTATTAGATATCGATAATTCAGTTTTTGATGATAATTTTATATATGCTTTTATTTTGTTAAGTACCTTATTTTATTCTATTGGTTTAGTGGATGATCTAAAAAATTTATCTCCAAATAAAAAGTTATTTTTTTTATTTATTTCAATTATTGTTGTAATATATTATTTTCCAGACATAAACTTAGAGCATATAAAAATCTCTTTTTTAAAAAATAATTATCATTTTAAATATTCAGAAATATTTTTAGCACTGTCATTTGTTTTATTAGCAAATGCAATGAATATGTTTGATGGCATAAATCTTCAATTAATCCTATATTCTTCATTTCTTTTCATTCTCTTTGCTTTGAATGAAATTATGTCAATATTTTTTATTTTATTATTGATATGTTTTATTTTTTTAGCAATTCTTAATTATAAAAATAAAGTTTTTTTAGGAGATGGCGGTGCATATCTAATCAGTGTTATTGTGGGTTGTGCTTTTATTTATCAATATAATAATTTTGAAAATTATTTTTTTGGTGATGAGGTTTTTCTAATACTAATTATTCCAGCTATTGACATGTTAAGACTCTTTTTAACAAGAATAATTAAAAAAAAACATCCTTTTAAAGGTGATCTAAATCATCTCCATCATATAGTAAATAATTTTACAAATAATGAAACCTTAACAATACTAATTACAATTACTTTAAGTATCATTCCGACGTTGTTTTTAATGCTCAACATACATACGTATATTATTTTGATATTAAGCATTATAATTTATTTTAGTCTTATATTATATCTTAGGTTTAAAGTTAAATGAGAGCATTGGTAACCGGAGGAGCAGGATATATTGGTAGTACAGTATCGAACTATCTTTTAGATAGAGGCTATCAAGTAATAATAATAGACAATCTCTCAACTGGTTTTATTCAAAATGTTCCTAAGAAAGCAGATTTTTATAAATTTGATATATCAGATACAAAGAAAATTAAAAAAATATTTATTAAAAAAAAAATAGATATAGTTTTTCATTTTGCTGCATTAATAAACAATGAGGAGTCTCTTAAGCATCCAAAAAAATATTATCTTAATAATTTTACTAAAGGAAAAATTTTTTTTGAAAATTGTTTAAATAATGGAATAAATAAGTTTATATATTCCTCTACCGCTGCCGTTTATGCTAATAAAAAAAAACAAGTAAATGAAAGAGATAAATTAAATCCGATGTCTCCGTATCCAAAATCAAAGCTAAAGTTGGAAGATTTTTTAAATAAAAAAAAAAATACAATTAGTTGTGTTATTTTAAGATACTTTAATGTTGCAGGAGTAGATAAGAAAATGAGATGTGGTTTTAATGTTAATAAAGGCTACAATTTAATTCTCAATCTTTGTGCAGCCTGTATAAAAAACAAATTATTTAAAGTGAACGGAAACGATTACGATACACAAGATGGAACAACGATAAGAGATTATATTCATGTAGAAGATTTAGCAAAAATTCACTTATTAGCATCCAAATTGGTTTTAAAAAAAAAAGTTTTTAAAATATTTAATTGTGGTTATGGAAATGGTTTTTCTGTTATGGAAATTTTGAGAAAATTTAATTCTATATCTAAAAAAAAGATAAGATTTAAGTTTGGAAATAGAAGATCAAGCGACATTGTTGTATCTATAGCCAATCCAAAAAAATTGATTAAATCTACTAATTGGAAACCAAGATTTAATAATTTAACAACAATAGTAAAGTCATCCTTGAACTGGTACCAAAAAAAATGGAAAAAAAGTTAAAATGAATATTTTTAAAGAAAAAAAAAAAAAGATTATATTTTCAATTGGAATAATTATTTTATTGTTTTTAGTTTATTTATTTTTCACAGTGTCTAACATCGTTCGTTATGGCTATGACAGACAAAATAAAATAATTGAGATAACAAAATCAATCATACCTGATCATTACATAAATAAGATTAAACGAAATTTATTTATTATTTCAAATTTAAAATCTGAGAATGAATTCTTAAATTTACAGGTACAAAAATTTGATCAAGGTTTAGATGGCAAAAAATATAAGACAGAATTTGTTAAATTAAATTCCCAAGAATATGAAATAAACTTTTTCTTTACACCATTTAAAAGATTAGATGTCAATTTAGGTTGGAATGCTGAAACTAATTCTTTAAGGGCACATTACGCAGAAATAAAAGATGATAAGGTCATTTTAATATCAGGAGAGGGTCAAACAATTTATTTTCAAAAAGAGAATTTACTAAAGGAAAAATTGAATTATAAAAATTTGCCAAACAATATTTCAGAGATTTTGAAAAAAGGCAAATTTCAGCTAATTGGTATTAGAGATTTACATTTTGTTAATGAAAAAGTTCTTATATCGATGTTAGTGAAAAACAAGAAAGGTATAACAATAAACTTATACGAAGCAGACTTAAACTATGAAAAATTAATCTTTAAAACTTTTTTTAAGACAAAAGAATATTGGGATAATTATAATGTATTTTCTGGAGGGAGGATAGAAGATTACACAAAAAACAATATTTTATTTGCAATTGGTTTTTCGTATGTAAAAAATGCTGCACAGGATAAACAAAGTTTACTTGGAAAAATTATTAAAATTAATTTAGATTCAAAAAATTATGAACTAATTTCGATAGGTCATAGAAATCCACAAGGCCTGAGGTTTGTTGAAAAAGAAAATTTAATAATAAATTCTGAACATGGTCCTAAAGGTGGAGATGAAATTAATATAAATATTTTAAATCATAAAAAAGAGATAAAAAATTATGGGTGGGATATTGCATCCTATGGTACAGCATATGATGGAACTGATCCTTTTAAAAAATCTCATAAAAAATTTGGTTTTGAAGAGCCAGCAATTTATTTTGTGCCATCTATTGGAATAAGTGAAATTTTATATTTTGAAAAGAATTCATACTGTTCAGATAAATGTGTTTGGGCAACTTCACTTAGAGCAAATTCTATATATTTACATGAAATGAGTGACAATTATGAAAAACTAACTTCAATTGGAAGAATTCATTTGAAAAAAAATAGATTAAGAGACATCGATTATGATGAAGATTTAGATATAGTTATATTGTTAAGTGAAAATGTGCCTTCACTAATTTCTTTAAAAAAAATAAAAAACTAAATTATTTATTTTAAATAAAAAATTGTTTAATTTTTGAGATATTCTTTAAAAAAATTGTCTTTAAAGGATTTAAACTATTTTTTTTCATTATCTTGTAATCTTCTTTCATTTTATTAATAATATTCTTTATTCCTCTATTGCTCGTGCCGCCGAGTCTCATTTTCAGTGTAAATTTATTCTGAAAATAAATATTAACATTATCAATTCTAAGTAATCTTATTATAAAATCATAATCTGATGAAATCTTAAAATTTTCATCGTAATAACCAACTTTTTCTAACAAACTTTTTTTAAAGAATATTGTTGTGTGTGGCGGCATCCAACCGTTACTGATTTTTTTTTGAATTTCCTCATTTTTTTGTAACCCTTCTGGAATATTCGAAATCCATTTTCTAATAATCTTATTTGTATCATTTTTTTTTGTATAAAAAAGATTTGAAAAAAAAACGTCTACATTGTTATTTGTAAATATTGAGACCATTTCTTTTAAAAATTCTTGGTCTATAAATTCATCGTCAGAATGTAGTAAACCTACTATTTCACCTTGAGCAATTTTTAAACCCTCATTCAAAGCGCCATAAATACCGTTACTTTTTTGTTGAATAATTTTTTGGTTATTTATTTTAAATTGATTTGCAATTTGTATTGTTTGATCTTTTGATTGATTGTCTATAATTATATGTTCAAGTGTTTTTAAAGATTGAGCAGAAATACATAAACAACAATTTTTAATTGTTCTTTCACTATTGAGGGTACATGTTATAAGACTTACTTGCATTCTTTGAATAAAATGAATACAGAATATATAATTTAGAAAAAAATCCAAATGAAAAAAAAAGTAGCTTTAATTTTTGGAATTACTGGACAAGATGGTGCTTATTTATCTAAACTTTTATTAAAAAAAAAATATAAAGTCTATGGAGTAAAAAGAAGATCATCAATAATTAATACACAAAGAGTTGATGATATATATAAAGATATAAATCAAAAATCTGATTTTGTCCTCTTCTATGGGGATTTGACTGATTCTTCGTCAATATTAAATTTAATAAAAAAAACTCAACCAAATGAGATTTATAATCTCGCAGCACAATCACACGTGCAAGTGTCTTTTGAGGTACCAGAGTATTCTGCAGATGTAAATAGTCTTGGAACTTTAAGAATTTTAGAGGCAATCAAAAATTTAAATTTAGAAAAAAAAGTCAAATTTTATCAAGCTGGGACTTCAGAAATGTTTGGTAGAACAAAAGAAAAATTTCAAAACGAAAAAACACCCTTCTATCCTGCGAGTCCATATGGTGTCTCCAAGTGCTTTGCACACTGGATTACAGTTAATTATAGAGAAGCTTATAATATCTTTGCTTGTAATGGAATTTTGTTTAATCATGAAAGTCCAATTAGGGGAGAGACCTTTGTTACAAAAAAAATTATTCAAGGATTGATTAGAATAAAGCATGGTAATCAAAAAAAATTATTTTTAGGAAATTTATATTCTAAAAGAGATTGGGGCCATGCTAAAGATTATGTTGAGGCAATGTGGAAAATGTTACAACAAAAAAAACCAAATGATTATGTTATTGGAACCGGTAAAACATTTACAATTAAAGAATTTGTTAATAAAGCTGCAAAAAAGATTGGTTTTAAAATTAAGTGGGTAGGCAAAGGTATAAATGAAAAAGCATTAAATATTGAAAATAAAAAAGTATTGATTGAATGTAAAAAAAGATATTTTAGACCGGTGGAAGTGGATTATCTCAAAGGTAATGCTTATAGAGCCAAAAAATTATTAAAATGGTCACCCAAGATATCCATAGATGATTTAATTGATGAAATGATAGAACATGAATTAGAAAATTTATAATGATAAATATTGATAGTAAGATTTTCATAGCAGGACACAATGGTATGCTTGGCTCCTCTATATTAAGGACACTTAAAAAAAAGGGTTATAAAAATTTAATTACAGCTGAAAAAAAAAAACTTGATTTAAGAAGTCAAAAGTCTGTTGCAAAATTTATAAGGACTAGAAAACCTCAGGCAGTAATCATTGCTGCTGCTAAAGTTGGAGGAATAAAAGCAAATATTAATTTTCCAGCAAATTTTATTAATGATAATTTACAGATACAAA
>MDSZ01241676.1_pt1 | contig 13373 bp, 10 predicted proteins | sample 811201 | NCBI WGS metagenome assembly MDSZ01 (sample SAMN05326647, study PRJNA326480) | marine metagenome | isolation source: seawater | place: Indian Ocean: North | collected 2010
GAAATTGTAGAAAAGTATAGGGAATAAAATAAATGAAAAAAGTTTTAATGGTAATGGCTCATCCCGATGACGAAATAATCTTTGGGTGGCCTATCTTTCAGGATGAAGAAATTGAGAAAAAGGTTTTGATTTGTTCGTCTGATCTTTATAACCAAGAACGACAGTGGTGCAAACACAGAAAAGATGCATTGTTTGAGGTTTGCAAAAAAGTAGGCGCAGAAGCTGTTTGCCTCGATTATCCCTCGGAATTTTACAGAGTCCCGACCCGCAGACCACCAGAGCACCCGCCAACTGAGATAGGAGATTCCCATTCGCCCATCCGCAGATTCTACGCGCATATTGTAAAAAATATCTTGACTTTGGAAAAAGATTGTGATGCTGTGTTTACTCATAATCCTTTTGGAGAGTATGGACACTTAGACCACATGATGTTATTTGATTTAGTCCTAAAAAATTCAACAAAAAATGTTATTATAACTGATATGATACTTTCAAGTAATTGGTCCAATCCCGTGATGACCGATAAAATGAAGCGAATTTATTATTTCAACAAGATAAAAAGTGACTGTATGTTAGACGACAGCTTGCTTGAATTTTGCAAAAGCGAATATGAGAAAAAGAATGGATGGACATGGAATAGGGAAACGCCATCAAGGTGTAATTTATACATGTTAAGTTGAGCAGCAGGCGAGGAGATTTATAATGGCTAGATGTTTAGTTACGGGGCACCGGGGATACATCGGAACTCATTTGTTTGGAGAACTTAAAAAACAAGGTCACGATGTTATGGGTGTTGACCTTTTTGAAGGGCACGACGTTCTAGATGTCCTTAAGGAATATAGGGAACCAATGGAAGGAAGGTTTCACCCTCATTTTTCCGGTTTTAAGCCGGAATATATTTTTCATTTGGCGTGCATTCCTAGAGTTGCTTACAGCGTAGAACATCCCGTTGAGACTATGAAAAATAATGTTCTTTGCACTTCGCATGTTTTGAATTTTGCACGCAAGGTTGGAACGAAAAGGGTTATTTATTCTGGATCGTCATCGGTGGTTGGAAATGGCGATGGTCCAACAAGCCCCTATGGTCTTCAAAAGTTAATATCGGAAATGGAATGTAAACTCTATTCAGAATTATATGGAGTCGATACTGTTACTTTGAGATATTTTAACGTATACTCCGAAGACCAGAAAGCCGAAGGACCATACGCAACTGCTATATCGAACTGGATGAAATTTATTCGGGAAGGAAAAATTCCTTTTATTACTGGCGATGGAAATCAAAGAAGGGATATGCTTCATGTTTCTGATGCCGTTTCTGCTAACATATTTGCGATGAATTCCGAGGAACCATTTTGTGGGAGCGCCTTTGATACAGGAACAGGAACAAACATCTCTTTAAACGAAGTAAGAGGGGTTGTTAATGAATACTTCCCAGAAATTGAGTTTGATTATGTTGAAGAGCGACCGGGAGACGTTATGTTCACAAAGGCGAATACAAGTCCCTTGGCTCAACGCGGCTGGACCGCGAAAGTTTCAGTGAAAGATGGCATTAATAGCTGTTTTAAAAATTTAAAAAAGGAGTTAGAAAATGAGTAAAGAAATAGAAGTTGATTTTGGATCTGATAATTGGTCACAAGTAAGATTATCAGATCAAGCTGTGGCAACAGTAATGATGGCTTTGCAAAAGTGCATTTTGGAGCAGGTTGACATTACTGGTCTCCTTAAAGATTTCGTTTTTTCTAGAAACATGGATACGAACGAACTTATCATTAACAACCCGCCATCAATAAAATTTGATAATTTAGGAAGCGACTAGGAGGTTGAATGAAGGTTCAGAGAATCGATAAACCATGGGGATATGAAGAAATATTTGCCCATACTCGCTTTTATGTTGGAAAAATTCTTTTTATTGAAAAGAGTCACCGTTTGTCACGGCAATACCACAAAGTAAAAGATGAGACAATTTATGTCCTTGAGGGCAACTTGTCTCTTGAAGTTGGTATCAATGGCGAACCCACTACGTTAAGACTCTCGCCGGGAGATTGTTTTCACATTGAGCCTGAAATCATTCATAGGTTTTGTGCCCCATTCGGAGATGTAAAGTTACTTGAAGTAAGCACTCCGGAACTCGATGATGTGGTGAGGCTAGAAGATGATTATGGGAGGGGATAAAATTGCCTAGATATCTTTATCGTTGCGAGAAATGTGAAGAATTGTTTGACTTGTTTCATTCAATTACAATAAAACATAAGACGTGTTCTGAGATAAATGAAGGTTGTGATTGCGATGGCGATCTTACAAGGATACCTAGTTTTTCGTCTTATGTGAAGAAACAAAAATCCTCCGCTGGGAAGCTCACAAATGAGTTTATAGAAAAAGCGTCAGAGGAATTAAAAGACCAGCGACAATCGCTCGCTGGAAAGGAATATGATGCTTGATTATATAATGATACTTTTACTATTACTGTTCATTCCTCTTAGCATATTGCAAGGCTGGTGGATTTACAAAAGTTTAAATAAATTTCTCCTGATGCGGGATATGTATTCTGATCTTAGTGAGGAAATTATTATCTATATGGAGCACTTAAAGCAGGTTCATTCTATGGAAAGATTTTACGGAGAGCCTGTCTTGGAACAACTCATAGAACACGGAAAAGAAACTGTCTTAGCAATGGAGAGGTTTGTTGAAGTGTTTGAGGACTTCGAGGAAGAGGGGGCGATAAATTTCCAACAACTCGACGCAACCGACGCCGAGGAGGAGGAATAAAATATGGCAAGAAGAAGAACCAGAGGCAAATCAAAAAAGAACCATTACTTTACTCAAGAGCACGAGAATTACATTATTGAATATACTACTGCAACGCGAGAGCGAAGAGATGAGCTTTATAGATATCATATAGGACCCGCCTTGGAGCAAATGGTTGAAAAAATCATCTACACATATAAATTTACAAATCTACAAAATGTCGATTGTCTAAAAGAAGAGTGTGTAATATGGTTGACGACTATTCTTGATAAATATGATCCAAATAAGGGTTCCAAGGCGTTCTCTTATTTTAGTGTGATTACAAAAAATTGGTTTATTCAAAAGACTAAGAAGCAAAGCAAGAGACAAAAGAAAGAAGTTCCAATAGATGATATTGTCAAAGATTCAGAAATTGAGAACATTACAGTTCAGCACGGCTACCAATCAAAAAGAGAGGAATGGGAATTTTGGCAGCATCTTATGACCGAGATTGACTCGTGGCATGTTGATGACATGAAAGAAAACGAAAAAAAAGTCCTCAAGGCTGTGCAAATCCTTCTTTCAAACCCCGATGATATACCAATTTTTAACAAAAAAGCTATTTATTTATACTTGAGAGAATTGACAGGACTGAACACAAAACAGATTGTGAATTACCTCAATAAAATGAGAGAGCGGTATAGAAAGTTTAAGCATCACTGGAACGAGGAGGTCTTCTAATGAAGGGCACGTTTGAGAAGCTCACCAAAAAGGCAATTGATAATATTGAATCGGATAGAAAGGTCACAGAGGATCTTCTTAATGATTTACAATCTCAATTAAACAATGGAGACTATACTCATGTTGAAGTTGGCACTATTGCAGCGAAATTAGTCGAAACCCTACAGAGGTCCAACGAGCAGTTGGTGAAATTGGCTTCAATGATGTCTAGGCGCACGCCGCCCACAACTGATTTGCGCTTTAACGAAGAAGAGAGACAAAATCTTTTTGATATAATTGAAAAGGAAAAGAAGGAAGACTAATGGCAAAAAAAAGAAAAGGAATAAAGCCATATGATACTTTATTTGACTTTCTTCGGAGAGAGGCGGCAGACGCTTTGTCTAACGACGTTTTTTCCGGAACAGGCGAGGTCTTTGTAAGGGTCTTAAAAACGTTCGAGGTCAACTTGGGGTTGAAAGAGCCAAGCTGGATTGATGCAGTTATGCCTCAAGCACGCGCAGGACAAAAAGAACTATTGCAAGGCTTTAAAGGCAGAGTCTTTACAAACAGCTACGACCAGTATTTGACTATCCATTCTTCAATCCCAGATCCGGACGAATACCAAGGAAAGTCGAGTGATCCTGAATCCATGAAGCGACACCAACAATACATCGACATGCACCCAACTTTTTATGTAATGAAGAATTCGCCGGGGCAACAACTAATCCCCGGAGATATTTGTCGATGCACCTTTCCTCATCCGTATCCTGATGCTGGAGGAGATTCATACGGATTTTTTATAGATAGAGTTTCTAATGTTAGAAGCACTAATATTAGATTTAAGCAGGAGGAGTACTCGCGTGCTCCTTTTGAAATTACCGAACAAATATTTGACCCACCACCAGAAACGCCGGAATTTGTCAACCTGTTGCCAATGAATATTTTTTTGATTGGGGATAATATGTTTGGTGTTTCTCCGACTAAACTGGGTATTGATAGCACATTCGCCAAAGAGCTAACAATAAAACTAAAAAATGTTTACAGAGACTTAGATAACTTAGCTTTGGCGAAGACGAATCCCGCTGCTTTGGCGAAAAAACATAATTTAGATGAGGATTTGGTAAAAAAAGTCGCGGATGAGATCCAGTCGGTGGGAGGAGGAAAGCCAGTTCGCATTCCGTTTTATAACCTTTCTATATCAAACTTTGGACTTGGCTCGATAGATCCGACATATTTTACTGATGAACATGAAGAGTTTTACAAAGGAAAAGCTGGTAAAATTCATGTTTATGATCAAAGTTTTGCGTATTCGATTATTCCCCCCACTCTTGAGGAAGCCGTCGCGAATGGCATAACAACTGAGATCGAAACCGGAACTCAACTTCTTGACCAAGTAAAAGGAATTATGGAAAAAAGAATTGAATCGACTGAGAAATTTTGGGAAAACTCCGGACAAGATCCTTTGCAACAAAAAAAAATGAGAGATGTTGGTTTAGCAACTTTAGAACAACCTCCATACGCAATTGTTGGTTTTGAGGGGGCGTCAAGCGCCATCCCCGGCTGGGCAGGTTTACTTCCTGACTCTGCCGAACCAGCCCTCGGCGTAATGGCACATTATGCGTGGGGAGGCGAAGACCCTCTTTTTGCGAAGCAAAGAAACTATGAGACTTTACAATCATATGCAGAGCTTGCTGCCCAAGAAGAACCACACCTCTATGTCAAGGCTAGAGAAGACCAGATTAAAGCTATGATGGATAAACTTAAGGATGCTGGGTTTACACAAGTCCAGCTTGTTGGTCCTCCTGTCATCACTCAGGCTGGCTATTCACAAATAAACACACTTAGCAACGCAGAAACAAAAGCAAAAAAGGAAGATTTTCCCGGCACTTATTCTTTTTCATATCGCAGAAAGTCCAGCAATAAAAAATCGAGATTGATTAGCGAAGCGATGTTTCATCCGAAATACTCATATAATATGATGTATTGTGAAGCTATGAGAAAAGTTGCTAAAAAACACCCTTTAAAACCATTTATGGTATTGCCCTATTGCTCTCGTTATGAGAATTTCGATGGAAAGCCTGAGCAAAAACTTGTTCCGAAGCCGACATCGAAGGGCATGAAGGATAAAGACACTAGAAAGAGAATGGCGTCTTGGATTATAAACAACATTCTCGCACAAGCCATAGGCACTACAAACGATCAGCAGAAGCCCGGTTGCTCATGGTATTTTACCGAATACGGCGACGGCGGCGGCGCTTTAAGTTCGCCTAAAGGTTTTGGTGGATTTAATGACGATGATGTTGAAAAGTCAGCACGGGTGCAGCACTCACTCAGGGTGCAAAAAATGCTTCTTAAAGAAGTAGAAAGAATTTATAAACAAGCTGATGCGAAGAAGGACGGCGACGCCGCGCAAATAACGAAATTTGAGACAATAAGCTGGACGGATCAAAAATTAAAAGATATAAATAGCTACTTAGAGAGCAGCGTTAATGCTTTTTCTAAGAAGCCATAAGGGGATTTGTAATGGGTCAAGTAACAATTAAAAACGCCTTTCCGGGCGACGCGAAACAAAGAGAAGATAGGAAAAATGCCGATCCGGCATCAAAAGCTAACACGTCCGGAGTCGGGTTTGGAATCAAAGATGAAGAAAGACCTCGTTTTGATAAGATGCCTTGCGAAATTGTCCTTCCAACAGATGACGGTTGTCCGAACGGGGCTTATATAGTATTCGGTCGAGACCGCGTCGGCGGCTCCCACCCCGATGCCGCCTCAGAGGGACCAAAACAATGGGGAGACGTGGCTGATGCTACAGGGACCGCCATGATCGATCTTGTGGTCGGACGCCATGCGTGTCTAGCCGAACCCGGAACGCCACTAAGATCAGAAGTGGAGGTTACCGACGATGAAGGTAACGTAAAAATGGTCCCCAATAAAGTTAATCCTAGTTTCGTAAATGACGCTGCTCGCATTTATATTAGTCAAAAGAGCGCTATTGATGAAGCCTTTGGGCTCACGCCCGGTGGTGTTGGTAATCCTGATGGAAAATCATGTGTCGCGCTCAAAGCGGACGGTATTAGACTTGTCGCCCGCGAAGGAATCAAAATTATTGCGGACATCGATAAAAACAATTCAGCCGCTTTTAAAAACACAGCGAAGGGTGGTATTAACTTAATTTATGGAAATACAACTGATGGGGCAGACTACGAGTTACACCCCATGGTAAAGGGAAATCACCTGAAAGCAGGATTGACCGAGTTGGCTGATCTAGTTGGAGCACTCGCTTCTTTTATTACCGACATCCAAGGGCTTCTTATTGAGTTTTGCGGTGCATATATGATGCATACACACATTGGTAATTTGGGGGGACCAACACCTCTGGAGCCGTCAAATATCCCCCAAAACATAAACAACGTTTTGACGCTGGTCGAAGAGTTCGGTGCGAAGTCTATGCCCTTTATGGCGAAACATTCAGCTTGGAAAGCACGCTATGTATTTCCTGCGGGTAGTAAATATTTACTGAGTTCGTGGAATTACGCTAATTAGAGGAAACAAATGGCAAATAGAGTTTGGAAAAATGAAGCATCAGAAAAAGGTAGAATTGTTCGCCGACCATCAAAGTTCGCGATTACAACTGCTGCTGCTACAAAATCTGAAGACGCTCCTAAGATAAATAAAAAATTCACGGATAGTCAAATTTTAGATTTGTTTGGTTGGGGAAAGAATTCCTCCATCTGGGCGAATCCTTGTAACTTCAGTCAATTAAAAGATTTTCAAGGAGCAACGGAAGCCGACATAACAGAAAGGGTCGGATTTTTATGTTGGGATCTGGCTAGTAAAAAAACTGATGTAAAAATTGTAACTTACGACGATAAGCAAAGCGGCTCTTCCCCCAAGCAATTTTATAGTATTTGTGGTTACATGCCACTCATGCCTCACTTGCACAACTTCAGTAATGTGTCAAATATGATTCAAGACCTAGAGTCATTTTTGATCGAAGACCTTATATTTCATTTGTTTGGGAAGATGCAAAAGTCTCTCAAAGACATCAGCGTATATGATTTAAATGCGTATGGGTATACAATCAGGTTCGACGAATTAACTGTCACCTCTCAAGATAATGATCCAAACGCTGAAGACGCTGATATTAAAGCCGCGCTACCAACAAACCGCGTAGCCCGAGGGAAAATATATGGTGCTATTTTGGTCGATAAAGACCAAGTTGATAACGCGGCTGGAGCCGCACTGTCAGAACTGAGACTAGATCCGAAAAAAGAGCCACCAGTCGAAAGAAAAATAATCCCTGACCCAACGGTTCCAGATTATTCAAGAGAAGAGTTATCAGAAATAGAAAAAATACCAAAACCAGTTGGACAGTTTGGCTTATCTCCAGAGGCTACTCGCAGAGAGCAACTTAAACTTTATTCAATCGCACAACTAAAGTCAAATCCGGATCTTCCAATTCCTAATCCTGACGATGTGTATTTTCAAAAACTAGAAAAATATAAAAGCATTTTACCAGAGGAAAAGATTTACGAGTGTCTTGAGCTATCTCCCGTTGGGGATATTATTTTTTATGATCAGGCAAGCAACACAAATTTTCCAGCAGAAGAGCAGCTTGACGGAACAAACTTAGAAAAATTAACCAAAGAGGGCATGTTTTTTATGCCCATACTAACAGGCATTAATTATGAAGTCCATGAGGATCCCGAGAAACTATTCTACGATCTCGAACATGATGAAACTATTAAGCGCCTCGTAAGAGACATTTATTTTAATTCACTTCAGGAGCCGGAAGTTTTAGGTGATTATATTGACGAGGATGAAACAGAAAGAGAAGTTCTGAAGCCCGCCATACGATTACCAAAAATGCCAGACTCTTTGAATCTTATTTCTTTAGCAGACGACATTGGCTATTTGAGAACTGAGTATATTACCAATGCAAAGTATGGCTCTGGAAAAAAAGTGGATACTTGGATCATGGTCGTCGGAATTAAGTATAGTAAATTATTGAAGGCAAAGACGTATGATTTTCCACATCCAGATGACGAGCAAGCAGGACCAGAACTGTTCATGTCGAAGCCGGATAACATATATGATTGGATCCCGCGACTAGGACAAGACCCTTGGCGTGTCGTCCAGCCCGAAAAAATTGTGAAGTATTCTATCAAGGGACAGAATCTGAAAAAGAACAGGAAAGGAAAAACCATCCAGACCTCGACTACTGAGCTTAGAAGATATTGGTATTACGCATATGAAACAGATTATGAATATCATCGTGTTCATTACGATCCGGTCTTAGAGGATTATGTAAGAAATAGAGCCGTAGCGGCTCTTTACGATAGATTATCTCCCGCGAGAGAACTGGATTATCGAACGGTTGACTACAAACTAGCAAGAATCCCCCAGTCTGGAAAAGCTGCAATGCTGGTCTCAGTTAGAGAAGAGTGGGTAAAAGGACAACCAATTAAAAAAGGCTCAAAACCAACTAAGATTCCAAAATATGTAACAATGCCTCGGCTTGCAAATGGACCCGGTCCATTTATAAATTGGATGAAAACGACTCGCCCATTTCCTACATGGTATGATATGGACCGGGACTTTCATTACACAATTATTGAATCTGATGAGTCTGATAAATATGTTAATGACGATTCATCTGGATATGATTTAGATTTAGCGAAAACAGAGCTTGGAACCATGGGCTATGAGGAGATCTTAATATATAACGGAAAAGAGCCCACTCCGAATCCCTCTGTTGATGCGAGATCTTATTATAAATATTTTTCGGAAAGACAAGTGCCATCCGTGGTTTCGGAAATTTGGCTCGATCCGAAGCCCGAAGCGGCACCCAGAGTGATCGTGGGTATCGATAATGATTTTCTTGAAAAACTTCCAGAACAGAACACTACTTTAAGTGATGCTCAAATTGAAGATATTAATTTCGACTTTCAAAAAGATCGATATCTGGTTTTAAAATTACCGATGGCAGGTCCCGGCTCAAAAGACTGGGAAAAATTCAGGAACCGGCTCAAAGTTGCAGCCCGAGTTCTCAGAGACCAAGGAAAAGCCATGGGACCAAGAAAGAATGCTCCCAATGGCTTAACACAAAGAGAGTTATATACTGCTGCTAGACAGATAGATCGTTTTATGGATGACTTCTGGCGTCTGGTTATGACAAAAAACCATGTAAGGATTCGAGAAGGCTCAGACGTTGTATTAAACAATCTTGACGAACAAAACGCTTGTGAATTTTATCTATATTTAGATCCGCAAGATTATTCTTTGGTGGATGTTTTTGCGTTTGGCAAAACACGACTCAACAAGGGCGTCTCCGATTTTAAAAAATTATGGAGCCCGCCGCAGTCCTTAGCGATGCAGTTTGTTTTTTGGTCAGGAATGACATATATCAACACTGCCCAAGGTCGAGACGACAAATTTGATTTTTTCGATATGATGTCCATTTTGCTGGATCCGTTTGGCGCATTCACAGGCTGGCTAGGTGGTCTAGATATACCGGGTTTCCCAAAAGGTTTTACCGGCAAACTTCTTGCCAATTCAGTCGCCTCGCTTAAAAACCCGCCCACGCCACTGTTTGGTCCCGGCGGAGAGCATGAAGCGTGGTTGCAACGCGAAAAAGATAGACAAGCCATCGAAGAAGCACGATTTGAACTGTCTTTAAAATATGCGGGAAATCCCATGTTCGATGGCAACCCAGACACTTTTAACCCATCTGTTGTAGACGAGGATCCATCTTCCTTTATGGCTCAATTGTCTGCGGCAGGTTGTGGTGAAGATCTTTTTGCTAATATCTTAGCCAAAGTTAACATTTTTGATTTGATCATGATGTATCTTAAGTGTTTGGGTATTGAACTTCCAATTGATCCAAGGTGCTTATTTAATTTCCCATGGCCGTTGTTTTCGCTTAGATTCAACATTCCAAAATTTTCTATTCCAGACATATCTTGGGCAGATATTTGGGAGATTATCCGTAAGATAATTTTTGAGCTTCTCTGTCAGTTGATTATTCAAATGCTGATGTTTCTGATTAAAGAAATTCTTAATGCTGTTATGGCACTCGCCGGATGTGAAAATCCGGACGAGCCATGGCCTGCAATGCCCGATGCTCCGATGGATTTTGATGATCCGGATAAGTCTCCTACTGACATGATCAACGATGCCTTAAAGGGAGCACCAAAAGGACCGTTTGACAGTAATAATGCCGAAGATTTTGCAAAAGACATGTTTGGTGTTTGCCAGCCCGGAATGCATTTAGACCAATATGGTGAAGGCAGGGGACCTCTAAATTATTTTGAAGATGTGGCAGCAATTCTGTCAACAGTGGAATTTTGTAAATTGATGCATGGCGAGCCGACCAATGATTCTCTGGATAGAATTATTAGATTCACAAAAAGAGAATATCCCGACATTTATTATCAAGGCGAGCCGAACCTGAGAGCATCAAAAGTAGGAAAGAAAAAATCGAAAAAAGGCTCCAACCGAGAACCAGATGTTCCTGTGAAGAAAAGACAATCTGATAGAACATATATTGGTTTCCCGCGACCACCGGGAGTTCCATCGGCTTATAAGAATTTCTTTTTATGTATTGCAGATCATCTGGGTCAACAAGTTAATGATTTGTGTAAACCAGATGCTCTTACGGAAAAATATGGTCGCCCGACTTTGAATCAGTTGACAAATGACAAGTGTACGCTTGAAGATTTGGAAGCCGCTGCTGGAAGTCTAAATGATAAACTTAGAAAGGGACTGAAAGATAAGGGTCTGGACGACGAACAGATCGAAGAGCAAATTAAAAAAGCTGATGCCGACATCGCTAAAAAACTAACTGACCTTGACGCCATTCAAGCAGCTATCGACGACTTTATGGATGTTGTCGTTCCAAAAATTACAGCACCAGCAGTAAAAGCAGTCGAAATGAATGCGTTTGATTCTATATTCAAGTCTGTTAGGCAACAGTTTGCAGTTGGTATTAGTAGTGTCGGAAAGGATGCCCGAGACGCGAACAGTGACTTGAGCATGCTGGTGAATTATGTTGTTAATGCAAAGAACGTAACAACGTCTGTCGCTCAGAGAAGAAGAACTCACCTTTATTTTGATAGGCATTGGCGTTTACGAAAGCGCGTTCGATATCGAAATAGATATTACATCGTGAACCAAGAGCCACAAGATCCGTTTTGGATCATGCCAGATCCGATATTTTTGGATCCAAAATTTAAAGTCAGGACCCAGACATTTCCGAATCCGGACTGGTGGCGTTGGTTCCAAAAAATGATAACCAAATCTCCATGGCCGTTGCCGGGATACCAACATCAAATGTTAATTCCTGAGTCCATGCAAAGATTGTATTGTAGTATCGGCTATCCTCCTCGCCTAAGTTATTTCGGTTCGCTTATTGCTTCCCATTTTGGGGGTCACGGCACGGCAGGCTGGGACGCTGAAGACTTGGAAGCACTAAGAGAGCGACAGCCCGAAGGACTGGCTTGGCATCGATGGCGTGACTGGGAAGTTCCTAGATGGTATCGCAGACAAAAAAATAAAAAATTTATAAACGAAGGCATGCGAGATGTAGGGAATCTTGCCGATGTTACGCCGAAGTTTAGACAAGGAAAGAAAAACAAAAATGATGGAATAAGTGAAGAACTGATAATCGGAAATGAGAAATTTAAGTTTTCTGTCACTCTAGACAAAGATGGCGAAAATTTCTACTATCAAATCTGGAAAGAGCCTTATGAGACAAGGCAGTTCGTTCCAATTCCATTGGAAGAGCGGGTTATTGGCGGTCCTACGACCAGAATTGAAAATATTAAAATCCCGAGAGAGAATGTTTTCCCAGAACCCGTTAAGGTTGACCTTTCTGAAAAAATATGGGATCCGAATGAGCAGAAATATTATAGTAAATACCCTTGGTGGCATGACAGGAGGGTAAAAAAGAATAAGTCTGGCTGGATTCAAAGAGATGAATTTATTGAGAGGTTTATTGTGAAAGATCATCCATTAAGAAGCACATCTTCATGGAAAAGCATTGCGAGTGATTTATTTCAGAATGTTCATGACGGCTTTTATGTCCCGTATGTTGAACAATCAATCGTTGAGGTGTTGCGTCGAAACCCCATGAAAGATTTTTGGCTAGAGGAATACTATAAAGCAGAAAATTATCCTGACTTACAACAAAATTGGCTGACGGATGAGGATTTGCTAACTAGAAACAGGCTTACCGATCCTGAAGATCCATATTACAAACTTAATGACATCAAGGCTGTTGCCAAAGAGATTTTGAAGGGTGATGTTTCGGAAGCGCTGCAACTTGCAGACCTTGTAGGAGGAAAAGATTAAATGTCACAACAAGATTTAGCGAAAGCTCTAAAATATGCTGCTGTTGCTAGTAAAATTAGATGTTCCGTTGTTGAAGGGATGATTCCTGCGGTTCCATACATACTAAGATTTAAGATTGACGATTATACCTACTTTATTGACTATATGAGAGAAACTATCTTTTCTGATTTAAAAGCATCAGGTCAAATGTCGATGTATTTAGATGTCGCTTCTGACATAGCTTCCGATCTCGGAGCGACCGAAGAATCAGTAAACGACCTTCCTCCTCCGGACAACATGTCTGATGAAGATATCGAAAATCAGATGTATGCTGATCTTTCTGTAGGTCAACAGGGAGTTGATGATACGAGCATTTCCAATAGAACACCTTATATATTAAGTCAATATTATGGAAATCAATGGCCGCTCAGTAGACAAAGGGTGCAAATGGTAACAGAAGAAGAAGGCTTCTGGTCAAAACTTCGCGATGTTCCATTATTTAAGATTAATGGTATCGCCATGACTCCGGACCAAGCATTAAAAGAAGCAATCATAGCTCTCTGTCTTAATTTGGACGCCTTCGCTAATTTTCCAAAAAA
>MDSZ01045330.1_pt1 | contig 13372 bp, 11 predicted proteins | sample 811201 | NCBI WGS metagenome assembly MDSZ01 (sample SAMN05326647, study PRJNA326480) | marine metagenome | isolation source: seawater | place: Indian Ocean: North | collected 2010
ACAAGTAAATCCTATTCAAACTAGAATAAAAGGTATTATACCAAACCTTACACCATTACAGACAATTGAGTGGATGCTTTCTCGTGCAACCACTAATACGGGTTCACCATTTTTTTGTTGGTCAACTATTCATGATGAGAGACTAAGATTTGGTAATCTTGATGTGATGATAAAACAAAAACCATTCAATAGTAAATTACCTTACACATACAATCCCGCAAACGTGTCAACAGCAGAAGAGGCGGGAGACACAGAACAAGGATTTACTATAAAAGAAATAATTACAAAGAATCAGGGTAATACCTACAAATTGATGGATGCGGGTTCTGTGTCTGCAAACATGGGTAATACTAATTTGAACACAGGTCTAATATCTAACAGACATTTTTCTATCAGAAAAACACTTGAAAAATTAGAAAAAGAGGGTATAACAGAAGAGAAAATGCAAAATGTGTTTGACCCTGATATAAAGATAGACGATGTACCCTTAGATGATTATGATGCAATGAAGTATCATACACTAACTTCTTCAGGTACGTATGGACAATATAGAAGTTATCATGATGAACCTGACCCCACTCTATTTCTTAAAAAATTAGAGGGACGTGCGGTGAAGAATCATTTATTTAAGAATCAATATATGGCAGTTGTAACGGGTACTGCATTCTTTCTTGCAAAAGCATCTGTGGGTGATATGGTAAGAATGAGAGTAGTAAACGATAATAGTGAAGTAACATTGTTCTCAAGTGAGGACGATATGCTTGACAAAAGAAAGAGTGGAGACTTTCTTATCTATGATATAAGACATACATTCCAAGATACCTCACATACCGTTGCTATGAATCTAGTTAAATTAGAGAGAGATAAATAATGCCTGCAAGACCTATTTTATCAGAATTCTATGGAGACAATACTAGATGGTTTGTCGCAACCGTAGTTGATGCATCTCCACCATATGGATACGAAGGACGTGTAAAGATACGTGTGCATGGTCTACATACCGAAGATACAAGACTGATACCTCAAAACGATTTACCGTGGGCGCAATGTATGATTCCAACCACTGAAGGTGGTGTGTCAGGTATCGGTAGGATTCCTCAACTGTTACCAAGTGCATTAGTATTTGGTTTCTTTGCGGATGGTTTAAACTCTCAGATACCTATCGTGATGGGTTCACTTCCACACATTGAGTTTCCATCTACCACCCAAGACCAACAAGTATTAGAAGATATAGGTGAAGACCCTAAACCAAATGATATATTTTCTAGAGTCTCACGTGTATTCATGCCTAAGGACGTGGACTTTAGAGATGATGACACTGGTAATATTAGGACTAGAGTCAAAGAGTCTAGACACAAAGCGACAGTAAGATTCTTTCTAAATATAGGGTACACACTAAAACAATCCTTGGCGATTGCGGGTAGTCTGTCAGTTACTTCAGGTATGAGAACAGGAGTGAACGTACAGGCACAGGGTATTGCAAACTGGAGCAATGATAGATTTTCAAAACTAAAAGAGTTCAATCAAGAGTATACAAAGTTCTCAATTCAACTTGCATTTATAGCGTATGAACTTAGAGGACATTGTAACGCTGCTAACATTAGACTATTGAAGACAGATAAATTAGAAGGTAAGGGAGGTGCAGTAGATATATTTACGAAATACTACCTTGAGAATACCAAAATATTCAAACAGGCAGAACTACAGGCACTAAGAATTCAGGATAGAATACTATGAGTAAAGATGATGTAAACATCCGTTTGAAAGCAATCAACAATCGTGCGGGTAAAGTCAAGCAAAAGTTTACTTTCATTACTGTGAGAGGAGTGGACTCTGATGGATTCTCATTCACACAAACAAGACGTGTTCCAATAGAAGAGGCAGAAGGTGACCCATATCAGGATGCAACTGTTCTTGCACGTGAAGACAAGTATGTAAAACAAGCAACTAAGATTGGTCAGAACATGGACGAAAATCTTGGTGGTGTTATATCAGTAAGTGAAATAGATTCGGGTGAAGTTAGTTTGAATACAACAGCGGGTGAGATTACAGATGCGGTAAATCTTAGTAATCTTACAGACCCTACAACTAATTTAAACTACGGGTCAGGAATATTTACTCTTAACTTTGACAGTGCAGACTCTTCAGGTTTCTCTTCAGGTAGTTTCGCAAATGCAACAAAACTAGGAGGAGATTCTTCACAACCTCTAAGTGGTATTCTTGATACACTTACAGGTCTTGGAACTGCAACAGGTAAACTTACAAACACAAACTCAGGACTTGCGATTCTTGGAGGCGGTGGGCCGAATGCAGTCGTAGAAGGTATACAAAAAGGTATTGAGGGACAGAACGCATTGAAGAGTGCGGTGGATACTGCGGTAGCTAGTGCGGGTACGTCAGGAGACGTAACTCAGTTTGCAAATGTAGCACAAAACGTTGCAAAAGATACATTCAGTGATGTTGCGGGTGCATTAACATCTGTACCATCTTTGGGTGGTGGAGATATTACTAAGGGTGATTTATTAGGTCAAGTGTCGAATGCAAGTGGATTCTCTGCACTACAATCCATTGTTACAAGTGCAAAACAGACTCTAAGTAAGTTCCCATCCGTTGCAAGTTTTGTAGATACTGTAACAGACATAACTACTTCTGTCAATAGTCTTGTTTCGGAAACAAGTAGATTTACAGACCGTATTGATAAATCATTCGATATGGGACTAGGTGCAACAGGTGGTATTCTTCAAGATATTAATGAATTACTAACAAGTAATGCAAGAAATACAATCAATGGTCTTGTAGGTGATGGGTTCGAATACTCAGATGCAAACATGAAAAGGATTGTCAGTCAAGTAAAAGGTTCTCCGAAGGATAGAGCAAATGCAGTTAGGTCAATAACATCTAAGAATACTACTGTAACTAAACGAATGTCTAATATAATAAAGGAGACAAAAGATGCAGAGGATACACAACAATTAGAACAAAAGGTAGTTAAGAAAGCAACAGAACAAGGAGTTCCTCAAAGTGATGTAGATGACGCAATCTTAATACTAAGAACTATAGACCAATCACTTCTTGAGTTGGATACAACTATATCAGGGACAGCAGTTGTAGATGCAGATTTCTTTTCCGATGAGGTCGAAATAGGAGAAGAGGGTGCGAAGTGGACAGGACGTACAACAAAGTCTGATGCGTTTACATACGTATCTTCAGTAGAAGAACTAGAGGCAGAAATAAATTCAATTGAAAGAGTAGTGAATCAAGTAATCGTTCACGCAACAGAAACAACAACAGATAAAAATATTGGTGCGATAGAGATAAATAACATTAACAACGAACTAGGATTCGATGGTATCGCATATCATTATGTAATCAGACGTGATGGTAGATTACAGAGAGGAAGACCCGTAAATAAGAAGGGTGAACATGTAGTAGATGCGACTATAGAAAAAGAATCTATAGGTATCGTACTTGTAGGTGGATTAAATTGTTCTAGTGGTGACCCTAACCCAACATCATTTAGGTCATCACAATCATTCACTATATCTCAGTACGATACACTAGAGAAGTTCTTAACTGCATTCTATCGTAAATATCCTGGCGGTAAAGTATTTGGTCATAATGATATTGACCCAACAGAAACAGACCCATATTTTGATGTACAAGATTACGTAGAATCATTATTCAGGAAAACAAATGAGTGAGTGGATATTTAATAAATTAAAACCATATGCACTTAGATTTAGAGAGTGGTCTAAGGGTAACCTGTGGGTACAAATACCATTATGGATTTTTATTGCATGGATGATGGGTTTCTTTAACCCATACTGGTGTGTATATCCTGTGTGTTGGATTAGTAACTAATGACAAGTAAAACTGACAATTTTGAAGATAGAGTAGGTAAACTAGGCGAAGGTCTAGAACAGACTCTTGGCGTTGCACAAGATGGAATGCAAGACCCTACAGGTGAATATCCTAAAGTAGATTATCACTATGGGTCAACTGTAAATAAAGGTGCAAGAGGAACTCAAGTCAACGAACTATATGTTGGCGGTGGTGATATAGGTCTATCTTTAGATATTGCAGAACAAAGACCGTCCGAATATCCTTTTAATCAAATCCAAGAAACACAAAGTGGTCATGTCGTTGAGTATGATGACACGCCTGGCGGAGAACGTATTCTTATCAAACACCGTAAAGGTGCGGGTGTTGAGATGCGTGCTGATGGTTCAGTTATTGTATCTGCGGTCAATAATAAGATTGAAGTAACGGGTGGTGACCAAACCGCAATCATAGAAGGTCATGGTAATCTTGTATATAAAGGTAACCTAAATCTAGTTGTTACAGGTGATTACAATGTAGATGTTGGTGGTAATCACACTATGAGAGTTCACGGAAGTGAGACTAAACAAATAGACCAAAACTTAAAAGAACTTATTCACGGTAGAAGAACAACCGATATACGTAAACACGATAACCGAATAGTAGGTGGAAATGATTTCAATCTAATATACAAGAAGTCAAGAAACTATATCAGAGGAGACCACAAACAATGGATAGAGGGAAGTAATGAAGTCGCAGTTGAAAATGATATGTTCACAAGTGCAAAAAATTCTTATGCGGTTACAAGTAAAACATCCAGTTTGGTTGGTAACGACTTTGTTAGCGTTATGGGTAACAATGGAACTATTGGTGGTAAGAAGGTAGACTTCACAGGACAGTCCTACATGGGTCACAATGGCCCACAACCATTTACCAGTGGTGCAACATTCTATGGTTCTTTCCACGGACAGGCGACAGAGGCAATGTTCTCTCGTTACGCATGGAAGGCAGAGAAATCTAAGTATGCCGAAGAGGCAGACCTTACAAACAGTCAAAGTTATGCTGAGGCAGCAACTAGTGGTAGTAGTCATGGTAAAACTGGTGGCGCACCTGAGACTGTACACAATCAAGAAGTTCATGGGCCCGATGGGCCACCACCTGTACCACCATTGATTGGTTCATATACGACTATGGGAGACTTTGCGATACGAACAGTAGTAGTCGATGCAAACGATACATTTAAGAACGCACGAGAAAAAATAGATGACTATTTTGGTAGATTTGATACTAGACCAACTACACAGGAGATTCGTTCTTCATTCAAAGACGATGGAAACGTATCTATACTTGGTGGTGTATTAGTCGCTGATGGATTATTGAACTCTGACTATAAGAGAAGGACACCACCGAAAATTGGTAGAACATCATCTGCAAAACCAACACCAAGATTTGGATTTACTCCGATTGGTAACTCTACTCAAAATAGAGGTAAACGATTTACACCGAAGGGAGGTAGACGATGAGTTTAATACTAGTAGACCCTGTTTATAACCCTGAACTTGCTCCCAATATAACATCTAATACTAAACTTGGGCCTGGCGTAACAATTGCAAAGTTTCTAGGTGCATATGGTGATAGGACACCATTTAATCATATTCGTTTCGATGAAGACCGAAGACAAATCGCACGTAATCTATACATGCACGCCCTCGCAATAAATTCAATCGCTGGAAACACAATACATTTTAATGATGTGAGACTTATTGTAAGTGAGGGATTATACCGTGGTGGCCCATCAGAAACACCAAGTGGTAAGAACAAAGAGAAGAGAGATGGTGAACTTATATACTATCAAGTGATTGATAGGGAAGGAAATATAGATTTCGAGAAGACGTTTGATGTTGCGGTATACTGGAAAGACTATATCGCATTTGATGAATTGTATTTAGATTACGACACCTATAATCCTGATGGAACACTCACCGCACAGGTTGGACTCAAAGTACCTCAGATGTCAGAGACTTTTGAAGGTACATTCAATCGTAAAGTACAGACTTGGTTTAATAATAACTTACAAACTAACGGTGAATTAGTAGAAATACTTCCTGAAGACTAGGTTTCACGTATAAATAGATAGAACAGGAACGGAAATTAACAATGGCAATACGTAGAGCATTCGCACAAGAAGATACCAATCTTCAGACGGCAACCGTATCTACTAGTCGATTAGTCGATTATAAAGACATCGATTTAGTATTTAAGGCAAAGGCTGATAGTGGTGAGATATTTAAGAAGACTGAAGCTAATGCAGTTAAGCAAGCGGTAAAGACTCTTGTCATGACTAATTTTATGGAGAAACCGTTCAATCCTGATTTTGGTTGCGACATTGTATCACAGTTATTTGAGAATTATGACGAAGACCTTGATGAAGCAATTATAGAAGCAATACGAGTCAACGTAAAAAGATATGAACCACGTGCAAGAGTTTTAGATGTAAAGGTAGTTGGACAACCTGATAGGAATTTAATTGAAGTTACTGTCACGTTCAAAGTAGTAAACACTAATGAAGTCGTTGTTTTCACAACAACACTTTCGAGATTGAGATGATATGTTTTGCAACTGGTTTGGAAATCTTGAGGAAAGAATTAAGAAACTTGAGGCATGGGCCCATCCACCAAGAGGTTTACGTGAGTTGGACGATTATAAAGAACTGGATGACCGAATAAAAAAACTAGAAGAGAATAATAATGGCAAGTACAAGTAAGACTACAACAGTTAAATCAACTGCTCTTGATTTTGATAGTATCAAGAATAATTTAAAGACGTTCCTCGCAAACAAAGATGAGTTCAAGGACTACAACTTTGAAGCGTCAGGTCTTTCGAATATCTTAGATGTCCTTGCGTACAATACACACTTCAATGGTCTCATTGCAAACTTTGCTCTGAATGAATCATTTATATCTACTGCACAATTACGTTCATCTATTGTATCACTTGCAGAAGGTATTGGATATGTTCCTGATTCAAAGACATCCGCACAGGCAACTGTTAAACTATCTACTTCACTTGCTGGTGTATCAGGTAGACCTTCTCAAATACAAATCCCAAGTGGATTTAAGTTTACTGCAACCGTAGATGATGAGGATTACGTATTCCAAACACAAGAAAACCTTACTGGTGTGGATGATGGTTTTGGATTCTATGAGTTCAAAACTGCAAACGCATCTAATATTATTACTATTTTCGAAGGTACTGCGAAGACAAAAACATTCTTAATAACAGAACAAAGTGAGAGTGCAGTTTATATTATCCCTGATGCAAACATGGATACATCAACTGCGGTAGTTAGACTTTACGAAAACCCGACTGCATCATCATTCTCAACATACACAAATATTTTAAATGCAACAACAATTAGTCAATTATCTACGTTGTATATTCTAAAAGAAGCACCTAATGGTTTCTTTGAATTATCATTTGGTAATGGTACAACACTAGGACGTGCTCCTGATGCTGGTGAGAAAGCGACTGTAAATTATCTTGCATCTAATGGTGCGGGTGCTAACACGGCAAAAACATTTACACCACAAACACAAATAACTGTTGATGGAGTTGGATATGACATGACTGTTACAACTCAAGGTAAAGCAGTTGGTGGTGGAGAAAGAGAAACTGCGGAATCTATTCGTAAGAATGCACCATTCCAATATGCATCACAGAACAGAATGGTAACACACCCTGATTACTCTACACTTGTTCTTAGAAATTTCTCAACACTTATTAAAGACATCAAGACATTTGGTGGAGAAGATGCACTAGAACCTGAGTTTGGTGTAGTATTCATGTCAGTATTATTCAACGATGATGTACCAACATCAACTGTTGATATAACAAAACAATCAATTAGAGACCTTGCAGAACAATTATCAGTTGCGTCATTCGAACTCAAGTTTGCTGACCCTGTAGATACATTTGTAGAGGTAAGGGTATTCTTCCAGTTTAATCCAAGGTTAACTACACTATCAAGAAATACTATACAGGATAATGTACAGGCGGCAGTAGATAATTATTTCTTAAACTCAGTTGGTATGTTTAGTCAATCATTTAGACGTTCTAATATGTTGACCGATATAGATGCAGTATCGCCTGCGGTACTATCGTCTCGTGCAGAAATATTCATGCAAAGAAGGTTTACTCCTACATTAACAAGGATTGAAGACCACAAACTTAGATATCCAGTGCCTATAGCTGGCCCTGATGATGAGTTCCATCGTATAACATCAACTGCGTTTACTTTCCAAGATAAAAACTGTATTATAAGAAACAGATTATCATCAAATGTATTAGAAGTATTTAATCAGGAAGACAATATTGTTATCGTTGATAATGTAGGTTCTTATGGAAACGACACAATATCACTTGTAGGTTTACAAGTTGATGGAGTTATCGGTGGTGGAACAGAACTTAAATTAAGTGCAAAACCTTCAAACGAAAGTGCGATATCTCCGTTAAGACAAGACATTTTAAAATATGACCCTGACCTTTCATTTACAAAGGTTGTGGATATTGACACAGGAATTGTAAACTAATGGCGAAAAGTCTTGATATAACTCTTCAGGACATCAATAGAAGAGAACTAGATGTTCCTGATTATAAAGTAAAGGAAGTTTTACCTGAATTCTTTCAGCAAACATATCCTAAACTTATTGCACTTCTTGATGACTATTATGATTTCGAGGATAGTGACCAATCACCATCTCGACTTCTAAACGATTTATATAAGTCTCGTGATATTACACAGACTGATTTAAAGTTATTGACATTCATAGAAGATGAGTTGTTATTAGGACAAGCGTATTTTGAAGGATTTCAGGATAAAAGAGCTGCCGCTAAATATTCGAATACACTGTATCGTTCAAAGGGTACAAAGTATTCTATACAACAGTTTTTTAGAACGTTCTTTGGTATTGACCCTGAAGTTATATATACTAAAGAACAGATTTTTAACGTAGGGGATTCTGCATCTGCTATAGGTTCAGAATCACAAAGGTTTCTTACAGATGATAAGTTATACCAAACCTTTGCACTATTGATTAAGGCGGAGAAAGCATTCTCCGAATGGAAAGATACGTACAAGTTATTTGTACACCCTGCTGGTATGTTTGTTGGTTCGGAGATTCAACTTGTTGAAACCGTAGTTGACTTGATGGAAGCGGATTCTAGTAAACCCGCACCTGTTCCACCAATAGTCATAGAAAACCAAGCAGACCTTGGATTACTAACATTTGATGGTGTTGAATTTGGGGGTGGATTAATGACAGCAGACGTAACAAGTCTAGTGGATGATTTCTATACAGATTCGGACGGATTATTAAGTAGAATCAATACTTACTTAAATGTTAAGAGATTTGAGAATATCGATATTAGAACTATCGACCAACAATACTCAAGTCTACGTGAACTTCAGTTAGCTGGGTCACCAACTTTTGATGATTCAGACTTAACAACTGATAGTGCGGGTGGTACATTGAAGGGTATGGACATGTCTAATAACTTCTTCTTTGAGACTTTTGACCAAGATAGACACGAGGCATGGATAGGAGATTCAGCTATTTACTATAGAAGTCAAATAGATAGCGCTGGGCACCTATAAACTCTTATAAATAGATACTAAGAAGTGGATTAAAATATGGCACGACAAAATATAAACAGAGGAACAGTCGCAAATGACGGGAATGGTGATACTCTCCGTGCAGCTGCGAAAAAGATAAACGATAACTTTAGAGAGATTTATCTCACTATCGGTGGTGATAGTTCGGTAATTACTTCTGCGATATCGTTTGTAGATAGTGGACTTTCTTTCGAAGGTGCGACTAATGACGCATTCGAAACAATACTTGGTGTCGTAAATCCAACTGCGGATAGAAAGGTTATAATTCCAAACTATTCGGGTAATATAGTTCTTGACTCAGATACAGGAACACTAAAAAACAAAACACTGACAAGTCCTGTGTTGACAACACCACAGATTAATGATACAAGTGCAAACCATCAATACATTGTTGCACCTTCAGAACTTGCAGCTGACAGAACAATTACATTACCTCTATTAACAGGTAATGATGAGGTAACATTTAATTCTCATACACAAACACTAATAAATAAGACACTAACATCACCATTGTTGACAAATCAAAAGGTCGGTGGTAAAAATCTCGGTGGGTTTGTTCAAGACTCTGCGAGTAATGAACTACTTGAATTTGACCGTGTTGCAAGTGCAGTAAACCACGTTAAGATTTCTAATACTGCAACAGGTAACTTCCCTAAGATTGAGGCAACAGGTGGAGATACAAACGTATCGTTAAACCTCGCATCAAAAGGTAATGGTGGGGTTGACATTAATACGAAATTAATATATAATATAGATACGGTTTCTACATCAACTGCGGTTGACCTACTGAAACCTCTAACTATATTCACGCCTGGTTCAGGTACAATTATCCCAACACTTGCAAGTGGTGATAGAGATGGAGAGGTTCATTTCTTCATAGCAAAAGGGGCGGGTAATGTTCACTTAACAGGTAGTAATAACATTCAAGGGGCAGATTCAGCAGGTTCATTCTTCCAAATGGAAACTGGAGCGTCTCTACAACTACTGTGGAATGGTTCAAAATGGAACGTATTATCTTCAGTGCAGAACTATGACAGTTCGAATACAAGTCCAATAAGATTGGTATAATAGGGTAGAATAATGGCAAAGGCAGTAATAACAAACTCAATTAAGAAACAGGTGATTGCAAGTATTCAGGCAGATGTAGATTCGTCAGCAAATAATTACTATGCAGTTGTCGGACGTTCTGAAATATGGAATGATTCTGACCGAGCACCTCAAGCATATAACTCAGGAAGAGATGAAAGAAACTTCCGTCTTGGAATACAATCTGCAAAAAATATTACAGATTTTCGTATGGTTGTTCCTCGTTATAACTGGGCATCAGGTGGTATATATTCCGCATATGATGACAATCAGGTTGGATACCCTAACCAACCATACTATGTTATGAACGACAATAACCAAATATATCTTTGTATTCAACAGGCAAAAAATGCTGCTGGTAGTGCTTTAACATCTACTGTTCAACCTACAGGTAACACAGACGGAACACCGTTTTCAACTGCGGATGGTTATATTTGGAAATTCTTGTACTCCATATCTGCCTTGGATGCAACTAAATTTGTTTCTGCAAACTTTATCCCTGTCAAGAAACAAGGTGCTACAAACGCAGACTCACCCGCTGCTGATGTCGAACAACTTGCAGTTCAGAATGCAGCTATCAAAGGACAAATCACAGGATTTGCAATGGACTCAGGTGGTGCGGGATATACATCTAATCCTACAGTTACAATCGTGGGAGACGGAACACAAGCGAAAGGTGTTGCATCTATAGATGGTGGACAAGTTACTAAAATTGAATTAGTAGATTCTAGTGGAACATTAGCTCTTGGTTCGAACTATTCAAAAGCTGTTGTACAGTTAACTGGTGGGGGTTCATTCACTAAACCCGCAAAGGCACGTGCAATCTTAACTAAGAACCAAATACCAAACGGACTCGGTGCAGACCCACGTGATGACTTACGTGCAACTTCAATCATGTTCAACACTAAACCTAGTGGTACAGAGAGTGGAGATTGGGTTGTAGGACAAGACTTCCGACAAGTAGGTCTATTAAAGAATCCAAAGGTCGATAGTGATAACGGAACTGCGTTCACTCTTGCAACAGGACAAGGACTAAGAAAATTAAAATTTGCATCGATAACACAGACATTTACAGCGGATAATACTATCCTTGGTGCAACCTCACAAGCAAAAGCTTTGATAGATAGAGTAGACTCTTCTGCGGTGTTCTTTCACCAAACAGAAGATACTGGATTTACTAATTTTGTGGCGGGAGAGGCGATATCCGAAACTAACGGAAATGGTGCGGGTTCACTAGGGAATCCAAGTTTTGACTCTGCACCTGAGTTTAATCCAATGACAGGAGATTTACTCTACATTGCAAATAGAGATGCGATTACTCGTGATGCGGGACAAACAGAAGACATCAAGATTGTAATTCAGATTTAAGAGAAATATTATGCCGAATACATTTACAGAAAACAGTTTTTCATCAACGTATAAAGATGACTTTTTAGATAGTGATAACTATCATAGAATCCTCTTCAATAGTGGACGTGCATTACAGGCACGTGAACTTACGCAGATGCAAACTATCATCCAAGAGGAGATTGGACGATTTGGTCGTAACATCTTCAAGGATGGTGCATCCGTAAATCCTGGCGGCCCTTCAATTAATAATTCCTTTGAATTTATTAAACTGAATACTAGTGTAAATACATTCCCTACTGATACCTCAACAATCGTTGGTAACGAGTTTACAGGACAAACAAGTGGTATTAAAGTAAGGGTTTTACAGGCAGTAGCTGCAACTGGTTCAGACCCCGCAACAATTTATGTGCAATATACAAACACATCATCAGGAACATCAGGTGCTACACCTATCCGTATGAGTGCGGGTGAAGATATTGCAGATGGTTCAACTACACTTACTGTACAAACAACTAATACAGTAGCAAACCCTGCTGTCGGTCAAGGAACACAATTCAGTAATGGTGGTGGTGATTTCTTTGTAAGAGGACACTTTGTCTTTGCAAAACCACAATCAATTATTCTATCAAAATATACAACAAATCCTGATGCTAATGTAGGATTTGTCGTAACTGAAGATATCGTTACAACAGATGACGATGACGCACTATTCGATAACCAAGGTGCAACACCAAACAAATCATCGCCTGGCGCAGACAGATATCGTATAACAATGACTCTAATAGATGAGGCAAATGTTACTGCGACTCAGAACTTTGTCCACTATGCAACAGTCGTTGCGGGTGAGATTACTCAGAACGTTCAAGGAACAGGTGAATACAATAAAATAAATGACCTTCTTGCAACGAGAACAAGCGAAGAAAGTGGTGATTATCTTGTAAAACCTTTTAGTATCGATTTCCAAACAGATAGTGAAAACGATAATATTAAGGCAAGAATCTCGGACGGAACTGCATATGTCGATGGATATAGGGCGGCACGTAATGACCCTAAAACAATAACAATTCCAAAAGCGAGAACTACTCAGACTTTTACAAACGAAGTTGCGGGTATCAACTACGGAAACTATTTCGTATGTAATGGTTTAGAAGGAGATTTAGGTACTTCTACACTTGCAACTCAGAATATATCTACTTCTACAACTAATCCAAGTGGTAGTGTTATCGGAACATGTAATGTTAGATACGTAGAAGAGGATGGTGGAAACCATCGTGTCTATCTATTTAATATTCGAATGAATGCTGGACAAGCATTACGTAATGCAAAAACTATTGGTACAGGTGCAAATGACCACGCAGTTATAAAACTTGAGGGTGGTAAAGCAAGAATTAAACAATCACAATCAACTGCAATGGTTTTCCCATTACCAAGACAAAGACCAAGAGC
>MDSZ01164594.1_pt1 | contig 13369 bp, 10 predicted proteins | sample 811201 | NCBI WGS metagenome assembly MDSZ01 (sample SAMN05326647, study PRJNA326480) | marine metagenome | isolation source: seawater | place: Indian Ocean: North | collected 2010
AGCATACGCGAATACTGTTTCTGGAATCTATGATGGAATTTACGAAGATGATCAACAGGGAGTAAATCTACCAGATATTTGGGTAGAAAATCCCAGTGGTACCTGGGACCAAGAAAGATCAGAATCGATTTGTGAGGCTATTTCGGAAAATTGGCCAGTTTCACCACTTAAATTGAATGAGTGCGAGCCCCGCCTTAGATTGGATGGTACGATGTTCCATTCAGAAACGAATCATGGAGAAGAATCAGAGAAGCTAATTCCTTCGGTTTGGCATGGAATCGACGAAGGTATCGTTGACAGGGTTTGGATTCCTGATCACAACTGCTGTTCTGGGAGAATAGCGAGCGGAGATTCAGAGATAGTAATAGACAAACGTGTAGCAGATGGATTGGAAATATCATTAGGAGACACAATTTCTATTGCAGCGGGTTCAGGAAGAATGGACTTCACAGTGGTAGGGATTGGATACCATTCAAATCATCTGTACTTTTCCCAGGAGGGCTCATTGTTCCCTGCTGAATCAGGAACATTTGCGACCGGATATCTGTCATCAGACGGTCTCGAGAAACTAGCCGACCTCTCAGCGGGTTCCTCTAATCTAATTCTGATTGACGTCTTTGGGACTCCAGACTACAATATCCCGTCTACTGACAAAAACGAAGGACTAGAGCTAGACTTTGTGATTTCATCGATTGATGAGAATATCTCCCAGATCGTTGATTCGCCATCTCTTGTTTATGATCGATCACAGGTTTTCTCAGTCGAAATTCTTCGTGCCGATGCAGAAGGTGCAATGGTGTTTTACATTCCAGTTACTGGTATGATTGCTGCCATCGCTGGAATCACAATTTTTCTAAGTCTTCAGAGATTAGTCCACTCACAGTCAAGAGAGATTGCCATACTCAGGACCCTTGGAATACCAAGGCTAGCAATTATGCCATCATACTTGCTGATGCCTCTAGCGATTGGCATCATAGGCACTATTATCGGAGTGACTCTTGCTCTATTTATTGGCATCCCGGAAATGCTTGGTATTTATGAGGATATTATTGGAATACCTATTCTTGAAACTACTTCACTGCCACCTCTTGTTTTTCAGATATCATTCCTGACAAATATTTTGGTTCTTGCATCAGGCATACTTCCAGCAATTCAGGTTTCAAGGCTTCATCCTCTGGAAATTATGAGGGGCCAGCATGAGGTTAGGGTCTCTTCTAGAAAGATTCAGGAGCTAACTTCCAGAATGCCTGCAACTGTTGGCCTAATCATTCGCTCCGGGATAAGAAAGCCTGCTAGACTATTTTTCACATTCTTCGCTGTTGGACTTTCGATGTTACTGTTCGGGAGTACACTTCTAATGATGTCAACAATGGAAGAAATTACAGTGGGATCGGTAGAAGATAATCAACACTGGGATCTTCAAGCAAACGTACTTTTCGGAGGTGAACAAGAAGTAATCGAATGGTCTGATCAGAAGGGGGCGGATCATGAGATGTTACTGATGTTTCCAGCCAATCCGGAAAACGACTCTAGGGTAATTGTTACTTATGGCTTGGAATCCTTGTCAACGGATGCAAACTCCATGATAACAATAGATCTAGCGCATGGTAGTCTACCTCAAAAGGGACAACAAACCACTGAAATTTTAGTTGATGAAGGTATTACTCACTTCTTGGGTTGGGATGTTGGAGATTTCCAAACCTTGCTATTCGGCTCGGAACCTAAGACTGTCGAGATTGTAGGAATCACAGAAGGAGAAATTAGCAGGACTGTTTACCTACACAGATCGGATTTAGCTGATGTGGTAGGGGTCCAAGCCACTTCGGTCTTGATTGACCTACCCGATGGGGTGCAGTTGGACAGTGAGCTGGGAGAGATATCTCTCGGAGTAGTGGCTAAGGAAGATGTCATTTCATCTTACGAGATGATATTGGAACAACAGCAAGGATTCTTGGGAGCAATTCTATTTCTTGGCATCCTTATATCCATTGTAGTACTCTTCAATACACTTCTGATGAATCTTTCAGAGAGGGATACAGAGATCGCAACATTAAGAGTTCTTGGGGCACCTATGGGCCGATTAGGAACGATGATTTTCATTGAGCACCTGATCATTGGTCTGATTGGAGGTATTTTGGCCTTCTTCTTTACGTTGGTCGGAACTCAGGCGATGATTACTTCATTCATTCAATGGTCATTCTACATGACAGTAATTGTTGACCCACTTGTGGCGATGATGCTCATCGGGGTGGTCGTTTTGATTTCGATAGCATTGACTCCTTACGGAATGAGGCGCATAAGAAAGATGGATTTAGTCGAGAAGGTCAAAGACCTGTCACATTAGCGCATGGTTAGTGCGAGTCGTGACATGGAACCTGAATGGGATCAGAGCCGCCTATAGAAAAGGACTGACTGATTTCATCGAAAGAATAGACGCGGATGTAATGCTATTCCAAGAAGTTAGGGCTCTTCCTGAGCAGATGCCAAAGGAATGGACTGAGCCCGAGGGTTATGAGGTCATTTGGCATCCCGCTCAAAAGAAAGGTTACTCTGGAGTCATGTCCTGTTCAAGAGTCGGCATGGTCGAGCTTGGTAGGGGGATTGAAACGAAATTAGACGAGACAAGAGATCCCGAAGGGAGGGTATTGGTGACAAAGCACAAGAACCTAAGTTGTGTTAATATGTATCTTCCAAACGGCTCTTCCCGAGAAGAAAGGCAGCATTACAAGGATCAGTGGCTCGAAGATATGCTTGTTTGGAGCTATCAGTTTCTAGATTCTGACGAACCCGCACTTCTTTGTGGGGATTTGAATATAGCTCATACCGAGGATGACATATGGGATCCAGCAGGCAACAGGCGAACCTCAGGTTTCTTACAACATGAAAGGGAGTGGTTTGATAGAATGCTAGAAGCGGGTTGGAGCGATCTACTAAGAATTCATTTAGGACCCATGAAAGGGCCTTATTCCTGGTGGTCAAACTTTCGAAGAGCTAGGGAGAGGGATAGGGGTTGGAGGATTGATTACATTCTAGCAAATAAAGTGGCTAGACCAATGCTGAAATCAGCTCAGATAATGAGGGAAGGAGGTTTAGTTGTTTCCGATCACGCTCCAGTGATAGTAGATATTGATCTGTAGTCAATTCATTGAAAACAAAAGAAGAACTAACAAGGTACCATTCAAGAGAGTATCCAATCACGGCTTTCTATGGGAGATCAACTTTCCAGTCGCATGGAAACCATTCTCCCGGGTGGTAAGGGGGTTTGGATACCCATGGATCATGGAGCATCCCGATTCCCCGAGCCCGGTCTTGAGGATACCATTTCGGCTGTTGATGCAGCTATTGAAGGTGGGGCTGATGCAATAATAATGCACAAGGGACCAGTAAGCTACCACACAATTCGTACTGGTTGGAATCGTTTTGTCTGTCACACCTCTGTTTCTACCGTTCATGGGGGGGCTCGCTCTCAGGACAAGATTCTAGTTGCAGCGGTATCTGAGTGCATTTCCAGAGGGGCAATAGCAGTCTCAGCACAGGTCAATTTAGGCGATCCAGCAGAACCAGAAATGATTGAGAGAATCGGCAAAATTACCACAGAAGCTCAGAAAATGGAAATCCCTGTATTGGGGATGTTCTATCCCAGAGGGCCAAATCTTTCTTTGGATAATTCCGACTCAACTGGTGGAATTGCCCATGCCGCAAGACTAGCTTGGGAGTTAGGTTGTAACGTGGTAAAGGTGCCTTGGACCGGTTCAGCGGAATCATTCGAAATCGTAACATCTTCAGTACCAATCCCAGTTCTTATATCCGGTGGCCCGAAAAAACTTACAAATTCAGACCTACTAAAGATTGTCGAAAAATCAGTTTATTCTGGAGGCTCAGGTGTCTGTATGGGGAGATATATTTTTGATTCACACGATCCTGCTTCTCTGATCAGATCTCTAAGAGCTATTGTCCACGATGGAGCTAATTCTGACGAGGCATCGAGATATCTGAGGTGATAAATTGCAGATTTGGCTAGATTCGCCGACAAATGACTATTCCGGAAATAATACTGTAAGTAGGCTTTGGAGAGGTGGTTCTAGTGATGTTTCAGAGGTATTTATCGAGAACTCATTTGATCAGGAAGATGCAATATCATTAATCGGTTTAGTACCATGGATTCTAGTAAGATTTTCTGACTGGACAATGGTTCCATTAGAGAATCTGATTGCTAGCTCTAGAGGTTCAGGAACAAGAATAGCTGTGGCAATAGAAGACAAAATGGAATTGAACGGAGCAGTATATTCACTTGGCGGAGGGGTGGATGCCGTCTTGGTTTCCTCAGACCTGGTCGATGAAGCAGCAATTATGGTCGGGGAAAGGCTGGAATTTGAAGAGGGAGAAAAGGAAATAGAGCTTTCAATTATTCATGCAGAAGTAACATCCGTCGAATCGGCAGGAATTGGAGAAAGGGTTTGCATAGATCTAACTAGAAGGATCCAAATTGGGGAGGGAATACCTGTAGGCTCTCTTTCAAGCAGCCTCTGTCTTGTTCATGGTGAGACACTCTCTTCTGATTACGTACCCACTAGGCCCTTTAGAGTAAACGCTGGCGCTGTCCATTCCTATGTTCTTCTTTCCAATGGGAAGACAAAATATCTTAGTGAATTGATATCAGGTGACGAAGTAGCCGTAGCTTCAGAGTCAGGATTACGAGGGTCTGCCACCATTGGGAGATTGAAAATTGAAACAAGACCTCTTATTCTAATTAGGTTTAGACATAACGAAAAAAAAGGACAAATCGTGGTTCAACAGGCAGAGACTGTTAGATTGGTAAGCCCTTCGAAAGAGCCAATTTCAGTCACGGCGTTGTCAGAAGGGGACTTTATATCAATAATTTCAGATTCTAGAATGCGTCATGTAGGAATTCCAGTTGAGTCAAAGGTGGTGGAAAAGTGAAAATCATCGGAAGGGGTTCGGCAAGAGGTGGAATTTCTATTCTCCATGCCGCAGGACTTGGAAAAGGATGCTCTGTAGGTGTAGACTTGTTTACAGAGGTACAGCTAGTAGATTCAGAAATAGTAGTGGAAAATGACAGACATGGAATTCTAGATTCGGTAGAGAAGTGCTGGAGGGAGGAAAATCTCCCCATGCCATCTAGATTTGGATGGCTAGTTGAGAGCTCGGTTCCTATCGGCCAGGGCCTAAAATCGAGCTCTGCATTGGCTTGTGCAGCATTAAGAGCATTGAATAATTCTTCATGGGCAGGATTGAATAATTCTGAGATAGCGAATCTTGCTTCCAAATCTCAGAAAATCTCCGGTTGTTCAATTACCGGTAGCTTGGATGATGCATTCTCATCACTGGAGCCGGGTTGGAAATTAGTCGACCCAGAGATGGACGCTTCCGAATCAGTTATTTTAGAAGGTGAGATGGATTTAGGTCTCTCTGTAATTATTTTACTTCGCGGAAAAAGACAAGAGAAACTAACCAAGAATATTCTTTCTCCTCAGACTCCTATGTTTGAGAGATCGTTGGCTTCTATAATGCGTGGCTCTCCATTAGATTCAATTTCGTCAAACGGTTTGGCTGTTGCAGCGGCGACAAATGATCACGAAGCACTTAGGATAAGTAACATGTGTATTGCATCAGGGGCAATGGCATGTGGAATATCTGGATCCGGGCCCGCAATAGCATTGGTCTGCTATGAAGAAGAATCAGAAAACCTCCTCAGCACAATTGCAAATTTTGGTTTTGAAGCAATTTCTACTAGATTTTCTTCGATAGATGGAATTAGTGAGGAGGCACTCTGATGGGCATGGATCTTGGTGAGAATATCAAAGTGACCATTTTCGGAGAAAGCCATGGAAAGTGCGTAGGGGCACTGGTCGAAGGAATTCCTCCTGGGACCAAGATTGACACTGAAGCCTTAATTGATGATTTGAGTAAGAGAAAACCCGGTAGAATAGGACTTTCTTCCAGAGCCGAGATTGATGATTGTGAAATACTATCCGGAGTGTATGATGGGAAGGCAACTGGATGGCCAATTCTAATGATTGCAATGAACTCTGATGCTCGTTCAAGAGACTATGACTTTCTTCCTGACCATCCTAGACCCGGACATGCAGATATGGGTGAAGCAATCTGGTCAAAGGGATTCTACGACCCCCGTGGAGGCGGATCCCATTCGGCAAGACTAACATTGGGCATAGTCGCAGCAGGAAGTCAGGTCAGGTCCATTTTGGATGATGTCGGATGGACTTGTGATGCACATCTCCACAAAGTAGGGGAAATTACTGCAAGACCACTTTTTCAGCTAAGAAAATCGAAAGTACAGGAAGAAGACTCAACAATGAAGAGACTTAATTGTAGAGATCCAGATGTCGCACCAATGATGGATGACTTGATCAAAAAGATCAGAAGAGATAGGGACTCAATAGGATCGGTCGTTGAGTTGATTATCGAGGGCCTCCCCATAGGATTGGGAGACCCTTGGTTCGATGGAATTGAACCCTCCCTTGCGAGAGGATTAATGGCAATTCCCGGAGCGAGGGCAATTGAATTTGCAAGTGGCATACAATCTTCTTCAATGAGGGGGTCTGAGAATAATGACATGTGGGTCCCGGGACCAGATTCTCCAATTCTTGAGAAATCAGAAGACGGAGAAGCAGATGGTGCACTCGGAGGTAGATCCACAGGAGCTCCAATGAGAGTTTTGATTCATTTCAAACCGCCCAGCAGCCTTCCTAGGGAACAGTTCACTCTTCATCTACCGAGTAACGAGACTAGGTCTCTCAAGGTTGGAGGTAGACATGACCCAGTTATTGGACCACGTGCAGTTCCAGTCGTAGAAGCAGTGGCAATGTTGGTGATTTGCGATCTTGGAATTACCGGAGGATTTCTAAATCCTAAGAGCGATTCTCTAAATACTGCTGAAACCTTAACGGAATATTGATTGCGAACATGGAAGCAATGATTATGAAGACCAAAATCGTTCCCAGAGCAACACCATAAACGCTAGTAAGCTCTACACTTTCTTCAAGTCTATTGGCTGCTACAGGATCTAGTATTCGTATAAATAGAGGGACAATGAAGTTGATGAAAAGAGTAATTGTGGCCACAACTGCCGCTACTGCCGGAGTGTATCCCAATGCCTTCCGATATTTATCGGAGATACTTTTGACATTCATCACGTAGACCTCTCCCCTTCTGATTGACGTATCGAGCATAGAGAAACGAATCACTCCACTAGATATTTCCATGTAGACAACAAGGAAAACAGAATAAAATATGAGAAGGAATTTCTGTATTACCTCATTCTCTAGGAATCCTAAGCCTCCCAAGCCAAACTCTACTTTGCTGCCTGCAAATCTTATCGTCACTAGAATTAGAGCGACGTATGATATTAGGATGAAACGTTGATCCCTCTGCCAAGTGCCCCAGAAACCACAAGCTATCCCCGAAATAATTAGCAGCCAGTGTAATCCCAATCCAAGAATTCCAAGGCCAACCTGATTTGTTGCCGTGAACCATACCGTCCCTGAAACAGGAGTCAGCATAAATGTAAGGAATCCTAGGATTAGAAGGGAACCAATCGCTCCCATTTGCAGAGTAATTACCATCTTGTTGGGAGGAACAAATTCTCTATTAACTAATATTGGTCCACCGAAAATCGCATCTATCCAAGTGGGTATAGCGACATCTGGGACGGCGTCATCCGGTATTCCAGTATCTCTTTTCATCTCTCCCGCTGCTTTCTTCCGACTAGGAGCTGAGGAACGTACGACCTTTCCTTCGTAGAGGTGAGACGTATCTACTGGTCCCTTCCCTTGTTCTGACATCATCGCACCCCTAGAATCCCCTGGCTCCAGCTAGGGCCGTAAAGAGAAGCATATCCGGTTCCCAATCCATAACATGCGCACCTAACCCCCTAAGCTCGGTCATTAGGATATCTCTTTCCGTCTTGAGAACCTCATATCCAGTCCGATCAATCCTTCTCGCATCAAACTCAAATTCTAGACTACTAGGGGAAAGCACCGTAACCTCGAAACTCCTAGCCCTTAGATCTCTTACCGCATCAACTATTGTGGGGTCGTCCTCTAGCGGAGACAGGATAATTATCGGACTTCCTCTATGGATATGCGGCATAATTCTGTTAGTTACAATCTTCAGAGGAGTATTCCCCTTGGCCATTGCTCCTGCAAGCTTTGTTAGGACAATGTACAACTGCTTCTTTCCTGTATCTCTGTCAACAGAGACTATTTCATCCCCATAAACAACAAGGCCCACTGAATCCCTTCTTGAGAGGAAGTATTGAGTGAGGCTCGCTGCAGCTCTTGTACTGTAAACCAGAGAGTTCCTGCTCACTGGCCCGGTTTCACTCACGGCTCTGCTATCGACTATTATGATCACATCACTTACTGCATCTCTCTCAAATTCATTGACCATCATCTTGCCATCTTGTCTCGCCGTAGCCTTCCAATTAATTTTCCTCATTGGATCGCCTGGAAGATACTCCCTTAGGTTGTAGAAGTTAGAGCCTTCTCCGGGATTTCGAATATTTACTGCTCCAGTAAAAATTTTCGGCACCCTACTCTTAATCATCGCATCCTTGATATCTTCCATTTTTGGAAAAACTAGGAAGTCATCATAAAGCTGGATTTCTTTTTCGTTATGGAACAAACCAAGCTCGTCCTGAACTCTGATGCAGACGGGTCCAATAGTATAGAATCCTCTAAGTGGAGTCTCGATTGTATAGGAAATCTCAGTTTCTCTCTGAGGCCCTATTTCCATCAGTACGTAGTTAGCCCCCTTCTTTATCCTCATCACCTCAGGAACTCTATCCCTGAGTTCCAGCACTTTGGCCATATTGGACCGATTTTGTATTCTTAGTGTTACATCTATTTCTCCATCCTCAAAAACTCTCGAAGAAGAGGTCTTCCTCATCGCTACAATACTCTGGAGTTGAACACCTTCATCCATCTTAGAGTCCTCAATTCTCCTCCCAGATGAAGCAACATCGCCATGCGCCGTCCGTAGTGCCGCCCAAGTTAGGAAAGAAAGAAGGACTACAGCAACAGTTACCAACTGCTGATTCCTCAATACAAGACCCAGTAGATACATGGCTACCGAAAGCGAAGCGAACATCGCTGACTTTCGGCTCCAGGCCACCTTCACACCCCATCTTTAATCAGACTGTAGGAACGTTAGCAGCGTTCTTCCCGTGAAGGATGTCTCTGATGATTTCTCCGCTCTCTAGTCCCTTAATTTGGTGTTCAGGTTTCAGGATGATTCTATGTGCTACTGCAAGCTCTGCGATTGATTTCACATCGTCAGGAGTTACGAAGTCCCTCCCTCTCATAGCCGCTACAGCCCTGCTAGTCTTGAGCAATGCTTGAGAACCTCTAGGGGAAGAACCAACCAGAACTCTCGGATCTTCTCTAGTTCTGGCAACTATATCTACCATATATTCCCTAACTGACCTATCGACGTAAACCTCCTCACAAGATTTCTGCATCTTCACAACGATACTTGGATCTGTTATACTGTTAACTTCAACTTCGTCGGTCTTTCTATTAATCCTCCTCTGAAGGATTTCATTCTCGTCGGCTCTATCAGGATAACCAACCATCATCTTCATCATGAATCTATCCAATTGGGCCTCGGGAAGTGGGTAGGTCCCTTCTTGTTCAACTGGATTCTGTGTAGCCATAGTTAGGAATGGTGATGGTAGTTTGTGAGTTACTACTCCAATGGTTACTTGCTTTTCCTGCATTGCTTCAAGCAATGCTGCTTGAGTCTTGGGCGGTGCCCTGTTAATCTCGTCGGAAAGAAGAAGATTGCAGAAGATTGGTCCGGGCTTGAAAGTAAACTCTCCTTTCTTGGCATCATAGATATTAGTCCCAGTGATATCTGCAGGAAGAAGATCAGGGGTGAATTGGACTCTCTTGAAGTCACATCCAAGAGCGTCTGCGAAGGTGTTAGTCATCAGAGTCTTTGCTAGACCGGGAAAATCTTCGAATAGAAGATTCCCATTAGATAGTATGTCGACCATTACATTGTCAATTACGTGCGATTTTCCGATGATCACCTTTTGAACCTCAGTACTGATTGCTTGACCCATCGCTCCTGTTGCGGCCAAGACCTCATCTATCTTGTTTGAACCACGAGCCTCCTCTGCCTTCTTGGCTAGAACTGAATCGTGTCCACCCGTACTGGGTGGTGCTGGCATCCCTTTTGCTGCTTCTGTCTCACTCATTTTCTTGTCTCCTTTTGTTAGTTATTCTTTCCCCAACGCCTAATTGTTTGCATCAACTTGCGTAACTCTTGAGGCGTGTACGTCCGGCTTTGGCTATAAGCCAATTCCACAAGCCGTGGATCTCCAATCATCGCCTGAACTTCAGGAGGAGGCGTCTGAGCCATCTGATCCCTAGTTAAATCATGATGTACCCTAACTTTGGTTAGCAGGGCCTTCCTAACTCTATCCCGGTAAGAACTAGGATCGAGCTTCTCAGGTCTCTGGGTGAATTTAGTTAAATCAAAAACGTGCCTCCAGTTTTCTTTCTCAGGGACTACCATCATTGCAACTAGAAGTAATAATGCCACATTTAGAACAACTAACCACTTCAAGAATTGGTTGGAGGTTAGTAGAACCACCGTTCCCATCGTTTCCACGAAAGGAGCAGAAATTACTCCTGTTACGTGCCTGCTTTCATCAAAAACAATTTGGAAATTTCCGGGCTCGGACCGTATTGGCGCGCTCAGGTTGACATTATCAAATTCCATCATATCGTAGACTAGGAGCTTGAAGAATCTCTCATTGCCCCCCCAATCATTGTTATTCAGAATCTCCTGAGTCCAACAATTATTACGAGTGTACTCACCAATAGCCGAGCAATCCTCACTTAGGCCTTGTTCTTGCGCATCGTCTAATTCCCATAGTAAGTTGGAAAAGGCCTCTTCGTCCGACACGAACACAATACTTCCAGTTACTTCCAATTCTCCAACATTTGCTGAGAATGCATTTCTACCCTCATTAGCTACCTTATCCAGAACCTTAATTCCAGGATAATCAAACCTCATCATTAGTTTGAGATCACCAGGAGCAGGATTTTCTGGGTTGGTCGGATCACCATCCTCTTTAATGTCAATGAATGCCGAAGAAGAAGCCATACCCAGAGTCATGATTTTTCTATGTCCGGGATCGGATAGATCCTCTGGAAGAGGTTCAAACATCATTCCTGTAGGCTCTTTGTACATCACAGGAAGTCTACAATCTTTCAGACCATCAGGATTTTCTATCTGGAATGCGGAACATCCTTGCATTAATGCTCCGGGCGACATTTCTGTAACATCTTGGTTGATAGGAGAAGCAGTCCAGACATTTTTCCAATCAATGAATTGTTGAGACTGCTGAGTATACACCCAATGTTGCTTCTCATCTAGAAGCGGCTTACTGAAATACCTAACTCCGAAAAGATTTGCAAGCCTGTCTGCATTTGTATTGTCCGCAGCAACGATAACCTTTCCACCTTTCTCTGTAACAAAACGATAAATTTCGTCAGCTTCCGTTTCGTCTATCGGTTTTTCTGGCCCTATTACAGCTAGTAGAGTCCTGTGTGGGTCCTTCCAGTCGTTCACTAGCATCGGCGTAGACATCGTATTGGCCACATAATAGCCTTGATTCCGATTCTCTACATACTCATCCTCAAAAGTTTCTCTCATATCGGATATTTGACCCAGCTCACCTGTTTCATACGCCGAAAGAGCAGTCGGCTTTCCCACGACAAAGTACATTGGAAGAATCAGAAGAAGAATTCCAGTAATTAGTACAGAATACAGAACATTTCTGTTAAAGCGCTCCCGGTCATCTATTTCTCGAGCCATATCTCTCTATCCTTATTTCAACATGGCCATAGGCACCGACCAACATCTGCTCGGAAAACAAATCACGGTTATATGTTGCTGAACATAGTTCATTATTTTCGAATAACGCAATAATTAACTTACTTTTTCCTGTTAAGGCGTCCTGGGGAGAAATTTACTGCAATCATTAATGCCATTAGAGTATACAAGAAACTAAGATGGGGCAAATTTGACCTTACCGAATCATCATCCACACGTACTTCATTGTCATTGTTGTTTGAATTTGAGTCGCTCTTTGGCGGAGGCTCAACAGAAATCCTAACTTCATCCTCAGCAAACACATTTCCACCAATGTTCATTGATCTCTTCGAAGTAACTGTAACGATAATATCACAATGTCTACGGGGGTGGCTTTCGGACGCTGTAACTCTTAGTTCAGCATCAATTGTCTTTCCCGGATCAAAGTTCCCAATCAATAAAGAGTCAAGCCCATTATCCGTCGACATCAGTGGACAGTCATCTTCAATTTCTATATCTCCAATACCGTCAGGTGCATTTCCGTTGTTCTGTACTGTTACCACTAGGATCGTATCGGTTCCAGCATTCATTGGTCCGAAAGGTTCTGAGATATCAATCGATAGAGAAAATATTGCTGGAATTTCTAAATCTCCCTCTCTCTGTTGAGACGAAGAAAGAGGATCTGGAATACCTTGCCTAGCAGTTACTGTAGCAGAAATCGAAAATTTTTCTGTTTTTTCAGCATCGAATGCAAAAACATCTATTTCGCTAATTTCTAGAGTAAATGATTTATTCTCTCCTGAAGGGATAGTTTCTGCTTCTGGAGCATCATGCTTTCCTCCAAATGGAATTTCATAATCAAACTCTACAGAAATTTCCACCAAACCCGAGTTTTCTACGAAGAATCTAACACTAACTGAACCTCCATCAGATAGTATGAATGGATTCGCAGAATCTTCCTCCGGATAATCAATTTCTAATTTCCAAGAATCTCCGATATCCTGTGATAAGACAGGCTGAGGAATAATGCCAAATAGCAGTAAAAAACTACTCAAAATTACTATTCTTTCGCATATAGACACTAACTCACCAATAGACCCCTGCAAGCCCTCTTCGTTAAGACCTTCACCATCTTTCTTCTGTATGAGGGTGAGAACCAAGTATTTTGTACAGGCTTCACGGCTTTCCTTATTGACTCCGCGAGGCCGTCCACAGAAACATCCCCTTCCCATTTAGTCAGAGCATCCTCGGATTCCTTCGTATGAAGCATGGGGATTGACTCGAGCCCTGTCGTGGCTACTCTGAGGGAGGATGGATTTCCTTCGTCCCCCTCCTTCTTCCAGAGTACTGCTACTCCTGCCTCTGGAAAATCCCAAGAGTCTCTTTGTCTCAGCTTCTGATAGTCTCCATCCCAGTCTTTCGAGTCATCTGGAAGTGTTAGGTGCGTCACTAACTCCCCCTCTTCAAGGATATTTCTAGTCATTCCATCCAATTGGAAGAAATC
>MDSZ01170551.1_pt1 | contig 13367 bp, 11 predicted proteins | sample 811201 | NCBI WGS metagenome assembly MDSZ01 (sample SAMN05326647, study PRJNA326480) | marine metagenome | isolation source: seawater | place: Indian Ocean: North | collected 2010
TTTAAAAAAATCAATTAATGAATTATCTAGGGTACTTAAAAAAGGCGACTTGGTAATCTTACGATCAACTGTACCTGTAGGTACTAGCAGGAAAATCTTAATCAATTTTCTTGAAAAAAATACTAAATTAAAAGTTGGTAAAGATTTTTATGTTTCGTTCTGTCCTGAAAGAACCGTTGAAGGTAATGCTATTGCAGAACTTTCAAAGAACCCTCAAATTATCGGTGGCTATTGTGAGAAAAGTGCAGAAATATCAATGAAAATATTTAATGAAATAACTCACACCGTGATAAATGCTGAAACACTTGAAGCAGCAGAACTTTCAAAAATAATTGATAATAGTTATAGAGATACGATTTTTGCTTATTCAAATCAAATGTCTTTATTAGCCTCGAAATTTAAAATAAATTATTCAAAACTTGTTGATAAAATTAATTTAGGATACTCAAGAAATTTTGTGCCCAAACCTTCCCCAGGGGTAGGTGGCCCATGCTTGAGTAAGGATCCACACATTCTTAATAATTCATTATCAGAACAAAAAATTAATTATTCGTTAGTAAAATCTGCAAGATCAATAAATGAAATAATGCCACAAAAAATATGTAATATTATATATTCTGAGCTAAATAAATTGAAAAAAAATAAAAAAAGAGCAAAAATATTTATTACTGGACTTGCTTTTAAAGGAAATCCTGAAACTTCAGATTTAAGAAACTCAACATCCTTACAAATATTAAATATTTTAAAAAATAAAAATAAAAATATTTATGTTCACGATTTTGTTTTAGAAAAAATAAATGAAAAACCAAAAGATTTAAAATTTATTAATCTAGATAAAGGATTTAAAAATTCAGATGTAATCTTGATTTTAAATAATCATAAAAATTACGATTCTATTAGTAACAACTTGTTGGGTAAAATTAAAAAAAATACGATCGTATTTGACGCTTGGCAAACTTTATACGAAAAATTAATTAAAGATAAAAATATTATTTATAGGTATGTCTAATAAAAAATTTATACCTGTTGCTAACCCATTTTTAGATTCAAAAGAAAGAAGTGCAGTTAATTTTGTTGTTAAAAAAAAATGGATAACAATGGGGAAAAAAGTAAAAGAGTTTGAAAAAAATTTATCTAAATTTTTAAATGTTAAATATGTAGTTGCAATGAATAATGGTACCTCTACACTTGACTCTTTAGTCAAGTACTTTGGTATTAAAAATAGCTCACACGAGGTCATAATTCCTGACCTAACTTATATTTCCACAGCAAATGCTGTTACTTATAACAATGGGAAAATAGTTCTTTGTGACTCTAATACTGATAATTTTAATATCAATTTGGAAGATTTAAAAAAAAAAATTACCAATAAAACAAAATTAATAATAGTTACGGACATGAAAGGAATGCCAGTTGATTATGATGGGCTTTTAAAAATTGCTAATAAAAAAAAAATACCTGTAATTGCCGATAGTGCTGAAGCCATGGGTTCTATTTATAAAAATAAAAAAATAGGAAGCCAGGTTTTTGCTCACTCTTTTTCATTTTTTGCGAATAAAAACATTACTACCGGTGAAGGTGGAGCAATTACAACGAATAATAAAAATCTTTATAAATATTTATTGCAAATAAGAAACCAAGGCCAATCCAAAAGATACCATCATGTTATGATAGGTAATAATTATAGAATGACTGATATTGCAGCTGCAATTGGTATAGAACAACTCAAAAAATTAAAAAATATTATAAGAAATAAAAATAAAATTGCTAATTTTTATAATAAAAACTTTAATAAGATAAAACAAATTAACTTACCTGTAATACCAAAATATGTTTCACAACATAGTTGGTATAATTATTCAATAATTGTTGATGAAAAAAAAAGAGACAAATTAATCAATTTTTTAAAAAAAAATAAAATTGAAACTAGAGTTTCTTTTCCAACAATTTCATCACAGCCAATTTATAAAAAACTTTATTACAAAAGAATAAAATCTAATTCAGTAACACTTGCAAAACGATTAATAGATTTACCAATATGGTCAATGTTGAGTATTAAAAATCAAAAAATTGTTATAAAGACTATATTAAAATTTTTTGATGATAAAAGTTAAAAAAAATATTCAAATTAAAATAATCTATACAGCAAATAATTTAGTTAAACCACAAACTATATTGCTTAAGTTATATAAAAAACAAAACGTTTTGAATGGTAGCTGGAAATGGCTTAATGATAATAAAGTCACGTCTTTCATGGACAAGGGTCATCATGAACATACGTTATCAGATCAATTGAATTATTTTAAAAAGATAAGTAGATCAAAAAAAGATATACTTTTTGCAATATATTTTAGGAGAAAACACATTGGAAATGTGGGGTTACATCAAATAAATGATAAACTCAAAACAGCCCAATTTGGAATCATAATTGGAAACACTAAATATCACAACATGGGTATTGGTAAACAAGTTTGGTCTGAAATTATGAAATTTGGTTTTTTAAGGCTTAATCTTAGAAGAGTGTATACTATGATTGCTTCAAAAAATATAGCATCAACAAAGATAGCAAAAAATTTAGGTTTTAAAAAAATGAAAATGAAATTTTTTTTTAAAAAAAATAATATTCAGTTTGACTATCCAAAATATTACATAACCCAGAAATTGTTTAAAAAAAAAATCATATGAAAAGAGTCGTTGCAAGATTAGAGATAAAATCAAATAATGTTGTTAAAGGAATAAGAATGGAAGGTTTGAGAAAAGTTGGAAACCCAGAATTATTAGCTGAAAAATATTTTGAAGACGGAGCAGATGAAATCATATTATCAGATATTGTTGCATCGCTGTATAACAGAAATCATCTTTATGATTTAGTTTCAAAAATTTGTAAAAAAATTAATATTCCAATTGTAGTTGGTGGTGGAATAAGAACTTTTGATGATGCTTTAAAATTGTTAAAATCAGGCGCTGATAAGATTACAATAAACTCTCATGCAGTTACAAATAAAAACTTAATTAAAGAATGTGCAGAAAAATTAGGAACTCAATGTGTTATAATAGAAATTCATGCAAAAAAAAAACAATTTAACAATTGGGAAGTATTTATTGAGAATGGTAGACAGCCAACTAACTTGAATGTTTTAGATTGGGTAAAAGAAGTTCAAATGCTTGGCGCAGGAGAGCTATTGGTTGTCAGCGTGGATAATGATGGAGTATGTAAAGGGCCAGATATCGAATTGTTATCTAAAATAGAAAAGGCCTGTAAAGTACCTTTAATATATGCGGGTGGTACAAGTGAAAAAAATGATATTTCTGAGATATTTAATTTTTCAGGTGTTGATGCATTAGCTTTATCTCACTTACTTCACTTTAATAAAGATACAATAAATAATATAAAATTATTCTTAAAGCAAAAAAATATAGATATTAGAATTTAATGAAAAAAATTAGAGTTGGAATTTTAGATTTAAATGCAGGAAATATTTTTAGTGTTTTTAAGGTATTCAAGCAAATTGAAGAAAATGTAGAAATTATTGAAAATTATGAAAGTACAAAAACATATTCTCATGTAGTTATTCCCGGTGTTGCATCTTTTGGTGAAGCAATGAAAACTTTTAAAGAAAAAAATTTTGAAATTCTCATAAATGATTTTATAAAGAAACAAAAACCTATTTTAGGATTATGTGTGGGTTGTCAAATTTTATTTGGATCAAGTCTAGAATTTGGATTTAATAAAGGCCTTGATTTAATAAATGGAAAAGTTGAAAAACTTCCAAATGATAAATATTTACAATCAAAATTGCCTAATGTAGGATGGTTTAGAATAAATTTTAATTCAAATAATAAAATATTTAAAAAAATTGATAAAACTGATTTTTTTTATTTCACACACTCTTATCATTGTTTGCCAAAAGAGAATGATAATATTTTAGCCACTTATAAGTTTCATAAAAAAGAAATAGTTGCCGCAGTTATCCAAAACAATATTATTGGTTTGCAATTTCACCCAGAGATGAGTAGTTATGCTGGTAAAAAAATTCTAAAAAATTTTCTAGAAATATGACTTTATCTACAAAATATGGACTTCCTCAGAATGTTTTCTTTTGTAAAAAATGTGTGATGAGTAATCAAAAACCTCATTCAGTTAATGAAACTACGCATACTTCAAATAGCAAAAAAACAACTTTAGGTTTTGATGAAGATGGAATTTGTGATGCTTGTAAATATAGTGAAGCTAAAGATAATAAAATAAATTGGAGCGAAAGAGAAAAGAAATTAGCTGAGATGTTAAGTAAATTCAGAAAAAAAGATGGATCTTATGATTGTATAGTTTCAGGAAGTGGTGGAAAAGATAGTGTAAAGGTTGCTCATATCTTAAAATATAAATATGGAATGCATCCTCTTACGGTTACATGGGCTCCACATATGTATACAGAAATAGGAAGAAAAAATTTAGACAATTGGATAAATATAGGAGGTTTTGATAACCTTCTTTTCACAGCAAACGGTAAGGTTATGAGGAAGCTTACTTATGAAGCGTTTAAAAATTTGTATTTTCCATTTCAACCATTTAAATTTGGTATCAAGTTTTGGGCGGCAAAAATGGCTTTAAAATTTAACATAAAGCTTGTTATGTATGGAGAACCATATATTGAATATGGCTCAACTCCTTATAAGGATTCCGAGTCACCAAAACTAGGTCTAAATTACTTTATTAATGATAGCAAAGATATTTATCTTGGAGGTGTTCATGTTGATGCTTTAAAAGAAAAATATAACTTAAAAGATAACGATTTACTTCCATTTATGCCATTAAGAAGTTCAGATGTAATGAGCCATGATTTAACGGTAGAATATCTTGGGTGGTATTTAAAATGGGATCCACAGGATGCTTATTATTATGCAGTCGAAAATTGTGGATTTGAACCTGATGATGAAAGAACAGAGGGAACTTATGGCAAATATAGCTCAATAGATGATAGAATTGATGGCCTACATTACTTTACTCATTATATAAAGTTTGGTTTAGGTAGATGTACTTTCGATGCAAGTCAAGAAATCAGAAACAATCATATAACTAGAGAGGAAGCAAAATCATTGTGTAAGAAATTTGATGGCGAACTACCAAAAAGATATTTTAAAGAGTGTTTAGAATACATGGGCATTTCAGAGGATGAATTTTGGAGAATAACTGATGAGGCTAGATCAGAACACTTGTGGACAAAACAAAATAATGATTGGAAATTGAGGCACGTCTCATTTGATGAATAGTAAAAAATGAGAAAAATTAAAACTGTAATTATAGGCTGTGGAAATATCACAGGATTAAATGAAAAAGATAAATCGAGAATAAAACCTGCAACTCACATAGGAGCTTTAAAGAGAAATTCAAAGTTTAAATTATGTGGAGTATATGATTTAGATAAAACAAAATCAGATAAATTTCAGAGAATCTTTAATGTAAAAAGTTTTATGAGTATTAAAGATTTAATAATAGATAATAGGGCTGAGTTTGTTGTTGTCGCAGTTCCTTACAAAGAAAATTTGAGAGTTTTTAAAGAAATTTTAAAATTTAAATCTAATATTAAATATATCTTTTGTGAAAAGCCTATGAGTTATTCTTATATATCTGCAAAAAAAATTGATAATCTCTGTAGAAAAAAAAAAGTTAGGCTATTTATAAATAATAGAAGATTAGATTATGGAATTCAAAAATTAAAAAAAATAGCTTCTGAAAAAAAATTAGGAAAGTTAAATTATATAGAAGGAAGATGTAGTTCTGGTCTTTATGCACTAGGAATTCATTTAATTGATACTATAAGTTATATTTCAGATCACAAATATAATTTTCTTTTTCACTCTCATGACATGTTTAAAAAAAAATCTTTAAAGTTTAGTAGTAATTATATTTTTGATGATCCAAAAGTAATGGCTGTTTCTTATCACAAAGATACTTATTGTACGATTATAAATTCTGTTAGATCTAAATTTTCTTACTTTGAGATATATTTAAGGTTTAGCAATGGAAAAATTTACTATGATCAATCTAAAGACTTTATTGAATATGAATTTTTATCAAAAAAGGAGAAAAAATGTTCAATAGACTATTTGATAGATAAGAGAAAAAAAATATATTTTAAAAAAAATTCAATATTTTTGTCAAATTATAGGTATTTAGAAAAAAATTTAAAAAAAAAAAATAATTTACTAGATTATACTCATGGATTAGAAAATATGAAAACAATTGAAGTTTTAAAAAAAATTAAATAATGAAATTTTATCCTACAGTAAACATTTTAGGTAATGAAAAAAAAGAATTATTAAAATGTTTAAATAGCAAAAATTGGTCTTCATTCAAAGGAGCATTAAGCGAAATTGATTATGATAAAGTTTTAGGTTTAAATTCAATATCTGCAGCTAAATTAAAAGATTTAGAAGTAAGATTTCTTGGAGGTAAGTATGTAAGAGGTCTAGAAGCGCAAGTTGCGCAAAAATTTAAGATAAATTTTTGTGTTTCCTCTAATTCAGCAACCTCATGTTTACATATGGCTCTAGCTGCAATAAATGTTGGTCCTGGTGATGAAGTTTTGGTTCCTTCAATGTCATTTAATTCAACCGCAACGTCTGTTTTATATGTTAGTGCAATTCCAAAATTTGTAGAGGTAAAGAAAGATACTTTTTGTATTGATCCAGATGACATAATTAAGAAAATTACAAAAAATACAAAAGCAATAATAGTTGTTCATTTAGGGGGTAATGCAGCAGATATGCAAAGAATTTTGAAAATTGCAAAAAAATTTAACTTAAAAATCATTGAGGATGCAGCTCAATCTCCTGGAGCAAAATTCAAAAATAAGTATTTAGGAACATTAGGAGATATAGGGATTTATTCACTAACAGAAACAAAAAATATAACTTGTGGTGAGGGTGGATTATTAGTTACAAACAACAAAAATTTTGCAAAAAGATCAAGATTATTAAGAAATCACGGTGAAGGTGTTATACCAAATAATTTAAAAAAAATTGATTATGAAAACATTGTAGGTATGAATTATAGATTAACAGAATTACAGGCATCCATAGCAATACATCAATTTAGAAATTTAGATAAAGTAAATAAAAAAAGAAAGCAAAATTCTGATATTTTATTAAAAGGACTAGAAAAATATAAAAACTTATTAATTCCACAAAAAATTGAAAAACATACAGTTTATTTTCCCTATATTCTTAAATTTTTATGGAAAGGTAATCACATAATAAAAAAAAAAGATTTATTAAAAAAATTAAATTTACTTGGCATCCCATTTACTGGTGGATATGGAAGAATGATGCACGAGAACCCGATTTTTTCAAAGCAGATTGCTTACAAAAAGGGATGGCCTTATTCTTACTCAAGAAATAAATCATTTAAAAAATATTATGGAACTGGTGCACTTCCTATTTCAGAAAATTTGAATAAAAATTTTTTATGGTTTAAATATATTCACCCTCCTAATAATAAAAATCATATGGATTATATAATTTCTAGCTTTAATAAAATTTTAAATAAATATATTATTAAGGAAGATTATAAGACATAAAATATATGTTAATTAACTTCAGTAAATCAAATTAAGTTTTTTAATTTGACTATAAATAAAAAAGATACAGTTATTAATAGTAAAATTATCTCATTAAGAAAATTAAATCATCAACATGCAGTTGGTAGATGGTGGGAATAGTTTAATGATAAAGAAGTTACAAAAAATATGAATAAAGGTTATGAAAAGAATACACCTCAAAACAGTTAGAATTTTTAAAAAAAATGAATAATTTAGGAATTTATGAATAAATCAAAGCATATCTGGTTTGAAAAATTGACTTTGATAAAGTGTTTTTGGATTTTTGTACAACTAAAAAATATAAAAATATTTTATATTTCCATTTCTCCATTGGCAGGAGTTTTGGTAAAATTTTTTAAGAATGTAAAGCGTATACAACTTGAAAAAGGTATTTTGGATAAAAATGGAAGGGCTCTAAGATATAAGATTGAGAGAGATACAATTAAATATGTTTTAAAAATATATAGTTTTTTATCTTTAGATAATTATTTGCCCAAAGGAGTAAAGTTGTTTCAAGATGAGTGGACTAGAATTTTAAAATCAGATTTAGATTATATAATAAAAAAAAAATTAAATAATATAATTATTATAAATGAAAGATATGAGAGAAATCATCTAGATAATGATTGTGAAATTGTTTATATCAGTGAACCTTTTAAGTTTGATAATATTTTTTTTAAATTATTGAATGAAGATAATAAAAAAATTAATTCAATAGTATGGTTAGATCTTTTTTCCTGGCCTAAAAGAATTGTAAAGATATTAAAACTGTTTATTTCAGTTGTTTATTCCTGGATATATAAGTTTATTCGGTTTGATTATCAAAATTGTGAAAAAAAAACACATATTTTTGAAGAACATATATTTAATATTTTTGATAGATATCCTAATGCAGGACATTTGTTTTGGTTTGAAAGTAGCAAAATAGACCCTAACAATTTAGTTTTATATTTTGATCGTGCTGAACAACAAATTGACAGAGATATTGTAAAGAAGATTAGCAATAGAAAAATGCATTCATTAAATATGCGTCATCCAGTAATTAACGTTGAGAGTCCTTTAAAGGTATTGATTAATTCATTTAAAGATGTTCAAAAGTTTAAGTCTTTTACACCTCATGAAATTGATATTTGGATAACTCAAATTAATTATATTTTTTTAATTAATTGTTTTAGAGAAGTCTTTAAAAAATATAAATGTAAAATTATCCATCAGCATAAAGAATTTTTGCCAAAGACACTAGTAATGGCACTTGCAATAAGGATGGAGAAAGGAGTTTTTGTATGGAATCATTGGTCGGTGGATCATTTCCCTGTCTCTTATTTTCATTGGGGTTTCGCCGATATAATATTTTCATGGGGACAATATAATGATGGATATTTTAACTCTCATAATTTTTCGTATAAATATTTATTTCAGACTGGTCAAATTGCTGCTGATGGAAATTATAATGATGAAAATGAAAAAAAAATTATTAGTGAACTTTCTAATGACTTAAATTTTACTATTAATATTTTAGATAATTCTTGTGGGCCTACATCACAAAATTCTTTTGGTTCTATGGTTTATTTTTATAAAGAAATGTTAACTAAGGTATATAAAAATGAAAAATGGGGGGCAATTATTAAATCAAAAGGAATAACTTTTGATAGTGTAATTAAAAATAAAGAAATAGAGAAACTTGTCAACTTATTGAAAAATAAAAATCGAATAATGATTTTACCTCCAAACGTTAAAGTATCAACTTCTGCCAAGATGTCAGATATATCAGTAAGTTATGGAATAAATTCGGCTGGGGTTATTGCAGCCCTTGCAGGTTCTAAATCAATTTATTGGGGATTAAATGGTTCTGTTGAACATCCCCTATATTACTTAAAAAAAAAAGGTAGTTTAATTTTTGAAACTACTGATGAAGTATCACAAGCTTTAGAAAAATATTTGCAGGGGGATAAAAGTATCGGTAATCATGATGATTGTTTACATCTATTTGATTCCTTTTCCGATGATAATGGCCGAAAAAGAGCAGGTTACATTATATCCAGATTATTTTTAAATTTTAACAATAATTTGGAATTAATGGAAAGTTTAAATCAAATTAAAAAAGAATATGAAAATAAATGGGGAAAAAAATTTGTTTATGAGTTTGGCAAAGGTGAGACTCATAAGGGAAATCAACTATGGAAAGAAGTTCAAAATAAATTGCTCAAATAAATTATTTAAGACTATATTAAATTAATGTGTGGAATAGCAGGACTACTTAATTTTAAAGAAGAAAAAATTGATAAGAAGAGATTAGAGTCCATGATGGAATCTATATCGTCCACGCGTGTTACGATATGCAGATAGAGGATCAATGGCTGTTGGAAGGGAAACTAGAGTTCCATTTCTTGACCATCGATTAGTTGAATTTTCTTTTTCTACTTCCGCAAGAGCAAGAATAAATGGTATTAGTCAGAGATTTTTTATGAGAGAGACAGCAAAGAATGTATTGCCAGATAGTATTTTAAATCAACCCAAAAGGAGTATTGTTGACCCTCAAAGACAATGGATGCAAGCAGAACTTCATGACTGGATAATGGATATTCTTAGCTCAAAAAGTTTTAAGGAAAGAGGTATTTTTAATCAGCAAAATGTTTTAAAAGAATATATAAATTTTTATAACCAAAAAAAACCATTAACTGGTTTTCATATATTTCAATATTTAAATATTGAAATGTGGTACAGGAAAATAATTGATAGTAATTAAAAACAATTTTTTTTAAATATGAATGCTAATAAAGTAGATCTTAAAAAAGAAACAGAGATAATCTCGGATTTATATAAAGACGGAATTGTAAAAGTTGGTAATTTATTTGATCAAAATTTAGTTAATGAAATCATGCAAGCTAAAGATCGAATATTTTCGGAATATCCTTATGGTCAAAATGATAAATACGAAAAAAGTTTAGATAAAGAACCAAAAACTGGTAATTACCCTATACATAATCTTTTAGAACTTGATCCAATTTTCAAAATATTGATACAAGATAAAAATATAAATTTTATGGCGGAAGAAATTCTAGGTAAAAATTATTATTTTACTGACTTGAATATGAGAATAATTCCAAAAACAAATCATGTTTTAAATGCCCATAGAGATTTTTGTGGGGGTTTAAGTTTTTCTTTATTACTTGATGATATATCTTTAAATGAGGGAGAAACTTTTTTCTATAAAGGTAGCTATAAAAATCCTCCACCATCTGTTGTAAATTTAAATAATTTTTCATCTAAAATTATCCCAACGACTGGAAAAGTAGGAGATTTTTATTTTTGGTTCCCAGACAGTTGGCATGGAAGAAACCACAATTTATCTCAAAGAAAAACCTGTATTTTAATGGGAGATATAGAAAATAGAAGCACAGATAGAAAAATTTTTATATTATATAAAGATAAGACTAATCCAAAAGTAACTTTACTTAATAAAATTTTTAAATTTATTGGAAATGATCCAAATAATTTATTGAAACATTTCTTTTATTGTTCATTACGATTTAAAATATTAAAAAAAAAAATTGATAATGAAAAAATTATTTATAGTAGATTAGTACTAAAAAACAGTTTTAGTGAAGATTTTTCTTATTTAAACTATATTAAAATAATTAATTTTAAAAAGTTTTTAAAAGCATTTATTGCAAAAACTATACAACTATTAATAGGAAAAAAATTTCTTGTGAGAATTAAAAAAATTATAAATTGAGTATGTTGGCTTAAAAAAATCTAATATATTAACTTATTAATTCTTATAATTTAAGATGTGTGAGATAATTATATTGCTTAAGATAATTTTGAAAAAATATAACTTATACTTAAAAAATTAAATATGAAAAAAGAATTAAATATTATTTGCGTGATCACTGCGAGAAGTGGTTCAAAAGGATTGAAAAATAAAAACATTAGAAAGCTTAAAGGGTTACCTTTGTTGGCACACACAATAATTGCTGCAAAAAAATCTCAAGTACTAACTAGAGTAATATTAAGTACAGATAGTAATTTATATGCCAAGATAGGATTAAGATTTGGAGCTGAAGTACCATTTATTAGACCAAAAAAACTTGCAACAGCTAAGGCACACCATCCAGATGTTGTAAATCATGCTTTAAAGTTTATAGAAAAAAAAGATAAAATAGAATTTGATTATGTTGTCATGTTACAACCAACCAGTCCTTTTAGAAATTCATCACATATTAATCAAGCTATTAATAAATTTCTTAAAGAGAACAATGAGTCTTTAATTTCAGTAAAAAAACAAGATTACCCACCATGGTGGTTGTTTGTTCTAAATAAAAATAAACTTGGTCAATTCCTAAATTTTAAGAATAAAAATGTATTTAACTTAGAAAGACAAGAGTTTCCCAAACTCTTTAGACCTAACGGAGCAATTTATATCTCTAAAAGAAAAGTTTTAAAAACTGGTAATTTAATTAACCCAAAGTCTTGTGGGTATTATATTATGAATGATAAAGATTCAATTGATATAGATAATCTGATAGATTTAAAAGTAGCAGAAAATATTTAGAATACAATAATGTCTAAATTAAACTTTTATGCTCAAAATATTTTATGCTCAAAAGACAATATTATAGTAAAGACAAATAATTTTTAAATTATAGTAAAATTAATTTATGTTAAATATATTTAAGAAACTTATATCTCTTTTAGATGCTGAAGAGCGTAAAAAGATGTTCCTTTTGGTGTTTATGATGTTGACAATGGCATTACTGGATATGATTGGTGTAGCTTCAATATTTCCTTTCATGGTTGTATTAACTGACCCAGGCCATGTAGAAACAAATATATATTTAAGCAAACTTTTTGATATATGCAAAAATTTTGGAATAGAAAATATAGAACAATTTCTTTTTGTTTTAGGTGGAGGAGTTTTGCTATTATTAATTATTTCACTTACGTTTAAAGCCTTTACAATTTATGCACAAGTACGATTTGTCAACATGTGCCAGTACACTTTAAGCAAACGTTTAATAGGAGGATATTTGAACCAACCTTATAGTTGGTTCTTAAATCGTAGTAGCGCAAATCTTGGAAAGATTATTTTGTCGGAAGTTGGAATAGTTATTGGCGGTGGATTGAGTCCATTAATGAATTTAATTGCTAGAGGCATGACTACACTAGCATTAATTTTTTTATTAATTGCAGTTGATCCTAAATTAACATTGATAATATCATTAGTGTTAAGCTCAGCTTATGGTGTTATTTTCTTTTTTACTCGTCAGTATCTAAATAAAAATGGAGTAGAGCGTTTAGAAAATGAAGAATTAAAATTTAAGGCTATGAACGAAGCTTTTGGTGCTACAAAAATGGTTAAAGTTATAGGATTAGAGCAAATTTATACAAATAAGTTTTCTATCCCTTCAAAAATAATTGCTCTAAATATGGCTCTTGCATCGAGCATTGCACAGTTACCTAGATTTTTTTTAGAAGGCATTGCTTTTGGTGGAATAATACTGCTAATACTTATTTTGATGGGGCAATCAAGTTTTAACACTGTTTTACCTATTATAAGTTTATATGCATTTGCAGGTTATAGATTAATGCCAGCGCTACAGGAAATTTATGCATCATTTAGTAAATTTATTACTATAGGTCCATCAGTTAATGAAATGTATAATGATGTAAAAAATCTTAAATCAATCTCACCTAATTTACATCATGGGGTTTTGACATTTAACAAAGAAATAACCTTAAATAATATTAATTATAATTATCCTAAAA
>MDSZ01256068.1_pt1 | contig 13367 bp, 14 predicted proteins | sample 811201 | NCBI WGS metagenome assembly MDSZ01 (sample SAMN05326647, study PRJNA326480) | marine metagenome | isolation source: seawater | place: Indian Ocean: North | collected 2010
CTCATTTACTATTAAATCTTTTTTTAAAGTAACTGCTGACATAGCAAAGAAGTTTCTTCTAAATAATTGTTTTTTTACAGATAATTTAAAATTAAAATATTTATCAAAATCGTATTTCTTAATCTCATTATTACGTCCTAAAAAATATTGTCTATGCAAAATACAATTATAGTTATTATTTATCTTTAAAAAATCATTGACCTTAAGTAGTTTATCACTACTCCATAAATCATCAGAGTCTATAAAAGATACCCAATCACTTTCTGCAATCTTTAAACCTTGGTTTCTAGCATAACCTGGTCCATTATGCTCATTTTTAATTATCTTAACATTGACACCTATATCATAAAATTTTGATCTATAGTTTTCAAGAATTTCAAGTGTATTATCATGGGATCCGTCATCCGAAAATATTACCTCAAATTTTTTATAAGTTTGAGCCAATAAAGAATTTAATGTTTTTTCTAAAAATAAAGAAGAATTAAAAGTTGGACAAATTATTGAAAAAAACATCAATTAAATTCTGCCCAAATTTTATAAGTATTTAAATTATAATCAAAATTTTTAAAATTTTTATTACCTTTATTTTTATTGATTAGTTTCATGTTTAAATTATCCTCAAAATATTCTTTAAGATTAAATTTACTAAAATCTAAATTCCATTTCTCTAATGGTGCATTAAATCCTTTTTTATGATTATTAAGTATATATTTCGGTAATTCGTTTCTATATAAACTTTTTAAAATTTTCTTATTATTTTTCGATGATCCTTTTGAGGCCATATTTAAATTAAAATAATTAATAATCTCTAAAAATCTATGATCTAAAAAAGGAACCCTGCCCTCAACGGAACTCATCATAGAAATTTTATCAAATGGACGTAATATGTTACCTGGTAAATATAAGGATAAGTCTGCATTAATAATGTTTTTTGAATCAAATACAAAGTTACTATTAATTATTCCATCTAAAATTTTTTCTATAAATTGAAAAATTTTTTTATGCGAATTGTTATGAATCGAAGCCAATATCACTCCCAAATTTTGTCCAGATGTGTTACAAACATAAGCGTATTTTTTATCTAATGATTTGAAAAGAATATTTTGAATTTTAAAAGGAAAGATTTTTAAAAGTCTATGTTCTTTAATCTTTAAAAAATTAATAATTCCATAAAAAAAAGTATAAAAATTTAAGTAATGCCTACTATAACCTGCAAAAATTTCATCTCCCCCAGCACCACTCAGAAGAACTTTAATGTTGTCTTGCTTGGCTTTTTTTGAAATTAAATAACTAGGTATTATTGCAGTATCTGCACAAGGTTCATCCATATTTTTTAAAATTTGATTTAACAAATCGGGAGTTTCATCTTTTTTTAAATTTATTATCTCATGATTTATTTTTAATTCATTTGCAAACTTAGAGGCTAAAAAACCCTCGTTATCTAATTTGTCCTCAAAATTTACTGTATAAGCTTTCAAATTTTTATTTAATTTACAGGATTCGTTTGCAATTATACTTGAATCTATTCCACTACTCATCATTAATCCTAGGTTTACATCACTTCTTAAATTTATGGAAATTGAATTATTCATTATTTCTTTAAATACTTTAGGATCATATTTATTTGTGGTTATGATGTGCTTCTCATTATTAAAGTCATAATATTTATCAATACTGACTTTGTTATTTTGTATTTTTATAAAATTACCAGGTAATAATGAGTAAACATTTTCGTAAACCGATTTCGTAGATGGAAAATAATTAAAACAAAGATATAAAAAAAAAGATTCTTTAGATTTTTTTAAATTTAAAACCTTTTTTAAAGAAAATAAACTTGATGAAAAATAAAATGAAGTCTGAGAAATATAATAATACAAAGGTTTAATACCAAATCTATCTCTATAAATAAGAATTTTTTTTTTGATTTTATCAAAAATACATATTGAAAACATTCCAATTAATTTTTGTATAAACTTTTCACCTAGCTTTTCGTATAGTTTTAGTATTACCTCAGTATCACCGGTAGTTTTAAATTTTATATTTTCTTTTTTTAGTTCCTCTCTAAGCTCAATATAATTATATATTTCACCGTTAAAGGTTATTGATATATTTTTGTCAGAATTTTGCATAGGCTGTATACTTTTCTCTAGATCAATAATTGACAATCTTCTCATTGCCATTCCAAAATTATTATCCATTAAGTAACCTTCGGAATCTGGACCTCTATCTATCATTTGATCATTCATGATCCTCAGTTTTGATTTTTCAATATTTTTATTGTCAAAATTATAAATTCCACATATTCCACACATTTTCTAACCGATCACTTTTAAAGTTGAGTTTAGTTTGTCTATATTTTTAAAACTACACGTCAGTTCTCTTCCGGTATAAGCTTCGCCATAATTTTCGTAGAATTTTCTATTTTTAAAATTAATTTTTTTTTTTATGTCAGATGAATACAAAATCTTTAAATTTTTTTTTTCATTGAATTCCTCTTTAGTCAAGCTAAGATTGAAACGTAACTCAACATCTGATTTTTTTTTTGTTTTAATTGTATCTTTAATTGTAACACTTTTATTGTTTAAAAAAATTTCTCTAATAATACTATATTTTTTTTCCAATGAACTTAATTTAATATAATTCTTATAGTTTGTTTCTGCTGTATAATTACAATCTTGGATTTTTTTTATCCCAATTCTTGATAGTGGTTTATAAAATAAATATTCATCGTAAATAGGTTTGTTATTTATTTTGAACGAATTGTGAGAGCCTCCAGAAATGTCTCTAATTAAGCTTTTGTATGAATAATTTTCTCTTCCTGGATTCAAAATAATTTTCTTTCCATAGTAAAATAACTCAAAATTAAAAAAATCATTATGGCTATGATTAAAATCGAAACCTACTATTTTTGGGTTCCTGCAAAATACAGTAAATTTATGATTATAAATTTTTATCCACTCTTTAGATAAGATTCTTTTGTTGGTATTCACTAAATTTAATGTTTGCCAATATTTTTTAAAAAAAAAATTTTTTTTTCTATTAAAAAAAAAACTTATTATCCACTTGTTACTTACATCTGGAGATATATTCCCAAAATGAGGAATTGTATTATAATTTCTTTCTTTTTGTAAAAAGAAATTAAGAGTTACAAGAATTTTTTGAAAATTGTTCTCTATAAATTTGATATCTTTATTTTTTAAATTACTTGAAAATAATAAAATATCTAAAATCCACTTTGCAAAAATGAATTGATAATTAGAAGATCCAAATTTAAAAAAACCATTTTTATCTAAAAATTTTTTTAAAATATAAACTATAAATGTAAGTGAATAATTTTGTAATTTGAGATTTTCTGAGTAAATAGAAAACATATATATAGCTTTCAGATTATTTAGCGCGTGATTTGATTTTTTGAATTTATAGATTTCAATATTTTTTATTAGAAAAAAAAATTGTTTTTCTAAAATACTAAGAACAAAATTATTCGGTTGTAAAATCTTTAATTTCAGTAAAACTAAATAATTAGATATTCTTTCTGATATATTATAAGGTTCAAAAATTATATCATTTTTATTAATTTTTTTATTTGAGTATCTTAAACACCAATTTAAAATTGAGTCTTCTATAAATTTTTTATCCTCAATACTTAGATTTTTTTTTTTTGAAATGAATTTAATTACCCATGTCCATCTATGTAGCAACGACAAATTTTCTCTGTCATTAAAATTATTTTTGTTCCAAATGTTATTTGGATTTACTCTTATTTGTTCGGATGCAAGCAAAATTATTCTACTGTTTGTATTTCGAATTTTGATATATCTTTTTGAAGAAATAAACTTATGTTTTAAATCAAAATTTATTTTAAATTTTTTTGGATAATATCGAAAACCATATCCCGAATATAATTTTGATAAAATTTTTTTTTTTATAACATTCATGAAATTATAATTTATTCTGTCACAAAATAATTAAGTATTTTTTTACTATTTTTTTTCAAAAATTTATAAACAATAGTATTTTTATTCTTTGTTTGTTTCATCTTTTTTCTATTACTAAATATTAAAAATATTTTCTTTGATTTAGATAAGTAATTATATGACAACGAAACTCTAAAAAAATCTTCATTACTTCTTTTTGTCAGAATCATACTTTTATTAAGAACTAATTCTTTTTTTGGATCAAATATTGATGCAATATGACCATCTTCCCCTACACCTAAAATACTTATGAAATTTTTTTTTGGCATTGAATCATCAATTTTATTAAGGTTTTTTAAATTATTTAGATTGAAATTGTCTTTAAAGTTAATTTTTTTAATTTTTATTTTTTTTAATTTAATCGAATTTAGGTATGATTTATTTGATGTAACTCTTTCATCTGTTAAATGTATATTGCTTTTTCTTCTTAAATTTAAAATTGATAAGTTATTTTTTAAAACATTTAAACTTTCTCCTCCTGACAAAAAAATATTTTTTATGAATTTATCTTTTTTTAACAACTCATGAACATCTTGTAAGCAATTTATTGAGGCAGATTTTAAATTTATAAAAGATTTATTTTTCACTAAATTTTTGTATGATTTTATCTATTGCTTCATTCTCCATCTGACTTCTTAATTCTTGTGAATAACCACCAACATGAGGTGTTAATATTATATTTTGTAATTTTTGTAATTTTCCAAAATATGGTTCTTTTTGAAAAACATCGAGGGCAGCAAAAGCCTTTTTATTCTTAAATAAAAAATTTGCTAAATCTGTTTCATTTATAACTTCCCCCCTTGAGGTATTTATCAATATAATATTTGGATTTGATTGGATAAATATTTTTTTATTTATTATTTTATTGGTTTTTTTATTTAATGGTAAATGGATGGTAATAACGTCGCAAATTTTAAATAATTCTTTGATTGATTTAAATTTTATATTTGAATAGTTATACCTTTTTTTATCATTGTAAAAATATTTTAATTTAAAAGGTTTAAGTAATTTATAAATTTTTTTACCTATTTTTCCTAGCCCAATTATACCAATTTTTTTATTTGAAAGTAATTTTGTTGTCCGCTTTTTCCACTTTTTAGTTTTAATATTTTTGTCAAATTCTGTTATTTTTTTTATTGCAGAAAAAATTAAACCTATTGCATGTTCCGCTACTCCAGTCGATAAATCTGTTTTTGAGGTAAATATCTTTATATTATTTTTCTTACAAAAATCTAAATTTATATTATCAGTCCCCACGCCAATTCTATATATAGCTTTAAGATCACTTGCTAATTTTAAAACTTTTTCGTCATATACTTCTGTACCTGCTATAATTACATTAATCCGACTAATTTTTTTTTTTAGAAAATTATAATCAACTTTTTTTCCTGTTTTATTCATAATAATTTTAAAATTATTTTTTATTGATAATTTTTTTAGAATATCTTTATTAAATGTCGACGTGGTAATTAAAACATTAATCATATATTATACTTTTTCTTTATATAATTTCTTTTTTGCAAACCCGTTTTTAAATCTGAAACTATTTTATTTTTTTTATTTTCTGTGTAACAAATACTTTTAATCCAAACTTCAATATTGCTAATTTCATTAGATTTAGCAAAGTACGGAAAAAAATTCTCTAAATCCTCGTTATTTTTATTTATTTGAAAAAAATACTCTTCACGAGAATAAAAAATATAATAAAATTTCTTAAAAAAATTTTTTTTATCTATGAATTTGAACTTATTAAAATCTAATTGATATTTATCTGATAATTTTTGTAAAATTTTTTTTGTAATTACCATTACATTTTACAGTCTCTGCAAATTTTTAAGTCTAATTTGTAATCATAAATTCTTTTTCTTAATTCTATATTTTTTTTATCAAACCAAATATCTCCAAGTTTTCTATTCATAATATTCCCAAAAATATATTTATTGTGAAAATCCTGACAACATAGAATTAGATCACCATATGTATTTATTACTGGATAGGTTGCATAAGAACAATTAATAGGTGCTTTTTTTTGATTATTTTCATTTAAGCCTACAGAGCCACCTCTATTTGTAAACATGTCTTGAGTTTCATTAAAATCTGAATAAAAATCTTGAACTAAGACGTGTTTTTTTAAAATATCTTTATCTAATTCGCTAAGTAATTCCCTGCATGGTTTTTTTAATAATTTACTATGTTTGGAAATATAGAATATATCTACACCTACATTTAAATATTCGTAAAAGTTTTTTTTGTTTAAAAAGTCACCATTGGTAACTATCTTAAGTCTGGAGTTTGGAAGTTTTTTTTTTATATGTGCGGACCAAGATAACATTCTATGATCAGACATTGGTTCACCATATAAATGGGGAGATATTAATCCGTCAAAATTTAATTCCTCAAGTTGATCTATTAAAGTTTTAAAAACATTTTCTTTCATAAAAAAATCGTCGTCATCACCAAATCTCTCAAAATCAACATTAGGACAATAACTGCATTTTCTGTTGCAGTAGGAAGTAGTTTCAAATTCAATGACTTTAAAAACTTTATTGAATGGATTTCTTAATCCGGCCCTTGATAAAACTATTTTTGCAAGATCTTTAAAGGTGTAATTTATCATTTCAATATGAAATTTATAATTAACAATGTGTTTTTTCTATGTTCTTTCATTTAAATATCTTTTTATTTTACTATCATGAAAATCTCTAATTTTTAATCTAACTTTACTATTTTTCATATTATTACCAACTTGGATAAAAGCCAAATTATATTTTTTTGCTGCATCGAAATCCGTAGTTGAATCACCAAAAAAGATTGTATTTTTTTTATTAATTTTAAATTTTTTTTTTAAGTCTAAAATATGCTGTTTTTTATTCCTAGGGGATCCCATAATTTTTTTAAAATAAATTTTAATTTTTTTTTCTTTACATATTTTCTTAAGATCATGTTCCGGTGTACCTGATGAAATAAAAAGATTTAGTTTTTTATATTTTTTAATAAATAAATTTACACCTGGAATTAATTTTGCTTTTTTTAGATCATTTGTTAGAATTTTTTTATACATCATTGAATTATCATTGATAAAATTTTTATTTTTTGATTTAATTAATTTTTTTTTTAAAAACTCAAATTTCTTATATCTACTTACACCAAGATTATCTAAATGAAATTTTAAGAATTTTTTTTGAATTAAAAGATTATAGCTTTTAACAATTTTTTTAAATGCATCATTTTTAATTTTAACAGAATCATAAATTACTCCATCAAAATCGAATATCATATTTTTTATGTGATTTTTTTCTTTTTTTTTCATATAATAATCTATATTGGTTATCTTCTTATGAATGAATTTTTTTTTTAAAAATTGGATATAGTTTTTCTGCTACATGAAACTGCCAAATTTCATCTACATCAATATTTTCAGGGTAATTGAGGACAAGAGGAAAAAATTTTTTTCCAACTATTCTCTTTTCAATGTGCATTTTTTTTTTAGGTATAATGTTGATTGCAAAATTTAATGCTTTATAAACAGGTAGTGTTTGTGACCTAGGATGATTTGAACTATCATAATTAATAGATTTATTTTTATACCATAAATATTCTCTTACCTCTGTAACTGTTGCAATGGAATCATATTTATTTATATTTTTTTTTAAAACTTTATTCATTAAACTTACACTTTTTTTAAGAGTTCTATCGGTAAGTAATGGAGATGTTACGTGTAAATAACAAACATACTTTGTTTTAACAAATGAAGCTAAATAACTGTAGACCTCTTTCATTGGAACTTTACTTGAACAATAATAAGCGGGCCTAATATTTATGTCTTGGGTAAATTTTTTTGCAATATAAATTGATTTTTTGCAATTAGATGAAAAAAAAATTTTAGGGTTTTTAAAAACTCTACAAATTTGTTTAAGTTTTATCTCCAGTAACGATGATCCTGCGAAAGATTTAATATTTTTATCAATTATTCTTTTACTACCTTTTCTCACTGCAATTATAAAAGTCAAATCATCAATCATAATTGTCCACCGTCTACATTTATTGACGTTCCATGAATATATGATGATAATTCTGATAAAAGGAATATTATTACATTTGATTGTTCTTGCGTTTCAGCAAATCTCTGTAATGGTATTTTTTTTTGTAATAAATTCATTTGATTTTTTGTCATAGATTTTTTTAACATTGGCGTTAAAGTTTGACTTGGGCTAATACAGTTAATTCTAATTTTTTCTTTACCAAATTCATGTGATAATTGTTTTGTTAAGCCAATAATACCTGCCTTACTTGCCACATAATGTACACCACTTACTACACTTTTTCTGTGACCCGCAATAGATGAAATTAAGACAATTGAACTTTTTTTTGATCTCTTAAAATTTTTTTTTAATTCCTTACAAATAATAAATGCTGAGGTTAAATTCACGTTTATAACTTTTGTCCAATCTGGGATGGTAATCTTATCAATAATTTTTGATTGATTTTGTGCTGCAGAATGAACGAATCCATCTATCTCTTTAAATTTTTTAGAAATTAATTGAATTTTTTTTTTCAAATTTTCAATATCATTTAAATCTACTTTAAAGAAATGCGTATTTTTATAATCTTTAAAAATATTTTTTTTTCTGCCGACTAAAATTAATGTTGCATCCATTTTTAATAGCTCTAGACATGTTTTTTTGCCAATACCGCTGCTGTAGCCAGTTACGAGAATTTTTTTATTTTTGAAAAATCTTACTTTATTTGTAAACATGCATTACATCAGGAAGGGTTATTGCAAATCTCATTCCTGGCTCAGTTCCTATGCAAGTGATTTGGTGGTATGTGTTTTCTTCAACATTAATAATTGAACCTTTCTCTGCAATCATCTCACCTTTTCCTTCAATAAACCATTTCCACTTTCCCTCGAGTATCACCCAACATTCTGCTGTATTTGGATGTTTATGTAATCTATTTCCTTCTCCTGGTAATTGATTAATTATCACTCCACCAAAATGCTTGTTATATGTAAGTCTCGCTGCCCATGATTTATTTTTTCCAAATTTAGAATATAGTTTTTCAATTTGAATTTGATTTAAATTTTGAAAATTTTTTATATCTATTGATTTAACACCATCATCTTTAAGAACTTTTGATACATCATCTTCTTTTTTAGACATACGTTTTTTTACCTTTTTTTAAGTTATAAATCAAATTTAAAATTCTTAAAAATTTAATTCTATTAAGCGTTAAATTTTTTTTTGATTCTATCTCCCAATAAACTTGATATTGCCATTATTGTAAGTGTTGGTCCATAACAACTCGAAGAAGGAAATAAAGAACTTCCACAAATATATAAATTTTCAAATCCTTTTAATTTTAAATTTTCATCAACAGGTGTTTTTTTATTTTTTCCAAAACAGAGTCCACCATGATGATGATTACCTGTTTCAAAAAAAATATTTCCTTTTTTTTCAACGAAAGTAAATTCTTTTTGGTTTTTTAATAATTTCGTAAAATTTTTTGAAATTTTTTTTATATAAATCAAGTTTTTATAGTCAAAAAATGTATTAATATTCATTTTAAAATCATCATTTGTATATTTTTTTTTACTTAAGTTAATAAAGTTTTTTTGGTTTGTTTTGTGCTCAATTAATAACGATACATTTATAAAATTTATTTTTTTTCTAAGACGACCTATAATTTTATGTATTATTGAGCTTCTTGTAAAATAATTGATTGAGAAAGACAGCCCAGTATTCATATAATTGTACTTTTTAGGTTTAAGTAAAATCATTTTTTTATTAAAATAATTAGAGTCAATATATGTTTCTTTTTTTAGTTTAATTGTTCCAAGTTGTAATGATGGATGAAATGAAATAAACTTACCAATGTTATATTTTTTTATATATTTTTTCTCTTTTTTGAAAGTTTGTAAAATAATTCTATTATTTTCTAAACATCCACATGCTAAAATATGAAAGTTAGAAAAAAAATTTTTTTTTTTTCCTTGATGTACAATGCTATTCAAAATTTTTTTTTTTTTAAAGTCGTAATTAAATTTGACAAGTTTACTCTTTGTAAAAATAGTAATATTTTCTGATTTTTTGATATCTTCAATTAATTTTTGGTATAATTTTAAAAAATTATATTTTAACGAACCTGACCCCATTTTAAGATTAAATGACTTCTCTAAATTAGATAAATTGATTTTATCTAAGATGTTTTTTTTTTCATAGTCTGATGAAATATTTTCTTTAATACAAATTTCAATTTTTTTAATAATTTCTCCATATTTTTTATAAAGCTCTGAATATTTAATGGGCCATTTTTTTAAATCTTCTTTGTCAAAATAAAATAGATGTCCACCAACTCCTTTTTCTTTCCATAAAGACGCAGTGCCAAACACAGACTTGACCCTTTCTTTATTGCCAAAAAAAAAGGGGCCAGTTAATTTATCAATATTATTAATCTTGCCAAAACTATCGTAATCTCCAATTTCATGGATAGCTATTTTTAACTTTGTATTAATTAATTCATGAATAAAAAAAATACTTGCTGGGCCAAAACCATATATACTTAAATCATATTTCATAACTTTTTATTTCTTAAATTTTTATTTTTAGGCACTTTACAAGCAGCTGTTAACACAACAATACCTTCAATTTCAAATTTGCTCATCAATTATTAATAAATTTTAATATTTCTTTTTTATTCAGAATACCTGTATTTCTTAAAAGCTTTTTTCTACTTTTTAAAAATTCTTTATAAAATAATTTATTTTTTTTTGTATTATTTAATTTTACTAGTTTATTTGATAAATCATCTGAATTATATGAATTAAAGTATAATTTCTTTGATACCAAACCTTCTAAAGGATTGTCCATTAAGTAATTTAAATTACAAGCACAAACAACAGGAACACCGTTCATGATTGACTCAACCAAAGTTGACCCTTGGTTGCTTACCACTACATCTGCTTTTTTAATAATTTTATTAAATTCTAAATTTGTTATCTTAAATTTATCGTTTATGTATTTTGAATATTTCTTGATAAAATTTTCTCCATAATTTGGATGAAACTTAATTATAAATTTGTAATTATTTAACTCTTTATTATTTTTGATATTTAAAATCTGATTTAAAATATTTATACCCTCTGATTTGAGAACTGGTAATAATATTAAAATATTGTTAGTTTTTTTATTACCAATCTTAACTTTTTTAATTTTAAATACATTCTGGAAGCGAAAGTTCGGGGCAACTTGAATTTTTAATTTTTTACAAAACTTTTCTAAACCTGGCTTTAGACAAAGATTTTGAATATAAATTTCTTTTGTATAAAGATTTGAGTTATATTCATCTATGGTAGGCTGCTTGTTAAAGGTTGCATTGTAATTTGAAAAATAACCAATGTAGCTTTTTAACTTTGAATTTTTAAAAAAAGTTTTTGCTCCAAGCACAAAACCCTTGTCGGCACTTTGATTTTCACTCCAATGAATGATAGATTTAATATTTAATTTGTATTTTTTAAGCCGTTTGAAAAAAAAATAATTCAAAATTCCATAAAAAAAATTAAAATTTGCGATATTGTTAATTTTATCTTGGAAAAGCAAAATAGATATATCTAAAGAGCCATATTTTTTTTTATTTAGTGGGTTAAAATTTAAAATAGATTTTTTAAAAGCAAAAAAGTAATCTGATATTTCAAGAACATCAAACCTAAAAATAGTGTCAATTTTTTTTTTTTTAATTATACGTGTGCTATATTTAGTTTTATCAAACATTAGATTCACTGGTGAAAATACTATTTGATTATTTGGGTCACTAAAATCCAATAAATTTCCATAGAATCGTTCTTTAAAATTATCGTTTTTAAACATTGATTTTATAAAAGCTGTATCCACTAAAATAATATTTTTATAATTCATATATTTGAATAATCTTTTTTTAGATTTGTTTGCAATTTCTATTAATGAAAAGATCAATAGAAAAATAATTCTATAAATTATTTTTAAAAAAAATAAAATATATTTTAATAAGTTGAAATCAAAAATTATTTTTATTTTTTTTTTTTCTATATTTTTTTTTAAAAATAAATATTGAAAATAGTTTGATGAAATAATTGTTATTTTTTTATCTCTATGTTTATTTAGAATAAAATCAACTAATTTATAATTACAAATTTGCAAATATAAAAAGCTAGTAGAGTCGTCTCTACTTAATAATGGTGAAAACTGATAAAAATTTTTTTTTTTGTAACAATCTTTTAAAAATTTAATAAATCGATATTTTTCTTTTATATATATTTTATTAAGAATTTTAATCTCATTGAGCTTAAGTTTATTAAAATTTACTTCCATTTCTTTCTTTTTAAGATTTTCTCTACTATTTTGATATCATGTGGTACGTCCACAGGATGATTATTGCTTTTTAGAGATAATACTTTAATTCTAAATCCCTTTTCGAGAAATCTTAGAATTTCTATATCTTCTACTTTTTCAATGGAACTTTTTTTATTATAAAGTTTTTTATTTTTAAAAATTTTAATTGGATATGAATATAAATTTACTTGACCATATCCCTTAAAAAACTTATTACTTTTTGTTGCTGGTATACCAGATCTGCTAATATAAATTAATTCATCATTATCATTAGTGACAATTTTTGGAATATTATAATTATAAAAGTTTTTTTTATTTATTCTTGATTTTGCAATCATGATAGATTCTTTATTTTGAAGTGCTTTGTTTACAAATTTCTTTAAATTTGATACCTCAATTAGGGGTTCATCACCTTGAACATTTATATAAATTTTAGCTTTAATCTTTTTGGAAATTTCAAAAATTCTATCAGTACCAGTCTTACATTTTGTTGAGGTCATTATAAAATTAATATTGTTGAATTTACAATAATTTGAAATCCTATGATCATCAGTTGCAATATATATTTTTTCTTTTAAGACTGCTTTTACACATTGATCATACACTCTTTGTAAGAGAGTTTTGCCGTTAATAATTTTTAAGGGTTTACCAGGAAATCTTGAAGATTTGTATCTTGAAGGAATAATTAACAAATAGTCTTGCATTAAATATTCAAAAATTTATCTTTTTAATAGGGTAAATAGAGGGTGTAAGTGTGTTCAATTTAATTTTTTTGTTCTTATTTGTAAAAAATTTTATTAAATTTATCATCTCATCATTCTTAAACGCATTATCGTCATAACCATCAAATCCTGCTAACAAAATTTTTTTTGCTCTACCAATTTTGCAAATTGCTAGAGCGTATGCAATAACAAGTTTACTGTAAAGCACGCAAAAATTTTTGTTTGCATTGAATTTATTAGATTGTTGAACTAAACCATAATTTTTAATTTTTTTATAAACTTGTTTTGGAATTAAATCTTTA
>MDSZ01265429.1_pt1 | contig 13367 bp, 8 predicted proteins | sample 811201 | NCBI WGS metagenome assembly MDSZ01 (sample SAMN05326647, study PRJNA326480) | marine metagenome | isolation source: seawater | place: Indian Ocean: North | collected 2010
GAAGAAGAAGAAGAAGAAGAAGAAGAAGAAGAGGACGAGAGACTTTCTCGAGGAGGACTTTTGAATCGTAGTAGTCTCGAAAAACGAGAACAACGAAAGTGGTGGTCTCGTCATTGTCTCGAATTGTGTGTTCAAAAGAAAGAAAGACTTTTGCGGGGGTGGGTGACTTTGAGAGACACTGATGACTTTACCACCACCCTTTGCGTCGAAGAAGAAGAAGAATACTGTTGTCGACGGCTTTGAACGTGGTGGGGGGACGTCGACGACGACGGAACGCGCACTTCTCGAACGCCTCGTGCGAAACATATGCCGGTCGGATGCACCGAACGTCGTCCCGACGGCGTCGGAAAAAGAGTACATGGAACGATTCGCGCAACGGATTCTACGAAGCACGCTGAACGCGCGGCGACATCATCATCGTCGGTATTATTCTCGCGGTGACGAAGACGAGGAGGAGGAGGACGACGACGACGACGACGATGACGCTTTTGCAACGACGCGCCGAGACGACGAAACGATGGAACGAGACGAAACGGGCGTGATAGATGACATCAAAGAGGTCGTGCGGAAGCGTAAAGGACACGACGCCGCCGTTGACGTGGTGAGATTGCACGAACGTTTGATGTCCGACGAGGAGATGACGCGCGGTTTGACGCGAAGGAGGGAGACTTTACAGTTGCTTTTGAAGTTGAGGAAAGAGAACGAAGAAGAGGAAGAGGAGAGGTTGACGAGGACGCCGGAACGAAAAATATACGATTCACCGCTGAGAAATGACGAGGACGGATATTATGGGCTACGCACGCCACAACGAGAACATCGAACGCTCCGTGTATTGGCGAACGTTGATACGACTTCGGGCGGTAAGAGGAGATCTCGAAGTAGAAAAAGTAAGAAAGACGAGGAGACAATAACGACTATGGCAAGAGCTTTGACGCCTAAGCATCAACATAAGATGATTTCACCGTCAACCGCCGCGATATCTTCCCCTATCGGCGGTCCGAGAGATGATGCTTTCAATAGATTAGCGCTCGAACGAAGACGAAGCGGTGAAGTTGCCGAGTCGAAGTTAGTGAGAGATTGCATTTTCGCGTGCAATGGCATCGATGGGAACTATATCAAGTTCGATATTGTGAACGACGCGTACGTCATCTTCCCTAAAGACGCGCCGATTGCTCCGGGAAGAAGACACGCGTGTAGAAAAATTTGCGAGCTCGGATGGTTGTATAAGAAGGTGAAAGCGACGTCAGATTCACCGACATCGACATTTGCAAAGGAAACGGAAGGTATGACAAGGAGTGCTTTTCGTAGCGCGTTATCGAACGAGTTGTCGAAGCACTACAAGATGTTAGCGGTGTTGGAGGCAAAAGTGCAAAACAACAACGACGACATCGATGATGAGGACGAGGACGAAAGAAGCGATACGGCAGAGGAAGACGAGGTGAATAATCGAGTTTTGCCTAGCGATCGGTCGCTGGATAGTATGTTGACACCGCAACACAGAAACAGTAGACACAGAGAAAGAAAGGATATGAATGCTGGTGCCATTTCTGATCGTATCGCACCTATCGGCTCGGATGTCGTTACGCTTAGACGACTTCTCGTGTGGTTGGACGAGCCAAAACGAACGATGCGCGCTTTAGCCATCGTGTGCGATGCGGTAGAACATTTACGAGGTGGCGCTTTACTCGCGGAGTTATACAAGCATTCAGATACTGGTGATGTTGTCCACGATGGCATCGTTCGACGCGTCTTATTGAAAACCGCTAAGCCGTACTTTGAAATGATGAAAGAATGGTGCACAAGAGGCGACTCGAGTTTTGAATCCGAGAGCAACAACAACAATAACAACAAAGGGGCAGCCATGATTGGCGAGTTTTTCGTGCAAAGAAACGATCGGTATTATCGTCACAGAAATACAAGTGTTGATGATATGGACAAAGCCAACGAAGAGGACGAAGATTTAGAAGCGATAAATCGATGGTACCGTTTCGATTCCGACGACGAGATTATGGAAGATGGTCGACTCTCGTCCTCTTCGGTATCGTGGAAAAGTGGCTTTGTCATAGATGAGAGTTCGAAACCGTTCTTCATATCATCAAAAACGGCCAATGAAACTTTGAAATGTGGTGCGGCGATTGCATTTTTGAAGAACGCGTGCAAAGACGAGAAGTGGGGCGACGTCTCACGTACGATTTTGAAACAGTTTGACGAGTTTTTTGCGATTTTATCGGGATCGACGAAGGCGTCGTTGTCTTCTTCTGAAGACGAGAACAGTCTTGAAAAGCTCGTTAAAATGCTTCCTGCCGTTGTTTCGAAAGCTAAACGAGTAGCTGATGCGGCGGTTCGAGAATCCTTATTTGAACACTACCGTCTCAAAGCGCACTTTGTCGCATTGAAGCAGTACTTGTTGTTAGGCCAAGGCGATTTCATTCATGCACTCATGGAATCCATCCACGACGAGCTTGATAAAGAAATCGACCCGATGAGTCGCGAAGGCATATCGCAATATTCATTGCGAAGTAATTTAGATGCCGCCGTTCGCGCTTCTAACGCTTCTTTGGCTGAGCAGCACGTCGTCGATGCTTTGAGCGTTCGTCTGATGAAACCACTGGAAGACGAAACCGGATGGGATGTGTTTTCTCTCGAATACAAACTGTGTGCGCCATTGACGACTATTTTTAGCGACCGCGAAATGGGCAGATATTCTCGCGCGTTCACGTTCCTTTGGAAGTTGAAAAGAGCCGAGTATACGCTGTGCGAGTTGTGGAAATCCATGAAACCGACAGTTGCGTCGCGATTACAACGAGAAGGTTTAGGAGGTAACATTGGCAGAGCGTTGGAGGTAGAACAGGGGCGATGTCAACGCGTTCGACAATCCATGCACGCGTTAATCAGCGAAGTGCAGTATTACGTCATGTTTGAAGTCTTGGAACCGTCTTGGAACGAGTTTGAACGAAAGCTTTCCGGGAGCGTGGCGGATGACGACTTAGATTCCATCATCGCCAGCCATGAAAACTATTTGAATTCAGTCATCGAGAAGGCATTGTTAGGTACGAAATCGCAAGTTTTGCAACGGAGTTTACAGTTAATTTTCAACTCCGTGCAAAAGTTCAAATCGCACACATCTAAACTGTACGAAGCGATCGAAGATGCCGCGCGAGTGCGAAAATCTGACCAAAGACGAATCGTCGAGCGCGAGATGAAGCAGGAGTGGGGCGTTGATTTCGGCGAATCTAAAGAAGGCGAGGACTATTTGAGCGAAGATTTCGTCACGGGCGCGAGAGATAGTTTAGATGCCATCGAAAGTGAGTTTGAGAAGCACGTGGATGGGTTCTTGAAGTTGCTTCCGTTGCAAACGCACGTTGATACGTCTTTTCTCTCGTTTCGATTAGAGACAACGTTCCGGCAAAACGTTAGCGCGTAGAAAGCATACAGTAGTTTGAATAGCATTAGTCGTAAGCTTCTTTTAAAATGATTACTAAAACTGTCTCTTTAATAATCGCAGGTTTATACAAGTCTCTATGGCTTCCTCAATCTCTCTCGTCTCTCTTTTTTTGCGTTCGTCTCTGTTCTATAGAAAAAATTTGGTATTTAGTTGATTTGCACTTCGCGATCGAAGATCCACGAAAATGATTCTGTCATCGGCCCTTTCTTCGCCGCCTTCTTCTTACCAAACGCCGCTAATTTACGAATACGATCGGGTTGCTTCATCAAATATTCTTGCGCTTCCATCGCTTCCGCAGACAAACCGGTGATGGAGTTAATTTCCCATCTCTTGATCAAATGTTCCATGATATCCGCGTAGTCATCCGCCGTATATACACCTGATCGTTCCGCTACGGCCGCAAAATCGCTAAACAAATCTCTCCCTGTTCTCGCCTTGTGTTGACCATCGTCCATCAAGTGCGCCGGCATAGTAATTTGTTTCTTCATCATATCCGCAAACGCCAACACCGCTCCGTCCGGATCTCTCTTCTTCACTTCATCGATGATTCTTTGGTACGCAATCTCGTGCCTACCTTCGTCGGCGGCAATAATGCCGCAGATTTTGGCCAACTTATCGTCGCCAGCCTCCAACGCCATTCTTGCGGTGTTCCCGTGAGAAATCTTCGTTGCTCTCTCTTGGAACGAAGTGTACACGAAACCCAAATACGGATTGTTATCTGTCTGCGGGTTCATTCCGCTTCCAATCAAATTCTGAATAGTCGTCTCGATCGGTTTCATGTTGCACTTCCCAGTCATCCACATGTACTTGTTCATCAAATCACCATGTCTGTTTTCTTCCGCGGTCCACTTTCTCGTCCATTGAGCCCAGGGCGTCCCGTCCGCGCCCGTAATATCCTTAGTCTCGTCCAAAGTGTTCAACATGTTCATGTACGTCGGCAAAGCTTCTTCCGTGATCATATCACCGACTAGGACCACCATCAAATCGTCCGAAACTCCTTCCGCTCTCTTTTGAATTTCCTTGATGTTGTCCAAGAACTCTTCAGATTCCGGGTCGGGGAGAAAGTCTTGCGGTTGCCAGTTTTTGTCGGTGGGTTTGAGAAGGCCCATGAGCTGTTTCAAAGAGAACGATGAAAGGGAGAGAGACGTCAGCATCGATGCGATCGACCGAGAATCTGCCGCGAACGCGCCACGGCAGAAAGCGCGAAAGCGCGATTGTCCACGCGCGAGCGACGCGAGACGATCGCGATTGGAAATTTATATCTCTCTTATCTCTCCGCCTTTGAGATGAAACGTCACGACATCGCGGGCGAATATCCGCGCGCGCATTCCAACCGAAACGCAAAAAAAAACTCCGCGCAAAAAAAGACGAGAAATGAAATATCCATCGCGACCGCGCGTCGCCGTCGCGAGTTCGTACCTCTCCACTCGCAAAGTCCCCCATGTCCCGAATAACTTCCCGTTGGTGATCTCTCAACCGAAATTTCTTCGTCTCCTCGTCGTTTTCGACGATTATTCGCGGCGAGTCGCTGACGCGCGCTCTGGTGATGATGGCCGTCGAGCGAGACGGCTTCGCGTTCTTCGGATTTCCGACGGAAAACGCGCGCAAAGGCGCGCAGCTCGCGGGTGGTTGAAGCGTAAACATGTGCGTCTGTGTTTTGCGTCAAAAATGTTTGGATGATGACTTGTCGAACTTTCGGTGTCGAAAGAAAAAACCTGAGCCACAGACGAAGGTGCCTGATGGATTTAATCTCTTTTAAAGTTAGTATCGTGAAACCTCAAATTTTGCCTCTTTTTTGTACAAAAATGAAGAGCTACATACTCTAGTACTCTAGTGGTACGACTACAAAAAAAAAGCTATATAGCTATCGCCGTTCTGGCGTGCGTTCTTCTATTCATTTTTCTTTCTAGGCGCGCATGCATTGGAAGGATTCATTCTTACGCGCGAGGGCGACGGAGGAAGAGAGGTCTTTGACGGTTTCGGTCATTCGTCGCGAGATGGAAAGTTGCGCGCGGAGCCACGCGGCGGTTTCCCGGTGTTTCGAGACAAAGGCGGTCTTTTTGTTGTTGTTGTTGTTCTTCTTCTTCTTCTTCTTCTTCTTCTTTTCAACAAAAGAACCACAAAAGAACTTTTGAAAGGCGAGCAAACCTAACGCTCGAGATACTCTTTCGGATGGCACTAAGACCGGGTTTAAATTTCGGTCCAACAATCGTTTTCGAGCACCGATTCGTGCGTAACTTATGGCGCTTTCGATGGCGCGTTTTAAAAGCGCGTGGCCGCAAGGTGTTATGCCTGGAACTGTTTCCACCGCGCGCACATAACAAGTTGTTTTGACCGCACATAAGAGCAACGCTTGGTACATGTTCGTCTCGATAGTCCTGCGACTGTTCACTCTTGGGTCGTATAAAAGCGCGCAGAGTTTGTGGTTCAAATACGACCGCGTCTTGTTCGAGAGGTATTTCCACGCCAAATGTGAACTCGGAAGATTTATTGTTTCGCGAAGCGAGACGTTGAGGTACTTGGAGTAATCCGCGCGCACTTCGAGCGTTTGCGTGTCGAAAAGCAAACCACACCAAGGGATAAACTCACAACCGTCTCTACACTCCACGTTCTTCTCCAAATTTCGTTCCAAGTGGTCAAAATTAATCTTCGTCTTCGTTGGATTGATCTTTACGCCGTATTCCGCGATGCCGTCGAGCAAAGAGTTCAGGAAGTGTTTCGCTCGAGAGAAATTTTCTGTAACGAAAAGTAAGTCGTCTGTCCAACGCATAAAAACGCCGTCACCATAACCTTCATTCAATACTTTCTTCTTTGGCGTACCTCTATAAATCTCCGTTTCGAACGCGGCCATCGATTGTGTTTGTTCCATGTGCGCGTAAAATAAAGCGCATAATTTTGTGGAAAGAATAGAACCTTGCGGAATGCCAATTTTTTGACGGTATAACGAACCGTGCGATTTGACGAGCGTGTTTCCAAGATGTTCTCGGAGCGTGTTCAACGCTTGTTGGCGATACACCGTGCGTGATTTACCTAGATCGATAGACACGGACCCGGGCGGGAGCGTTTTGACAAGCGCGCATCGACCAGTGTCGCTTTCGTTTGGCGAAAAGATTGGACCGGGAAGCTTCTTCCCTTTCACAGTATCGTCCATTGCAGCGGTGCTCGTATCGATCTGAGACGATGGATTCGTCGATGAAGAGTTTTTGTGTGCGATATACATCCTTTCATCCTCTACATCGTCTGTGGCAAATGCAACTTTTCGTGTCGCATATCGGTTTCCAAGAGCGCTCTGCATCCGGTATTTAAGCATGGCGTATTCCTGTTTTCTGAACAAACTAGATATGATGGTTTCGAGCTTTTCCGTTGGAATTGAATCAAACGCAGCTTTGATGTCCGCGCACACGAAGTAAAGCTTGGGCACATCTTCTTTCTCTTTTGCACTCGTTTTCTTTTTCTCGATACCGACCGGAGAGTCCTTGGAGTCTTCCTCCTCATCCTTCTCGTCGGCGTTCAAGAGCCCGTGCTTCGTTCTCCATCGTTCGGCAAAAGGCGCGTATATTTTTATCACATCGTCGTAATCGCTCACAAAGTTCCCCATTAACGTTTCATCTGCTCGAATTTCGTGGTCCAGTATGTCTGAAATCGTATATAACCGATCGTTTACGGGATCGAAATCAAATTTCATTTTCTTCCTGTGACCGTTCGCGTCGCGCTTCTTACTCGTTAAACGCATACTCGCCGGTTGCCCAAGCATGGCAATCGGGCGAACATCCGTTTTCTTTGGTTTCCAACGAATTCTGGAAAATCCTAAAGAATGGTGTGAAAGCGTGTTTTCCGTGTCGTTCTTGGAAAGCTTTTCGTACCTTCCGCTCGTGACGAAATCTTTATTCTTCGCGCGGATGATTCGCGACCAGACGCCTTTGCGATAATAGTACATTTTCTGCCGCTCGTGATCAGTATCGGTGACGAAAAAGTGAGAGCGAATGACTGGAAATACGACAGATCTGATTATCCAAAGAATAAGCTTCTCCACGCGTCGCTTTCGTGCTTCAAACGCAGCAACTGTTTTCTTCTTTTTCTTCCCGCGATAATCCACATTGTCCAAGAAGGCGTAATCCGATGTTTTCACACCTATCATAGCTTCATGTAAAGTGCACCTCTCAATTCTTCTTAAGGATACAATTCTCGAGATAAACTCGCGCAAACGCCTCTTTGTAGTAGTTTTTGATCCGAAAAACTGTTTTGGAAGCACCCCGCGAAGAATAGCCCAGACGAAGCTCGAAACGTTCTTGGGAGACGAGTTCAATTTGACCAATTGCTCGATATCAGCCGTTCTCCAATCGGGAAATTTCACCGGGCAGTGTAAATCTAACAGTTTGGCAAAGTTACACTTTTTCGCGCGACGTAGCGTGCGTCGAAGAAGTGGTAAAACGTTTTTCCGGTGCGATTTGGAAATTCTTATGGTCATTCGTTGACATTTTTGCGAAACCTGCGTCGCTATGATTTCCTGATGCTCCGAGGACACGTAACACGACTGTGCTTGACTCGTAATCACTCGTGAGTCGTTGTGTTGGTGTTCGTGCTGGTGTTCGTGCTGGTGCGTTAGCGTTGTTTTTACTTTCCGTTCCTTTGTTCCAAAGATATCTGCATAAAGTTTTCGCGAAGCGTTTACGCTCGATCCGTTGCTTCGAAGGATATGTTTTGCTGGAAACCCGGGTCGTTTGGAGAATGTCGTGCAGTATAACACCGGCGATCGATCTAACACTATGTTCCTCGGGTGGTCCGCAGCGACTTTTTTCTTGTTCGTTTTTTTCTTTTGGTGTCCGTATATTGCACGCGATGTTTTTTCTTTCAACTCGGCTTGCTGACTTTTATTCAGCTTCTCCTCGGCAAGACGTTTGAGTTGGCACTGTTTCGATTGTTGCGCGTATTGTGCCAACATGGCCCATTTCTCGTCTTCTTCCATACTGTCTATGCCAATTCTAGTGAAATCATTTTTTTCTTGTTCATTCATTTCGACCGTTTTTTCTTTCGCTTTCGCCTTATCCTCCTCGCGCTTTTTCGCCAGTTTGCGTCGAACCCAGCTCGGTGGACGATTCTTCGTTGCTCTCTCCCGCTTATTATTTTTTACTGGAGAATCATTCATATCGTCTTCTGCCGTCCCCTGAACGCTTACGTCGTCTTCACCCTCCGCGTCGTTTGATTGCGAAGGCGTTTCTGGTATGCACCAATCGTCGTCCTCCCCTTCCTCGACCTCTTGCGTGCTCAGAATGGGCGTATCTTCCTTTGGAGTTTGAGTGTTCTCCTCCGGCGTCCCTTCAGGCACAGAATTTTCTTCGTTACCGACGACAACAACGTTTACACTCACCGTCCTTTGCTTCGCCAAACCTCCTTTCAACGACGATGGTTCTTCTTCTTCTTCTTCTTCTTCTTCCACGTTACCACCATCTTCTTTCGCTTTCTTCTTGTTATCGGCGTACTTTTTGCGCTTCGCTTTCCTCCGCTTCACTTTCTTAATCTGCTTCGCAGTAAGTTTCTTCTTGTTTTTTCCTTGTGCGAAGACGTTGTCGTTCATCGTCGGCTCGTGATGACCCATACCAGATGTACTGTTCGTGTTCTTCTTTAACGCACAATTCGCGCGATCCATGGACGCTTTAAAAACTATGTGCTCGGATGTTATTGGCTTGCCTAAAATTTGTACCAATCTTTCCTCTTTCTCGCTACCCAATCGACGACTTTGCGGACGCTTCTTCTTCTTCTTCTTCATTTTTGCGATCACTGTCGGCGCGCCACTCGTTTCAAATAACTGCCGAACACTTCGCATCGCGTTCGATACCGTTGTCGTCGACGACGTTAAGCTCGCAAAGCCGCTCGCGTACAACATCAACCACTCCGCCATCTCGTCCCCTATGCGATCCCACAACGTCCCCCAATGCGTGCTCGTCGCGAACGCCTCGGCACTGTTCACGCAATTCCTCTGGTCTCTTCCTTTGGCAAATCTGGTCAGCCCAAAGCACAAGGCATTGTTTGGCTTTTGTCGAGCGCTAAAAAACTTTTTCTGCACCGTCGCCACGCGTTCCTTCGCCGTCCGTCTCCCGATAGCGGGAGGCGAACTCACCACGCGACGCTCGTCCTCGTCGGAACTCCGCATCACCAGCGGCGGAAGTCTTTCCGGCAGCGCTATGAAAGATTTCTCTAAAACGCCTCTCGTGTATGCCATCGAATCTCTCTCTTTATCCTCTAAGTTTTTCATCAGGCTTTTCGGCGTTTGGCTCTCGAACGCTTCGCACATTCGTCGAATCGCTTCTCTCACCGTACACACGCGACGACCGTACACCGCTCGCAAAAGAACCGGCACTTTAATGAGGTCGTCCTCTCGGGTGGTGGTAATGGTGGTCTTCTTTCGTTTTTGGAGCCCCTCGTCGTCGCATCTGCGACGATCCTTTTCCTTCCTCTTCGCCATTCGACGACTCGTACTACTACTACTCGACGACGACGACGACGACGACGACGCTCTCTTTGTTTTATCGTCGGTGTCGGTGTTCGCGCATCATCATCATCATCATCATCATCATCATCTTTCTCTCTTGTCTCTGGATTCTTTCTCCAAAGGTAAAAAAAGACACGTCTCGAAGCCGTGGACTCGTCGCGTTTTTTTTTGTGCGCGCTCTCTCTCTCTCTCGCGAACTACTCGCGCTCGAAAAGGTTTTCGACGACGACGACGACGACGACACGCTGTTGTTTCGACGAAGAAAAGTGGCGAGAGAGAATTTGAAATTCTTTTTTCATCAAATCGGCATCCAAAAAGAGAGAGAGAAAAGAATTGGACCATTTTTGTGTCCGATACGCGATATACATGATGCACTCTAATAATAACACCACCACCACCCCGCCTTTGAGAGGAGGAGCTTTACGTGCCGTCGTGCTTCTTCTTCTTCTTCTTCTTCTTTTTTTCGTCAATAATGTCTTTCTTCGAGCAGCACCTTTGATGAGACAGAACACTTTAGCGCGTTTCGAGAACACACACACAAAACATCTCGAGAGAATGCGTCACTTTTGAGCACCCAAAAACGAGAGAAAGATTCCCTTGACTGGATTGGAAAAGAGAGAGAGAGAGAGAGAGAGAGAGAGAGAGAGAGAGACGTATCCGAGGACGATGCTCCGAAGCGTTCTGGCGACCGGCGTCGCGGCAACGACGGCGTCGGTCGGACTGGCAGTCGGATACGGCGTCGCGCTGGGAGGAGAGTGCGGCGGCAAAAGCTTTGGAGAGTGCGGAGGATGTCGCGAGAAGCGCGCACACCAAACACAACGGTCGTCGAATGCATCATCATCATCATCATCCCCGTCGTCGTCGTCGTCGTCGTCGTCTTCGGTCCAGACGTACGACGGGTTGGCGAAAACGTTCGATTCGGAGGTTCACTTTCACGAGCTGTGTACCGGGATCGACCTGCTGCGACGGCGGTTAGTTGGTAGAATAGGAGGAGGAGACGTGGTTGAAGTCATGTGCGGCACGGGGAGGAATGTAGAGAAGTACTCGTATTCGGAGATGAAGACGTTGACGCTGACGGACGCGTCCGAGTCGATGGTGAACGAAACGAGAGAGAAAATAAGAGCAGCGGCGGGAAAGACGAACGGGACTCAAATCAAAGCAGAAAGAGATGACGCGACGAAAATGAAACACAAATCGAATAGTTTTGATTACGCGGTGATGACGTTTGGACTTTGTTCGACTGATAATCCAGAGGGAGTAGTGAAAGAGCTCGCGCGGGTCGTGAAACCAAACGGCGAGATATTATTGTTAGAACACGGGCGGCCTGGGAAAGGAAGCATACATGACTATTGGTTATCGAATATTTTAGATAAACACGTGGACACTCACGAAAAGAAGTGGGGGTGCGCTTGGAATAAGGACATAGAAAAGATAGTGAGGGGGAGCGTGGTGGATACGTGCGACGTGGTGACGTTCGATCGATGGCACTTTGGGACGACAAGCTACATAGTGTTGAGGAAGCGCACGAGCACATAGATAGAGAGATGTTAATGGTATTCTTACGAATATATATACACATGGGGGATGTACTGGTACCACCTATAGGTATGCATGACTTTTATTATAACAAAAACACAACCTCATCATTAGTTATACACATATCAATAGATACTTGTAGAAATTCAAGCACCGAAATATTTCGGGCGAATGTTCAATCCTACTATCAACGCGAGCGTCAAGTAAAACGTCACCGAGCCGGTGAACATGTATGAATCAAATCTGTCCAAAAACCCGCCGTGACCGGGGATAAACGTCCCAGAATCTTTTACCCCGGCGTTGCGCTTCATCACCGATTGCAATAAGTCGCCAAAAACCGAACTCGCGTAAATAAAGCCTCCAATAATCAACGTTCGCCACAACTCCTCGGGAATCCCAAACAAATACCAGCATATTCCAGAACACGCGATGCTAAAAATCCCACCACCAATGGCGCCTTCGATGGTTTTATTGGGAGAAATCGTCGTTAATTTCTTCCCGAAAAATTTTTTACCGAATTTTTTACCGCAGAAATACGCCCCGACGTCCGCGGAGACGACGCACAATACAGTCATCAACGTGATAGAGATACCTAACGTCCAGCTCGTCGGTCCGCCTAATTTCGACGGCCAGCTGGAAACGATTGACCCTGCTCGATCGAACGCCAACGGAATCCCAGACATCGCTCTCAGTTTAATCCAAAACGACGGCAAAAATCCGCAATAAAACAATCCAAACAACGTCGTCGTAAACTCGATAAAGTGCGACTCTTCGTTCGAAATCAGTGCCGCGACCGCGCAGGAAAACGCCGCAACCATCGTCATGTTCATCGGCACCGATCTTCCTCCGGAAACGTGCAACACTACGCACAAAAGCACCGAACACCCGATAATCCACTTCGCGGCCCACTGTGGCGGCGGGTGCGGCAACTCCTCGTTCACTTTCGACATTAACGCGAAGTACTCCGTCCCAGATGCGTACGAGCATAAACTAATAAGCGCGACCCAGACCCATCCTCCATAACCGAGGAAGAATGCCCCCAACACGCCCAAAACCAACGCCGCGAGTGTTCTCTTTACAATTTTTGGTACTTTTTTCTTCTTTTTCATTTCGTTCGCCACGATGAACGCTTTGTGTCGCGCGTCTTGAGCGGCGTAGAATTCCGATTCACCGTCCGCGGACGACGAAGAACTCGCGTTTGGAACGAACACGAACCCTCCTTTGACCCCGTCGTCGTCTCGTCCCCCGCGTCTTCTCCTTCTTCCTCCCGCGTAGTCGAGCGTCATCCATCGCGTCCCCGATTTCGAGACGACGGCGCATTCGGTCCGAGGTCCTTTTTTTCCGTGGAGACGACGACGACTTTGGCATCGCGTCTTCGCGGCGATACTACGCGTCGTCGCTTTGGGGCGCGTCGGAGTATTCGCCAACAACGTTCTTCGCATTATCGTTTGCTTTCTTCGCTCAAAAAAGAGTCTCTTCTTCTTCTTCTTCTTCTTCTTCTTCTTCTTCTTCTTCTTCTTCTTCTTCTTCTTTTCGAGAGTGCGCGCGTTGCGTGAAACAAAAGTCGAGAAGAAGAGAGATTTGGAATGTCGTCGTCGTCGTCGTCGCAATAATGGGGTCTTTTGTGTGACGGCGAATGTGACGACGGGTAGTATTCTTTTGTTGGTCTTTTTCAAAACACCATCGTCTGTCTCTCTTTTTTGTGTGTTTTTTCACTCTCTCTTTGTTTTGAGACGAGGACAAAAAAGGAGTCCAAAAAAGGGCGAGAGAGAGAGAGAGAAGTCTCTTTTTTTGTCTCTCTCTTTTTCGGAAGAAGAAGAAGAAGAAGAAGAAGAAGAAGAAAAATGTGTGGTGTTGTTGTTCCCTCTCTTCTTCTGTTTCGTTCGTAATGAAAAA
>MDSZ01075043.1_pt1 | contig 13366 bp, 10 predicted proteins | sample 811201 | NCBI WGS metagenome assembly MDSZ01 (sample SAMN05326647, study PRJNA326480) | marine metagenome | isolation source: seawater | place: Indian Ocean: North | collected 2010
AATGATTTCTTGGTGCTGTATTTCCTGCACTTGACTGTCCTGCTCCATAACCAATAAAAATACTATTGTCTGTATTAACTCCATCTCCTGCCATCATTCCAATCATTACATTTTTTGCACCTGTTGTTATTGCATCTCCTGCACTACGTCCTATCAGACAATTATAATTACCAGTGGTTATTGCTTCTCCTGATTTAGAACCAATAGCAGTATTAGCGTCTCCACTAGTACATGAATCTAAAGAATTATGTCCAATAGCTGTATTTTCATTTGTAATATTACTTTCTAATGCATTAGTTCCTATTGCTACATTTAATGTTCCTGTAATATTACTTTTTAAAGTATCTATTCCTACACCTACATTATCAAAAGCTGTAGTTATATTTGTTAAACTATATTCACCAATACCTACATTACTATGTCCAGTTGTTATGTCATACCCTGCTTGTCTACCTAAAAGTATATTATTATTTCCTGTAGCATTAGCCCCAGAATTTGCTTCATATCCAATAACAATATTATATTGTCCATTTTGATTATTTCCTGCTTCTTTACCTATAACAATATTATTATCACCTGTTGTAGCAGCTGACATTGCTTGATAACCTAAGATAGTATTATATGAACCATTGGTTATAGCATCACCAGAATGTAAACCAATAGCAATATTTGCATTAGCTGTACAACTTTTTAAAGATTGATATCCAATAGCAATATTACCGTCATTAGTTGTAGCACTAAATAATGCTTCATAACCTATTGCTAAATTATTAGTACCAGTTGAACAGTATCTTCCTGCATAACCTCCTATAAATATTTGATTATCAGTACCAACATTTGCATATCCTGCATAACTTCCAATTAAAACATTATAATCTCCAGTTGTTTGATCATGTCCCGCATTACGTCCTATTTGAACATTATTATGTCCTGTTGATAAATTATACCCAGAAGCTGATCCAATTGAAATATTATAAAATCCTGTAGTTCCTACATTTGAATAATTTCCAATACTGATATTATCAAATCCTGTAGTTAAATTATTACAAGTTTGTCTTCCTAATAAAGTATTATTATATCCTGTTGAGATAAAAGTTCCTGATTGATATCCAATACATGTATTACTATCACCAGTTGTATAATTAGTTCCTGTATTAAATCCTCCACAGCTTTTATAACCCATTGCTGTGTTTTCTTCTGCAGTTGTAATTTGTGCTCCTGTCTTATATCCAAATAAAGTATTTCTAACTGCATTTACTCCATCTAAAACAGCTCCTGCATCTGTTCCTCCATTTGTATTAAATAAAGAATCACTAACTAAAGATGCTGAAGATGATCCCCAACTTAATGTTCCAGAACCATTAGTTTTTAAAAATTGATTAGCAGTACCATCACTTGTTGGGTATGTTAAACCCCCTGCAATTAAACCTCCTGTTATTGTTGCATTACCTGTTATCGTTGCATTACCTGTTAATGTTGCACCACTATTTGTTGTTTCAAATCTTTTAGTATTATTTCCATCGTATAATTGAACTCCAGTTGATTGAATAAATTTAGCTAAGTATTGATTATTAGCAGCATTTGTTATATCTGTTTGACTTGCACTTATATCTAAAACACCTGTACCACTATCTTGTATTAAACTTTTGCTTCCTGTGTGATAAATAGTAAGATCATCACTTGTTCCAAATTTTATTTTTGCGTTATCTGGAAATTCTAAAGAATCATCTGATTTATCCCATGTAACATTAACTGCATTACCATTTAAAACAAAATCTGAATTTGCAGTTAAAACATTTGTACTGTTATTAAAAGTAAAAACACTAATTCCAGCTAAGCTTCCTCCATTATTATATTGAATTTGAGTATTACTTCCTCCTGCACTAGCAGTTATTGAACCCCAACTTAAAGTACCTGAACCATCTGTTTTTAATGCTTGTCCATTCGATCCATCTACTGCTGGTAAAGTCCAAATATAATTAGTTCCTACAGTTGTACTTGATTTAAAACCAACATAATGACTTGCATCTCCATCACTTAATCTAATTTCTTCTGGAAAAGTAAAATCTCCTGATTCAGCAATAGTAGCTGGAGTTACACTATTATCTGCTGGTGTATTAGCTGTATTTGCATCTCCTAAAATTGTTGCAAAGAATGCTGTTCCATTAGTAGGAGCTGTAGTAAAAGTAACTTGTGATCCTGTAACAACGTAATCTGTAACAGGTTGTTTAATTACATTTCCTAATGATAAAAGTAAATTTTGAGAGGTTCCAGGGAATACTGCTGCTGTACTAGCAGTTAAGTTAAACGTTTTCGTACTACCATTAAAACTACTGGAGATATCATCACATGATGTATATCTTCCAGCACTTGGTCTCTGCCCTAAATATGCCATTTAGATATAAGAACTCAATGTTGTTCTTATATTTTAGCTGTAGTAGATTTACTCTTATTCAGGTAACTCTTTTAAAGCTTTTATACCGCCTTCTAAACCGATAGCTTTCTTTTCTAATTCACTTAATTTTCTAGCAGTTTCTTGATACTCTTTTACTGTTTCTTCTAATTCTTTTGTTAAAGAATCAATCTTTTCTGTATGGTGTGGCATTTTTTTAAATATTTATACACATATTATAAACATTAATATTTACTTTTGCCTAGTGTTACAGCTGCATCATGTGTAGAAAAATCTTCACTTCCCCAAATTGAAGTAGTACCATCTTCTTTTTTATATTCTTTAATAATTTCAAGATGATCTACATTTCTTTTTAAAGTAGCTTTATCCTCATCCGTTATAGTGTCTTGAGCAGCAATACTATTTATTAATGTAACGCTATCATTAGAAGCAGTATAAATTCTTGCTACTTCATCAGCTGTTCTTTCTGCCATGATAAAAATTAATATTATATATAAATTTTAGCATTAAAATTAAGAATTTAATTTAACTAGGTTTTGTAGGCCATGTTATATCAAAAGGAAAACCTGTTTGTTCTGGAACTTTGCGTAGTAAATCTCTGTATTCTGTTTGTTCATTAGTCATTGTACGATCTGAAACCGCCCACCAATCTGTTTCATCAAGACGTTTATTTCGATCTGTTCTTACCTCTGATTCAAGACTAATTTGATATTCTGCTTGTTCATTTCCAGTTTTATCTGAAATAGTCCAAGAAATTTTCCAATCACTTCCATCAAGTGTAGGTTCACTATTTTTTACGCAATTTTGAAGACGTGGAACATAACTAGGTTCATCTTCTTCTGTAACTGGAAAAACATTCCATTCTTTCAACATTTCATCTGATACTATTCTTGGAAAAGATGTACCTGGATTGTCATAACGCAGTTGTGTAACATCGTAAGGATATTTACTTACTGCACCATCAATTACTTTAACGTAGTTCATTTTGTTTTTTTAGAATAAAATTAGCCATAATAGTCAAAATTGACAAAACTTACAGCCGAATCTTGGTTCGTTCCTACAACAATAGTATAAGTCGTACCTGGACTTACAGATGTGCCTGTATGTGAAGAAGATCCTGATCCATTAGCAAAAGTATGTCCAAATGCTGTACTACTAGTTCCCCAAGACCAATTATAACTAGGTACTCGTACTTGAATACCACCTGTAATACCAGAATCGCAAGTATAATTAGTACCACCTACATTTCCACTTCGACTAAATACACTTCCAGTCATAGAAACAGTACCTGTACGTCTATAGGTATAACTATAAGTATTTTGTCTTCTATGAATATTGCCATTAGATGCTTGAAAATACTCATAAAATGGCATACTATAAAATGCTCCATTACTACTTGTAGTAACATTTTGCCACTGGCTCAAAAGACTATTAGCATCAGCAGCAACTTGTTGAAAAGTATAAGCTCCCATATTAGGAAATGGTGGATTACTGTAAAAAGTATAAGAACCTTGCGTTACATACATGTATGGAGTAGAAGTACTCCAGTAATATGTAACATTAAGTTTATTAGAACCACCTTGTCCCGTTACATCTACTTTAGTAATTCCAGGGGGGCAAAGCCAATAATATGTACCAGGAGAACTGTAAGATTGTGTGCCTCCTGCAACTCCACCAGATGCACTTAATAACTTAGTTGCTGCAGTCATTATGTTAAGTCCTGTCCAGCAGTAAATCCGTAATACGTACTACCACCGTTATAAGTAATAAATACAAAAACATCTACATCACCACTTCCTGTTGACAAGGTGGGAGCAGTACCACCAGCCCAATCTACGGAATTAGGCCAAGTGATTGTTCTTGCCGAACTATCTTGAATAACTTTTAATGTAAATGAGGAAGTATCTCCACTTTGTGCAGCGTTGCTAAATGTATAAGTTACGTTTTCTGTAAGAGTATGTTCAAAATTTGTAGCCGTATGTTGATCTAATGTAGCGGCATTAGAAGATGAAGTAATTGTCGTAGCACCTTCGTTTATACCCTGCTTCATTATCACAGTATTATAAAAACGAGTTCCTTGATTTATTACCTGTATTCTCGCTAAACCTTGATATTTAATATCTACTTCACCGTTTGTGACGAAACGCATTGCTGCATACTGACCACTTGATCCACCATAAATATCAAGAGTTCCTTGGGATTTAATTGCATAACCAGGAAGAATCCAAGGTACTGATAAATTAGTTCCATCAAAAGTAAGATTAGATTCTCCTTCAAGAGTATTTGCTGTACCAGATCCTGTAATAACTCTGTTATTAGCATTATTGTTTATCGTTGTTCCACCACCAGTAGCCCAATAACCTTCTCCATTGCTATCAGCAGTTAATACCTGACCAGCACTTGGTGTACCTCCGTTATCTTTAAGAATAAAATTAATACCAGGAATACGGAATTTTGTTAATGATGTACTACCTATAGTGCATTCATTAGTTGTACTTGAAGCACTAGAAGCATTCCAACCAATAGCTATATTTCCAGTACCATTTTGTACATTAGATCCTTCTCCAATTGATACTGCATAGTTACATGTTGTTGAACCTTGTGAAGCACCTTTACCTAAAAATACATTTATACTTCCTGTAGTTAAATCTCTACCTGCATCTATACCAATAGCAGTATTCCACATTGAACCAGTATGAATATAACCTAAAGCTCCTTTACCAATTGCTACATTATTATCACCAGTTAAGGATGAACTAGCATTTGCACCAAGACAATCTTGTCCTATACCTATATTGTCACTACCAGTTGTTAATTCTTCACCTGCTTGGTCTCCTATTAATATGTTATAAGCACCTGTTGTTAAATCATATCCAGCATTATATCCAATACCAACATTACGTTGACCACTAGTAACATACATTAATGGATATGTTCCTATTGCTACGTTATAACCACCTGTAGTATTTGCTGCATACAGAGCTGCATTACCTACAGCTACATTATCTGTTCCTGTTGTACTATTACCTCCAGCATAATAACCAATAAAAGTATTAGCTCCACCTGTTGTTAAATTAGCTCCAGCATAAGAACCAAAACAAGTATTATAATCTGCTGTTGTTATATCTGTTCCTGAATCATATCCAAAAAGTGTATTATCTAATGCATTACTACTACTAAAGCTATCTCCTGCGTTTGTACCTCCTATTGTATTTCTATAACTATCTGAACTTACACCACTAGATGCAGATGCCCAATAACCTTCGCCTGAACCATCGGCAGTTAATACTTGTCCAGAGCTAGGCGTTCCCCCGTTGTCTTTAAGAACAAAGTTAATACCTGGAATACGGAACTTAGTTATCGAGCTATTACCAAAAGTTATTTCATTAGAAACTGTTCCTGAACTAGCTGCTGCATCATTACCAATTAAAATATTGTTAGAGCCAGTAGTTAAATTATTAGCACCTGACTGTCCTGCTTGATGACCAATACATGTATTGTTAGCACCAGTTGTTACACTATATATAGCTAACTTACCTATGGCTACATTATTATTTCCTGTTGTACTACTAAATCCAGAATAATAACCAACAAAAGTATTAGATTCATTTGTTGTTGAATTATAACCAGCATAATTACCAATTATAGTATTATACTTACCATATGTTAAAGAGTATCCTACCCAATTACCAATAGTTATATTATCTTCTCCGTAAGTTATGCTTTGACCTGCATAATGACCAATACACATATTATCGTCTCCACTATTTATAGACTGACCAGCTCTATAACCAAATAAAGTATTAAAATAAGCAGTACTACCCATATTCTTTCCTGCTTCCCAACCTCCTATGGTATTGTCTGACGTTCTTGCGTTGCTGTATTCCCAATTTCCTTCACCATTACTATCTGCTGTTAATACTCGTCCAACAGCAGGTGTACTTCCGTGATCCTTGAGAGTAAAATTAATACCTGGAATACGAAACTTAGTTATAGACGTATCACCTAAAGTTATTTCATTTGCTGCTGTAGCTGAACTTGCATCAGCGTCTCTTCCTATAACTATATTGGAATGTCCAGTGGTAAGATTATCTCCTGCTGATGTACCTATACATGTATTATAATTTGCAGTCGTTATATTAGAACCAGCTGCATAACCAATTAAAGTATTGTTATCTGCATTTTGAATATCGTATCCTGCTTGATTACCAATTGCTACATTATTACTACCTGAAACAGAACTACTTCCATATAAAGCTTGATCTCCTATTGCTATATTATAGGTACCACTAGAAAGGTTATATCCTGCACTACTTCCTATAACAGTGTTATTTGTACCACTGCTTAAAAGATATGCAGCTCTTCTACCTATATTAATATTGTAACCGCCATTCTGCGTTTTATATCCAGCTTCTTTACCTATTGCTATATTTGCTTGACCTGAAACACTACCACCATCTCCATATAAAGCTTTTACACCAATAGCTACATTTTCAGTTCCAGTTGATAATTTATATGCAACATTATGACCTAAAAGTGTATTTTCTGCGCCAGTTGATAATTGATAACCAGCAGCATATCCTATTGCTGTATTATTACTAGATGTTGTTTGAGTATATAAACAATATCCACCTATAGCAACATTTTGAGTACCTGTTGTTAAGCTATAACTAGCCCAAGCACCTAGAGAATTGTTATAAGTACCTGTAGTTATTTGATAAGAATTATAATAACCAATAGAAGTATTTTCTTCACCAGTTTGAGAACTTAATAAAGAACCAGATCCTAAAGCTGTATTTTTATCTCCACTAGTTATAGCTGTACCAGAGTTATAACCAATTAAAGTATTATTAGTTGCACTACTACCACTAAAACTACTTCCTGCACTTGTACCACCAACAGTGTTGTATTGAGCATCGGAAGAAAGACCACCTGCAGCTGCCCAGTAGCCTTCACCATTTCCGTCAGCCGTTAATACTTGTCCAGAAGAAGGAGTTCCTCCATTATCTTTTAATACAAAATTAATTCCTGGGATACGGAATTTGGTTATACCTGTATATCCTAAAGTTATTTCCTCAGAAGCACTTGAAGATGAAGCTGCTGCTTGATATCCTATAATAATATTATTATTTCCAACTGTTAAATTATTTGATCCTGAGTTTCCAGCATTGATACCTATACAAGTATTGTAATTTCCAGTAGTAACGGCATAACCTGCAGAATAACCAAAAAAGCTATTTGATACACCAGTTGTATGGGAATTACCTGCATAAGCACCAACCATTACGTTATAAGTACCAGTAGTATTGCTATATCCTGCGTTTCTTCCTATATAAGTATTATCACTTCCTGTAGTGTGGTAGTGACCAGCTGAAGGACCAATAGCAGTGTTATATGTACCACTAGTTACATGTTTTAATGTACTATTTCCCATAGCAACATTATCTGTACCTGTAAGAGTATTGGAACTAATACACCATGGTCCAATCGCTATATTTCTATGACCAGTTGAAAAGCTTTTTCCAGCCTCTGATCCTATAGCGATATTATAGTCACCAGTTGATAATCCATAACCAGCTTGATATCCGAAAATAGTGTTATAACCACCTTGCGAAGCTAAAGAATATCCTGCTTGATATCCAAGAACAAGATTATATGTACCTTGAGTTCCAGCAGTTGCTGTATATAAATTGTAATTTGTACTATTCCAAGTAGTACCACCACTAGCAGCAGGAGTAGCCCAATATCCTTCTCCACTTCCATCAGCAGTTAGTACCTGACCAGAAGAAGGTGTTCCGCCATTATCTTTTAATATAAAGTTAATTCCAGGAATACGGAATTTTGTTATATACGTATTACCTAAAGTTATTTCATTAGAAACTGTTGCTGCACTTGGATGAGCTGTATAACCAATAACTGTATTATTGCTTCCTGTCGTAGTTGCTTGTGATAAAGCAGTCGTATTACAAGAATCACCAATAATGGTATTTTGATTTCCTTGAGTTAGTTGTTTCCCTGCATTATGGCCAAAGACTACGTTATATCCACCTGAAGTGACAGCATATAAAGTTTCAGAACCTATAGCTATGTTTGCACTACCTGTGACAGCAGCAGAGTTAGCTCCAAGAGCTGATGAACCTATAGCTATACCTGTACCTGTAGTATTATTTTTACCTGCATCATGACCAATAAATACACTCCAACCATCAGTAAAAACTTTTCCTGCTTGATAACCTATAGCAACAGTTTTTTGAACTGTTGTTCCTGTCATTAAAGCATCAGAACCAACTACAGTATTGAAATCGCCAGAAGTAATAGCCGTTCCAGCGTCATATCCAAACAAAGTATTGTTAATTGCACTCGTACCACTAAAACTATTCCCTGCATTTGTTCCTGCTATTGTGTTTTCCTGAGCATCAGAAGAAAGACCACCTGCAGCCCAATATCCCTCACCATTGCTATCTGCTGTTAATACTTGTCCAGCACTTGGCGTTCCACCGTTATCTTTTAGAACGAAGTTAATCCCAGGAATACGAAATTTGGTTATAGATGTATTACCTAAAGTTATTTCATTAGAACCTGTGTTGCTTGATAAAGCAGAGCCAGTACCGATAAGAATATTATTTGCTCCTGTTGTAGGTCCATATGCATACTTTCCTATACATATATTATCATTTCCAGTTGTTGTAGAATGTCCAGCTGCTTGTCCTAAAAATGTATTACTAGCACCACTAGTAACGTAGTACCCAGCCTGATCTCCAATTATTACGTTATTAATACCTGAAGTTAATTTCCATCCAGCATAACTACCCACAGCTACACAAGGACCACCTGTTGTTATATCTCTAAGTGCGTATTTACCAATAGCAGTTACGGAAGATGCAGTACTAGATCCAGAAACTCCTAATCCACTTTTGTATCCAATACAAATGTTACCACCTGTAAGAAACTTACCAGCTTGATACCCAAAATATATCTGTCCCGAATTGGTGTGGGCTACATAACCAGCCTCGTTTCCTATATTAATAGTATGTTCATTATTAGAACTAAGTGCATACCCTGCATCTTTTCCGAGTGAAATATTATAGTCACCAGCGTTAGAATTTCCCGCTGTAGGAGTATATAAGTTGTAATCACTACTACTCCAAGTAGTACCGCCGCTAGTAATTGTTTGCCAAGAATTGTCGCCTCTCAAGAAAGTTGACGACGAGGCACTACCGCTACTACCAAGACGTGCAATAGGAACCGTTCCAGAGTTTAAATTTGAAGCGTTACCAGCACTAAATCCAGCAGACGTTCCAGAACTTGTTATATAACCAGCACCATTAGTAATTGCATTATTATTAAGTGAAATATTTGCAGATCCATCAAAACTAACTCCTGCAATAGTTCTTGCTGTTGTTAATGTTGCTGCTGAACCTGTAGTATTTTGGTTTAATGTAGGAACTCTAGCCGCTGCAATTGTTCCAGATGTAATATTACTTGCATTTAATGCAGTTAAAGTTGATCCATCTCCAATAAATGTTTTACCACTAGCAAGTTTTATATGTTCAGAAGAAGTCCATGCATCTGTTGAATCAATCCAATTAAATGTTTTATCTGTAGCACCTTTTAAAGTTAAACCACCACCATCTGCGGTTGCATCACTGGGAGAAGATACGACTCCCATTTCTATATTCTTATCTTTTACTGAAAGTGTTTGAGAATCTATTGTTGTTGTAGTTCCATTAACTGTTAAATCTCCACCTACTACAACATTATTAACTACAGATAAACTACTTAAACTATTAATAATGGGAGCTGTTAATGTTTTATTAGTTAAAGTCTGTGTATCTGTTAAACCTACTAAAGCACTAGAAGGAGCAGTAAAACTTGTTCCCCATGCTGAACCTGTACTTAAAGGAATTCCTGCACCTGGATATACCATTCCTGCATCAGCTGCCCAAGATAAACCACCTGAGCCATCTGTGCTTAGAAGTTGTCCACTACTTCCTGGTTGATTATTTGCTCCTAATTTAATTGCTGTTACTGCACTATCTTCTATATCTGTAGTATTAACAGATCCAGGAAGTGTAGGTGAAGGTCCAATGTAAGCCATAATTAAATACTGTTATCTTGGTTGTTTAACATGTAAGAAACGACAATATCTATTGCACTAGCAGTTGTTGAATAAGCTTTTATCCAATCTCCTGGTTCAATTACTAATTTATTACCTTCCATAAATTCTAAAGAAGATTTACTTGGTATTTGACCAGAAGTAATTAAAGAAGTAGTAGTACTTCCTCCTTTGATTAATTGAACAGTTACATTTTGAGAATTAGCATTCTTATTAGAAGCTAAAATACTTAAAACCACTCCATAAGTAGAGCTAGGTACTCCACTTGAATTTGTAGCTCCTGTGATGATTGCTGTTGGTGAAGCAGAATTATTTGAAATATTGCTTCTAGCAACCGAAATAAAACGAGCCATTTATTAGTAAAACCTCTACATATTTATATGATTCTAAGATTGATTAACCTAGAGCAATTGCAAAAGTAATTGAGCCATCATCCGCATACTTTTGAGTTGCTACTGTTTCACCACTCATCTTTATAGTTCCACCTGAAATTTCAGTACTTCCTGTTATTTTAGTTGCATTTAAATTTGTGAAATTAGCTGTCGTACCAGTGAATGTAGTACCTGTAATATTAGTCGCTGTTGAATTGGTAAATAAAGCTGAAGTTCCTGTAACTGTAGTACCTGTAATATTTGTAGCTGTTAAATTTGTTCCTAAAATAGAATTACCAGAAACTGTAGCTCCACTAACTAAAGTGGTACCTACAACATTTACTCCTGTAATATTTGTATATTTTCCTGTTGTTCCTGTAATTGTTGTTCCAGTTATATTAGTTGCTGTTGCATTCGTAACTAATAAAGAAGTACCTGTAATGGTTGTACCTGTGATATTAGTTGCAGTTGCATTCGTAAATAATGCAGAAGTACCCGTTACAGTTGTTCCACTTATTGTTCCTGTAACAGTTAAATTATCTGCAATAATTAAATCATCTGTAACTGTTAAATCTTCAACTGTAATAGCAGTAAAGTTTCCTGTATTTCCTGTAACTGTTGCTCCACTTAAACTAGTTGAAAAAGTACCTGTTACAGCATTAACAGTTGTTCCAGTAAAAGTAACAGCTTGTGATGTTGTTCCTTGTATTAATCCTCCAGTGATATTAGTACCACTGATCGTTCCTGTTGCTGTAATATTTTGTTTAACAATTAAACCACTTATATTTGCTTCTCTTGTTACAGCTAAACCTGAAGTTGTAGTACTACCTGAAACTGTTAAATTATCTTGAATAATTACACTACCACTTATTGTTCCACCAGTATTTGGTAAATAATAAATATTTAAATACGCTTTTGTTCCTGAAATAGTTAATTTTTTATTTTTAATAGCAGGATCAACTTCTGCTGTACGTACTATAGTTAAAAGATCTTCATCAGCTAGATTTAAACCAGCTTGTTCTTGTAATTCACTAATTCTTCGATTTGCCACTAGTTATTTATTAAACTTCTTCTTTTAATTATAAATGGTTTATCTTATAACTATTGATTTACTTTAATTTCTATTCTAGGTAGAAAATCATGGCTAAATTTCCATATTCCTTGCACACCTAAAACAATACCTGTAGTAATAGCAAACATCACAATTATTTCAGCTATTGTTAAATTTCTTTTTACATAAACAATTTCTTGTTGTTGATTTTGTAGTAATTGTTGTTGTTGTTTTTCTTCTATTACTTCTCTAATTGCATTTTCTCTTGCAATTGCTTTCATTTCTTCTATATTTGGAAAAGGAACTTGTTGTTGATTCGGAACAGGGTTTTGTAAATTAACATTTTGAGGATCAACATTTAATTGATTTGTTTCTGGATTTGGAGGAAATTGTGAATTCATTTAAGCAAAACATTCATAAGTACATTAGCATTTAAAAAAAGGAATGGTAATTATGCGGAATGGAATTCGTAAAGGTTTAGAAGATATTGCATATGAATTAAAGGGTATAAAAAATATTTTATCTTCCATTTGGCATAGTCGTTATACTAAAGGTGAAACTGATGTTTTAGATCCTCAAGCATTTTCAGATGAATATATTTCTACTGAAGAATGTGCAAAAAGATTAAATGTTTCAGATCAAACTATTCGTAACTGGATGGCATTAGGTCGAAAATCTATTGATAAAGGTTGGGTTGAAGGTATTCATTATGTTAATGCTTCTCCTAATCCTTCTAGAAAAGCAATCATTCGTATTCCATGGAATAAATTAATTCATTCTTTTGCTAAGAATAGAAAAATGGAAAACAATGATTATAGAAAAAAATCAGCTCCAATGTATAAATCTACTACTGTAGGAAAATTAGAATAATGGCTTATCGTTTTAAAAATATTGATATTAATATAATTAATATTAAAAATCATAAGGAATTACTTCCTTCTTCTTTAGTCAAACAAGTAAAATATTTTTTACCTCCTAATGGATCTTTTGATGATGGTTGTTTAAGACGTTATTTAGAAAATATAAAAAATTACGAAAAAGAAGATATAAATTCAAATATGACATTAGCAAATCGTTTACGAATTGCTTTTAAAGATATGGTTCCAGATACTATATGTGGAAAATTTCCACAAGCAGAATTGCCTTTAAAAAGAAGACTTCGTTGTGTAGCAGAATATTTAATAAGATCTGGTGAATTTGAAAAAGTTAGAGATGAAAATGGGAAATTAGTTAAAAAAAGAGGTATCCTTGGAAAGATGGTTGTCTTATATCAACCTTTGCCTAAATTAACTGAATCTTTATTAAAACAAGGATTAATAAAAAAATGAATAGAAGAGAAAAATTATTAATGTCTTTAATTGGTCCAGAAATGGATGAAACCAAAGTAAAGATGTTAGATACAACTATAAAATTTA
>MDSZ01075718.1_pt1 | contig 13366 bp, 13 predicted proteins | sample 811201 | NCBI WGS metagenome assembly MDSZ01 (sample SAMN05326647, study PRJNA326480) | marine metagenome | isolation source: seawater | place: Indian Ocean: North | collected 2010
GTGTAGCTCAGTTGGTTAGAGCGCCTGCCTGTCACGCAGGAGGCCGCGGGTTCGAGTCCCGTCACTCCCGCCATTATTGCTGTATTCTGTGACCTATCTTCTTCTTTTATTATCCCAAAACTGATATATATGAACTTCATGCTGTTTGACTTTTTAAATGAATATCTAACTATAATAATATTTTTGGGGATAGCCTTAATATTAAGTATTGGGTTTATATTTGTAAATTTTGCATTTTCACCAAGGAATCCAGATCCTGAAAAGTTATCTACTTACGAATGTGGTTTTGAGGCTTTTGATGACTCGAGGATGGAATTTGACGTTAGATTTTATTTGGTTGCTATATTATTTATAATATTTGATCTTGAAATAGCATTTTTGTTTCCTTGGGCAATTTCACTTGGAACGATTGGTTTATTTGGTTTTATTTCTATGATGATTTTCTTATTTATACTTACAATTGGTTTCATTTATGAGTGGAAAAAAGGTGCATTAGATTGGGAGTAAAAAATGAATTTTGCGGAAAAAGAAAAACAAATTCCTAAAGAATTTAAAGAATTAGCAAAAGATTTTAGTGAAAAAGGCTTTATCACTACTTCATTTGATAATTTAATTAATTGGGCAAGGACAGGATCATTACACTGGATGACATTTGGTTTAGCTTGCTGTGCAGTAGAAATGATGCAAACTTCAATGCCCAGATATGATCTTGAAAGATTTGGAGCTGCGCCAAGGGCTTCACCACGTCAATCAGATGTAATGATTGTTGCAGGAACACTTACAAATAAAATGGCACCCGCTTTGAGAAAAGTATACGACCAAATGCCAGAACCGAGATATGTAATATCTATGGGAAGTTGTGCGAATGGTGGTGGCTATTATCACTACTCATACTCTGTTGTTAGAGGTTGTGATAGAGTGGTTCCTGTTGATGTGTATGTTCCTGGTTGTCCTCCATCTGCAGAAGCTTTGTTATATGGAATAATGCAATTGCAGAAAAAAATTAGAAATAAAGGCTCTTTAGAAAGATAATAATGAATATTATTAAGGATTTAGAGAAAAAAATTAATTCTGAACTTGTAAGTAAAATAAAATTTAGCGAAATTAAACATAATCAATTATATTTAGGTATTAATTGTGAAAATTTATTAGATACTCTAGTTTTTTTAAAAAATAATTCATCAACAAAATTTAGACAATTAATAGATATTACAGCAGTAGATTATCCTGAGAATAGTGAGCGATTTAAATTAATATATTTATTATTAAGTCATGAATTTAATAGTAGACTAGTATTGAGCTATTCTATAAACGAAAATGAGATAATTCCCTCAATAACACAAATTTTTCCTTCGGCAAACTGGATGGAAAGAGAAGTTTTTGACATGTATGGAATAAAATTTAAAGATCATCCAGATCTAAGAAGAATTTTGACTGATTATAGTTTTGAAGGTTTTCCTCTAAGGAAGGATTTTCCCTTGACAGGACATAATGAGGTCAGATACAGCGAAGAAAAAAAAAAAGTCATTTACGAACCCGTAAAGCTTGAGCAGAACTACAGAAATTTCGATTATGAAAGTCCTTGGGAGGGTACAAAATATATTAAGGAAATAAATAAGAAAGATGACTAAAGAAAAAAAAACACTTAATCTAAATTTTGGACCTCAACATCCAGCAGCACATGGAGTATTAAGATTAATATTAGAACTAGACGGGGAAGTCGTTGAGAAAGCTGATCCACACATTGGATTATTACATAGAGGTACTGAAAAACTTATTGAACATAAAACCTATACACAAGCAGTTCCTTATTTTGACAGGTTAGATTATGTGGCTCCTATGAATCAGGAGCACGCATTTGCTTTAGCTGTAGAAAGAATTTTAAATTTAGAAGTTCCAATTAGAGGTCAATTTATAAGAGTTATTTTTTGTGAAATAGGAAGAATATTAAGTCATATTCTAAATGTAACTACTCAAGCGATGGATGTGGGAGCTTTAACACCTACATTGTGGGGCTTTGAAGAGAGAGAAAAACTCATGGGATTTTACGAGAGAGTTTCGGGTTCAAGATTGCATGCTAATTATTTTAGACCTGGTGGAGTTCACCAAGATCTACCAAGAGGATTAGTTGAGGATATAACAAAATTTTGTGCTGATTTCCCAAAAATAATAGACGATCTTGAAACTTTATTAACTGACAATAGAATTTTTAAACAAAGAAATGTTGATATTGGAATTGTATCTAAACAGGATGCTTTAGATTACTCTTTTTCAGGAGTAATGCTTAGAGGATCGGGTGTAGCTTGGGATCTAAGAAAATCTCAACCATATGATTGTTATGAACAATTAGAATTTAAAATTCCAATAGGAAAAAATGGAGATTGTTATGATAGATATTTATGCAGAATTGAGGAGATGAGAGAAAGTATTAATATAATTAATCAATGTTTAGTAAAATTACCAAAAGGCCCGGTAAAAACTCAAGATGCTAAAGTTACGCCACCACCAAAAAAAGAGTTAAAAAATTCCATGGAGGCGCTAATTCATCATTTTAAATTGTTTACTGAGGGATATAGAGTTAACAAAGATGAAATATATACATCAGTAGAAGCACCCAAAGGAGAATTTGGTGTATATTTGATATCAGATGGATCAAATAAGCCATATAAATGTAAAATTAAAGCGCCAGGCTTTTCACACTTACAAGCAATGGATTATTTAATTAAAGGCCATATGTTAGCAGATGTGCCAGCAGTACTTGGTTCTATGGACATAGTATTTGGTGAGGTGGATAGATGAGTTTAAAAAAAATATCTAAAAATCAACCTGAAAAATTTGAGTTTAATGAAAAAAGTCTAGAACTAGCAAAAAAGATTATTTCAAACTATCCAGAGGGAAAACAACAAAGTGCAGTAATGGCATTTTTATATATTGCTCAGAGACAAAATAACAATTGGATACCCTTATCTGCAATGAAATATATAGCTAAATATTTAGATATGCCATATATAAAAGTGTATGAGGTTGCAACGTTTTATACCATGTACAACTTATCTCCTGTAGGAGAATATTTTTTTCAAGTATGCACCACAACACCATGTATGCTAAGAGGCGCATATAAGTTAGTTGATGTTTGTAAAAAAAAAATAGCACAAAATGAAAGCGAAATCTCAAATGATGGTAAAATATCTTGGATGGAGGTCGAATGTCTGGGTGCTTGTGTAAACGCACCAATGGTTCAAATTAATGATAATTATTTTGAGGATTTAGACGAAAAAAAATTAGAAAAAATAATTGAAAACATTAAAGAGGGAAAAAAAATTGAGCCTGGATCATATAAAGGAAGAAAAAGTTCTGAGCCAGAAAATAACAGAAGTACATTAATGGAAAGTAAAAATGCTTGAAGATAAAGATAGAATATATAAGAATTTATATAACGATTTTGGATCTGATTTAAAAGCTTCCAAAGAAAGAGGTGATTGGTCAAATACAAAAGAAATAATCGGAAAAGGAAGAGACTGGATAATTAATGAGATTAAAGACTCACAACTTCGAGGGAGAGGCGGGGCTGGTTTCCCAACTGGCCTAAAATGGTCTTTTGCTCCAAAAGAAGTTGGATCAAAACCTCATTATTTAGTTATTAATGCAGATGAGTCAGAACCAGGAACATGTAAGGATAGAGATATTTTAAGGTTTGAACCACACAAATTAATAGAAGGTTGCTTGATTTCTTCCTACGCAGTAAATGCTCATGTATGCTATATTTATATTAGAGGAGAATACATAAGCGAAGGTGCAAAACTTCAAACTGCAATTAATGAAGCTTATAATCAGGGTTTAATTGGCAAAAATGCCTCAAATACAGGATGGGATTTAGACATTTATATTCACTATGGTGCTGGTGCATATATTTGTGGTGAAGAGACAGCTTTACTAGAAAGTTTAGAAGGTAAAAAGGGTCAACCAAGACTTAAACCACCCTTTCCAGCTATTATAGGATTATATGGGTGTCCTACAATTATAAACAATGTTGAAACAATTTCTGTTGTCCCAACAATATTAAAAAGAGGAGCGAAATGGTTTTCGTCTTTAGGTAGAGAAAGAAATACAGGAACAAAAATTTATTGTATTTCTGGGAATGTGAATAATCCATGTAATGTAGAAGAAGAAATGGGAGTACCTCTAAAAGATTTAATCGAAAAACATGCTGGTGGAGTTGTTGGGGGATGGGATAATCTTAAAGCAGTAATTCCAGGGGGTTCTTCGATGCCTTTATTACCAAAACATATTTGTGATACAATTAAAATGGACTTTGATGCATGTGTTGAAAATAAAACAGGATTAGGAACAGCAGGTATAGTTGTAATAAACAATGATCAAGACATAATTAAATGTATGGCTAGAATTGCAAGATTTTATAAGCACGAGAGTTGTGGACAATGCACACCATGCAGAGAAGGGTCTGGATGGATGTGGAGAATGCTTGAAAGAATGGCAAAAGGAGAAGCTTCTAGAGAAGAAGTGGATATGTTAATGGATGTAACAAAACAAATAGAGGGTCATACTATCTGTGCATTTGGAGAAGGATCTTCGTGGCCTGTACAAGGTTTGCTTAGACACTTCAAAAAAGAAATAGAGGAAAGAAATAACTTTAATCCATTAGTAAACACTGGACAAAAAAATCCATACTTAGTTGATCAACACTTATTAGAAAAAGATAATGCTTAAAATAAAAGTTAACGATAAAGAAATTGAAGTAGAAAATGGTCTTACAGTTCTTCAAGCATGTGAGCAAGCTGGATATGAAATTCCCAGATTTTGTTATCATGAAAAATTGTCTATAGCTGGAAACTGTAGAATGTGTCTAGTTGAAATTGAAAAATCCCCTAAACCTGTTGCATCATGCGCTATGCCCGTAACGGAGGGAATGAATATCAAAACAAATACTATGATGGTTGAGAAAGCTAGAAAAGGTGTAATGGAATTTTTATTAGTCAATCATCCATTGGATTGTCCAGTTTGTGATCAAGGCGGAGAATGTGATCTTCAAGATCAATCAATGTTCTATGGAGTGGATAAATCTAGGTTCAAAGAAAATAAAAGAAATGTACCAGAAAAATATATGGGACCTTTAATTAAAACCCAAATGACAAGGTGTATTCATTGTACAAGATGTATAAGATTTGCAACTGAGGTCGCAGGAGTACCAGAGTTAGGAGCAATAGGCAGAGGGGAAGACATGCAAATTACTACTTATCTAGAAAAAGCTATGGACTCCGAGTTATCAGCAAATGTTATAGACCTTTGTCCTGTAGGAGCCCTTACATCAAAACCCTACGTATTTGAAGCAAGACCGTGGGAATTAAAAAAAACAGAGTCGATAGACATAATGGATGCAGTTGGATCAAATATAAGAGTTGATACTTATGGATGGGAAGTAAAAAGAATACTCCCAAGAGTAAATGAAGATATTAATGAGGAATGGATTTCTGACAAAACAAGATATGCTTGTGACGGACTAAAAAACCAAAGACTAGACACGCCATTTATTAAAGAAGGAAAGAAGTTTAAAAAAATATCATGGATTGATGCATATGAACTACTGCAACAGAAAATTGAAAAAACTAAATTAGAAAAAATTGGATGTTTTACAGGTGATTTAACTAATATGGAAACAGCTTATGCTGCAAAGGAATTATTTAATAAAGTTTTTAAATCAAATTTAATTGATGCTAGAGCTGAAAATAGTTATGTAAACTTTTCTGAAAAAATAAATTATAGATTTAACAGTAATATTACAGGTATTGAAGAAGCAGATCTAATATTAATGATTGGATGTAATCCAAGATTCGAGGCTACTATTCTAAATAGCAGAATAAGGAAGTCTTACTTAAAATCTAAATTACCAATTTATTCAACAAATGATATAGGTGATCAAACTTATCCCTATGAAGTATTAGGTAATAATACAAACGTTATTAAAGATATAGTTGAGGGCAGAAGTTTTCTTTCAGAGAAAATAATTAAATCTTTAAAACCTATAGTGATAATTGGTCAATCAGTTTTAAAACTTAAATCTGGTCAATATATATTTGAAGAAATAAAAAAATTTTTAAATAAACACGATAAAATAAATGATCAATGGAATTCATTAAATGTATTATCGAAAGATGCATCAACAGTAGGTTCTTATGATTTAACTTTATTTAGCTCAAATAATGGCAGAAATCTTTTACTTGAAAAATTACAAAATAACTCAATAGATTTGTTATTCTTAATAGGTCAAGATAAACTAAAAGTAGATAAAAAAGATTTGTTTATAGTATATATTGGATCTCACGGGGATGAAGGAGCCAAAAACTCGGATTTGATATTGCCAGGCTCTGCTTATACTGAGCAAGATGGTTACTATACAAATTTAGAGGGCAAAATTCAAAAAGCTTATAAAGCATCATATCCAACAGAGCTAGCAAAGGAAGATTGGTTAATTGTTAACGAAATTTCAAAACTTGCCAGAGGTAAAGTTTTGTATAAAGAAAAAAATGAACTCGTAGATAGTATGTTAAATTATCTTAATCAAAATAGAAAAGAAGAATTTATTTTAACTGATTTTAATTTTGAAAATGAAACTATATTAGTTGATGACATTGATTATTATTTTTCAAATGTGATTGCAAAAAACTCAAAAACAATGTTGGAATGTAAAACATTAAGATCCAACTTAAAAAAAACAGGAACAGATGGATAACTATGGAAACATTAAACTTATTATTTACTGAAGTTTATAAAATATTGTTTTTATTGATTCCAGTACTTGTTACTGTTGCAATGATTGTTTGGCTAGATAGACGTGTTTGGGCATTTGTACAAAAAAGAAGAGGACCAAATGTTGTTGGACCTTTTGGTTTACTTCAGTCTTTAGCTGATGCACTAAAATATATATTTAAAGAAATTATTATTCCAGCAAGTTCAAATAAAATTATTTTTATTTTGGCTCCAATAATCACTATGACCTTAGCTTTAGTTTCATGGGCAGTAATACCGTTTAGCGAAAGCTTAGTTTTAGCTGATATAAATGTTGGTATATTATATTTATTCGCTATATCGTCATTAGGTGTTTATGGAATAATAATGGGTGGATGGGCTTCCAATTCTAAATACCCATTCTTAGGTGCGATAAGATCGGCAGCGCAAATGGTATCATACGAAGTTTCAATCGGAGTAATTATTATTAACGTATTGCTTTGTGTAGGCTCATTAAATTTAAATGACATCGTTTTAGCTCAAAAAAAAATATGGTTTGTATTACCTTTATTCCCTATGTTTGTAATATTTTTTATTTCTGCTCTAGCAGAAACAAATCGTCCACCTTTTGATTTACCAGAGGCTGAAGCTGAATTGGTTGCAGGATATCAAACTGAATATTCCGGCATGATGTATGCAATGTTTTGGCTTGGAGAATATGCAAATATTCTATTAATGTGCGCGATGGGCTCTATTTTATTTTTAGGAGGTTGGCTCCCACCATTAGATATACCAATATTTTCAGTAGTACCAACTCCATTTTGGCTAATTTTTAAGATACTGTTCTTATTTGTTTTATTTGCTTTAGTTAAAGCTATTGTTCCAAGATACAGGTATGACCAGCTGATGAAACTAGGTTGGAAAATATTTTTATCTTTATCATTAATCTGGGTTGTATTAACAGCTGCATATTTACTTTATTTTAACCTTTTACCAGGACAAATATGAAATTAAGCAGATTATTTAAAACTATATTTATGATTGACTTTTTGACCGGTCTATTGATTGCTATAAAAGAAGTATTTAAACCAAAAAAAACAATAAATTATCCTTTTGAAAAGGGGCAAGTAAGCCCAAGAGCCAGAGGTGAGCATGCGTTAAGAAGATATCCAAATGGAGAAGAAAGATGCATAGCATGTAAACTATGTGAAGCAGTATGTCCGGCTCAAGCAATTACAATTGAGTCAACTGAAAGAGAGGATGGAAGTAGAAAAACAACTAGATACGATATAGATATGCTCAAATGCATTTATTGCGGTTTATGTGAGGAGTCTTGTCCTGTTGATGCAATTGTACAAGGTCCTAATTTCGAGTTTGCAACAGAGACAAGAGAAGAGCTTTATTACAATAAGGAGAAACTTTTAGAGAACGGAGATAGATGGGAAAATATACTTGCTGCAAATATAAAAGCAGACAACCCTTATAGATAATAATGATAGCTCACGCTGTATTTTTTTATTTTTTTTCATTTGTTGCAATTATTTCTGCAATAATGGTTACAGCTTCAAGAAATACTGTTCATTCAGTTTTTTTTTTAATATTAGATTTCATAAGTATCTCATGCCTTTTTATTATGATAGGTGCTGAATTTTTAGGTATGATTATGCTAATAGTCTATGTTGGTGCTGTTGCAGTTCTTTTTTTATTTGTTGTAATGATGTTAAATGTTGCGCAACAAAAAAATCAATGGTTTGGATCTTATAAGAGCAGCTCACATATACCTATTGGCTTATTAGTAAGTTTAATTATTTTTTTTGAATTAATTATAGTTGTCGGTGGTTGGAAATATAAACCTGACTTATTAAATTCATCTACGATTACTATATCTTCCTCTACCTCAAATACTCATTCATTGGGCAATGTTTTATACACTGATTATATACATTTATTTCAGATTTCAGGTATGATTTTATTGGTAGCGATGGTTGGCGCAATAGTTTTAACTTTCAGACAACGTGCAGGATTAAAAAGACAAAGTTACATTAATCAAATCTCAAGAGAGAAAAAAGATGGTGTAAAGGTTGTTGATGTACCAAACAAAAAAGGAGTTAAAGTTGATGTTTGAAATAGGCTTAGGTCATTATTTAACTCTAGGAGCAATAATATTTACTATTGGGTTAGTTGGAATATTCCTAAATAGAAAAAATGTAATAGTTCTTTTAATGAGTATTGAATTAATATTGTTAGCAGTAAATATAAATTTAGTATCATTCTCAATTTTTATAAATGACCTAAGTGGACAAATATTTACATTATTTATTTTAACAGTTGCGGCAGCTGAAGCAGCAATAGGTTTGGCAATTATTGTAGTCTATTTTAGAAATGCTGGAACAATAAGAGTTGAAGACATTGAAAAATTAAAAGGATAGAATGGAAAAATTAATAATCTTTTTGCCTTTATTGGCTGCATTGATTGCAGGTTTTTTTGGGAAAAGAATTGGAAATAAGGCATCCCAAATTACCACTTCCTTGTTGGTTGCTATATCTGCCTTTTTATCAATCTATGTTTTTTATGATGTAATAGTTAATAATTACTCCAATAATATTGTAATTGCAAAGTGGATAACTTCTGGAATGTTAGATGTAAATTGGTCGATAAAAATTGATCAATTATCTGCGGTTATGCTTGTTGTTGTTACCCTGGTATCAGCAATTGTACATATATACTCGATAGGTTACATGTCTCATGACCCTCATCAGCCAAGATTTATGTCATATTTATCATTATTTACATTTGCAATGTTAGTATTAGTGACTTCAGATAATTTTTTACAGTTATTTTTTGGTTGGGAGGGTGTAGGTCTTTGCTCTTATTTTTTAATTGGTTTCTGGTTTAAAAAACAGTCTGCTAATGCAGCCGCTATTAAGGCTTTTATTGTAAATAGAGTCGGAGATTTTGGATTTGCATTAGGAATATTTTTAGTTTTTTATATTTTTGGAACAGTTAATTACGAAGAAGTTTTTAATCAGGTATTTTTATACAAAGATAGTAATATAAATTTCTTGGGACTAAAACTTAATTCAATAAATTTAATTTGTTTTTTATTATTCATTGGAGCAATGGGAAAATCAGCTCAAATTTTTTTACATACTTGGTTACCTGATGCTATGGAAGGACCCACTCCAGTCTCAGCGCTAATACACGCTGCTACTATGGTAACAGCAGGCGTCTTTCTTGTAGTGAGATGCTCTCCAATTTATGAATTTTCACCAACCATTTTAAATTTCGTAACAATAGTAGGAATGACAACAGCATTATTTGCAGCATCGGTAGCATTAGTTCAAAATGATATCAAAAAAATAATTGCATATTCAACTTGCAGTCAATTAGGTTATATGTTTTTTGCAACTGGTGTTGGAGCTTACAATGTTGCAATGTTTCATTTATTTACACATGCATTTTTCAAAGCGCTTTTGTTTTTAGGAGCTGGTTCGGTTATTCATTCCTTTAATGATGAGCAAAATATAAATAATATGGGAGGGGTATATAAATATTTACCTTATACTTACACCTTAATGATAATTGGAACATTAGCTTTAACTGGTTTCCCTTTTTTATCAGGTTTTTACTCCAAAGATTTAATTATTGAATTTGCATATTTAAAAGGAAATACAGTTGGCTATTATGCTTGTGGTATTGGAATTTTTACGGCTGTTTTAACATCAATTTATTCTTGGAGATTAATATTTAAAACTTTTCATGGTGAATACAATAATAAAAACCAACCAATTTCAAGTATGCATGAGTCACCTTTAATAATGTTGGTACCATTAGTAATTTTAGCGGCAGGTGCGGTGTTAGCTGGATTTGTTTTCAAAGATCTCTTCCTTGGAGTAGGATCATTTTCTAATTTTTGGCAAGGATCGATATTTTTTATAGAACCATTAAGTACAGATCACCCTCCTGGATATATTCTATATCTTACCCCAGCACTAGTGACAATTTCTATACCAATCAGCTATTATATATTTTTAAAAAATAAATCATTCATAGAAGGTTTGGTAAATTCAAATAAACCAATCTATTCGTTCTTAAAGAATAAATGGTATTTTGATGAGTTATATGAATTTTTATTTATAAAATCTTCTAAATTTTTAGGAAAATATTTTTGGAAGAAAATAGATGGATTGGTAATTGATAGATTTGGACCCGATGGTTTATCTAATCTCTTTAAGTATTTTTCTATTAAAGCAGTTAAATTTCAAAGTGGATTTATTTATCAATATGCATTTATAATGCTTATTGGTTTATCATTAATATTGACAATTATAATTATTAAATAATGAATTTTCCAATTTTATCATCTCTTATTCTTCTTCCAACAATAGGAGCTATTTTTATTTTATTTGGGAGATCATCTCCTAATTATAATTCTGCAAAGAATATTTCATTATTTATTTCTTTAGCAAATTTTGTTTTATCTTTATATCTTTGGTATATTTTCGATAAAAATAATCCAGGATTTCAGTTTGTTGAAGAAAGGAAATGGCTTGAGAATTTTATTAATTATAAAGTAGGAATAGATGGTATTTCTATTCTATTTGTAATTTTAACATCTTTTATTACTCCACTCTGTATAATTTCAGTCATTACCACAATCAAAAAAAGACTTAAAGATTTTCTTATAGCTATACTTTTAATGGAAACTATGATGATAGGAGTTTTTTGTTCATTAGATTTAGTCATTTTTTATTTATTCTTTGAGGCAGGATTAATCCCAATGTTTTTAATAATCGGAATTTGGGGTGGCGAAAGAAGAGTTTATTCAGCATTCAAGTTTTTTTTATACACGTTGTTAGGATCAGTTCTAATGTTAGTGGCAATTATTTCTATATATTGGATGACAGGAACCACTGATGTAATTGAATTGTATCAAATAGGTATTGATGCCAAATATCAAAATTTATTATGGTTGGCTTTCTTCAGTTCATTTGCAGTTAAAACTCCTATGTGGCCTGTACATACATGGCTACCAGATGCCCATGTTGAAGCTCCAACAGCTGGTTCAGTATTACTTGCAGCCATATTACTAAAAATGGCCGGTTATGGTTTTATAAGATTTTCTGTTGGTTTATTTCCAGTTGCTTCTGAATATTTTGTGCCTCTTGTGTTTGGATTAAGTTTGATTGCTATTATATATACATCATTAATAGCATTAATGCAGGAAGATATGAAAAAACTCATTGCATATTCCTCTGTTGCTCATATGGGTTTTGTAACGATGGGTATTTTTACCATGACACCACAAGGTATAGAAGGAAGTATTTTTCAAATGATTAGTCATGGAATAATATCTGCAGCTCTTTTTTTATGTGTTGGCGTTGTTTATGAAAGAATGCACACAAGAGAAATAAGTAAATATGGTGGTATAGTTTCTGTTATGCCAAGATACGCCGTTGTATTTATGGTATTTACTCTAGGGTCTTTAGGTTTACCAGGGACTACAGGTTTTATAGGCGAATTTCTTATATTGCTAGGGACTTTTAAAGTTAATTTCATTGTTGCAACCATTGCCAGTATTGGAGTGATTTTAGGAGCAGCATATATGCTGTGGCTTTATAAAAGAATAGTTTTTGGTGAAATCACAAATCTTGAAGTTAATAAACTTGTAGATTTGAATAAATCTGAATTGTTAATTTTATCAGTATTGGCAATTGTATCAATTTTTTTTGGTTTTTATCCAGATCCATTGTTAAGTACAACAACATCTTCTGTTGATGGATTAATAGATTTATTTAATACAAATATAAAAATATACACAGTAGGTAATTTATGATGAACTTAGATCTAATTTTTCCTGAAATATTTTTATCATTAGCAATAATGTTTTTATTAATGGTAGGTGTGTTTAAAAAAAATAGTGAAAGATTAGTCTATAACTTATCTACAATTACATTAATAGTTTTATTAGCTTTAGTAATTAATTTATTCCCTTTAAACGAAATACTTATTTTAAATGAAAGTTATAAAATAGATGCTTTATCCTCATTTATGAAATCTTTAACTATAACTGCTGCTATATTTGTTATGGTTTCCTCTTTTAATTATATAAAATCATTAGATATCCTAAAGATTGAATATCCAATTTTAATTTTAAGTTCAATTCTCGGAATGATGGTCATGATTAGCTCTAATGATCTAATTATTTTTTATTTAGGATTAGAACTGCAGTCATTAGCTTTGTATGTACTTGCATCTTTTAACAGAGATAATGTTCTTTCATCAGAATCAGGTTTAAAATATTTTGTATTAAGCGCATTATCCTCAGGACTTTTATTATATGGTTGTTCACTTATATATGGATTTTCTGGCTCTACTAATTTTAGTTTTATTTCAAATATATCATCAAATATTGAATATGGAATAATTTTTGGCATAGTTTTTGTAATTGTAGGATTGGCATTTAAGATTTCAGCTGTTCCATTTCATATGTGGGCACCAGATGTATATCAGGGTTCCCCAACATCTGTTACTTTATTTTTTGCAGCTTTACCTAAAGTCGCTGCTTTAACTGTAATTATCAGATTTTTATATGTGCCATTTGTAAATTTAATAGATCAA
>MDSZ01250681.1_pt1 | contig 13365 bp, 11 predicted proteins | sample 811201 | NCBI WGS metagenome assembly MDSZ01 (sample SAMN05326647, study PRJNA326480) | marine metagenome | isolation source: seawater | place: Indian Ocean: North | collected 2010
CTTCCAAAAGTTAGAAGGAAAAGTTATGAAATTTGGACAATTATGTTTTCTCGCATATTTAAATTGATTTTTATCTTGTGGAGAAACAGAAATAATATTTTTTTGATGATTCGCGCAAATGTTAACTCCTTGCCCAGATTTACAACTACCAATAATTAGATCAACTTCTGAGTCTCTTAGGCCCTGACAAGCTATTGGAACATAATCACTATAATCACAATTCATCTCAGAGAAACAACCATAATCAATTGTTTTAAAATTTTCTTTTTTAAATAAACTTATTAGTTGGTCTTTAAACCAAAAACCTGAATGATCAGAGACAAAACCTATACTTCTTGGATTCATTGTAGGCAAGACAAACTTTGTAAAAAAAGAAAGTTCTGAAGGTGTACCAATAATATGGACATCTGTAACTTGTAATGATTGAATCTTTTTCTCATCCTTTATGTAGGAATCAAATACTGAAGAAATATAAAATTCATTTTTAACTCTGGTGTTTGATAAAAGTATTTCATTTGCATATTCAATAAATTTATTAACTTCTCTAAAAGAATATATGCCTACGTTTGCCGTTTGACTTATTATTTCTTTTTCTACCATATATTCAACCAAATTTGGATTAGTTTCATTTATTTTGCAGTAGGAGTAACTTGGGTTGTTCGCTTTAAAAGTTACTGTCGATGCATCCATATCATTATTATCAAAAATTGTATTTAAGTAAACAGGATTAGGAAGAACTATATCTGAAGTATTTATATGTAAAGAGCCCTCTAAAGATAAACCTTTTATACCGAGTAAAACCGTCTCGAGAGATCCATTTGTGGGCCCATCTAATTTAATAATCTCCGCATTAGGACACCTTTGTTTTAAATATGAATCTAAACCATTAATGATACATTGATCTTTTCTTACTACAAAAACTACTCTAGTTTTGGAGTCAAATTTAACTGCTTCTATTGCCCACTCAACAATAGTTTTATTACCAGCATGAATTAATGGTTTAGTCTGTATATGACCAGCATCCTTGAATCTATTACCAAAACCAGCTAAAGGGAAAATTAAATTCTGCTTCATTATGTAACATTAGCATAATGAATACATATCTAATTTCAATTAAAAAAATACTTTCTGTATTTTGATTACTCTATGTAGATTTTAATTTTATGATTATTAAAAATAAAGCTAAAAATTTGTATTTTTTTTCCTTCCAGTTAATAATCTATAAGTATCATACGCCAATCCTAGAATCATCTCTCGATTAGAAAAATCAACATACCATAAAGGAGATTTTTTAATGATTTTATTAAGTTCTTGAACTGTATAATTCAATTTATATGCGACAAATCTAATATCACTTTCTGAATCTATTTTACTCCATGGATCTTTATTAAGCTCTTTTAATGCATATTCCCTAGTACAGCGGTTCATACAAATATCTGAAGATAAATGTGCTCTTCTATAATCAATCTTATTTTTTTTTGGTTGATATATTAGCTGACAAAATCTTGTATACGTCGATTCGCAGTGCTTTTCCCCAGGAGTTTGCCATCCTATTTCTTCCTTAAGTTCTTTTTTGGCTTTTTCTTTATCATAATTTATATAATTCAAAGGATAGAGTGTTTTTATTCTATGGAATAATCTATGTGCCAATTCATCTCTAAATCCATATTTAATAGGTTTAAAAATTGATAAATTTTCTCCATATTTTTTAATTACAGATTCTGCAAAAAAACTATCTCTGGGGTTATACATCCAAGATGAGGGTAAGATTCCTTCATTAGATATGTTCCCGCCAGCTAAAATAGTTTTAATATTGTATTTAATTGCAAATCTATTTATAGATGATTGTATCGCTATATCAGTAGGCAACTCTATATCTGGTAATCCTGATTCAATAAAAGCGCGCTGAACCTTCTTAAAGTTATTCCAATCTAGTACCTCACATTTATAATCAACTCCTTTTAATCCTATTAATTTATTTATATTTTTAATTGCTATTGGAGCATCCCATCCATTGTCCATATGTAAAGCTAAGATTTTTAAACCTGCTTTTTGCGCTAATAATAGTGCATAAGAGCTATCAACTCCTCCACTAATACCAACTAGAACATCATAAGAAGTTCCTTTTTTTCTTTGAGATTTTATTTCTTCAAACTTTTTAAATAGATTTCTCCGCTCGCCATTATGATTTGTTATGGAAGGTAATCTTTTTTCTATAAAATCTGAGCAATGGTTGCAAAATCCTTCTTTGTTGAAAATTATCCATGGATCACTTGTATCCATAACACAACGCTTACATATTTGGTATTTTCTTCTAGGAGCTTTTGATCTCATTTTAAGGATTTATCATAATTAGGTTTTTCTTAATTTCTGAGTATCTAAGTAATAATTGTTCTGTACCTGGAGCGTAGACGAATATGGATGAACAAGCTATTCCTGACAAAGGCGTTGCCTTCAATAATTCATCTATATGATAACAATTGCCACAACCTCCCATAGCAACAAGTGGAATTGATAAGTGTTCATTTAATTCTTTCATCAAATCAATGTCTAGACCTTTTTGCGATCCATCTCTATCCATGCTATTGATTATCAATTCGCCTGCCCCAGCTTTTTGACAGGAAAATGCTTCGTTTAGAATGTCTGAGTTTTTAATTCTATTTCTTCCCATAAATAATTGATATTCTCTATTAGCTAATTTTTTAACATTCAAAACAGCTGAAATTGAGGAACTACCAAATCTCTCACATGCTTTTTTTAAGAAGGTAAAGTTAGATTTTTGATTTTGACCAATAACTACTCTTTCAACTCCGTAAGATAGAAGATCTTTAATTTGTTTAAGACTTGATATTCCTCCTCCAACAGTTAAAGGGACAGTTGTAAAATTTGATAAAGCTTTTACAAATTCAAAAGAAATACATTTATTTTTGTTAGAGGCTTCAACGTCTAAGACCAGAAGCTCATCTACCTCATAATTGCTGAAAATATAGGCTGCGTTTAAAGGGTCACCAAGGTATTTGCTTTTAAGAAAATTTTTAGTATTGATTAGATGAAGTTCACTGTCAATTAATAAGCAAACAATAATGCGAGTCTTAAGCATTGTTATGATTTTCCTGCAATTGAAATAAAATTTTTAATTAATTGAAGGCCTTGAGCTCTACTTTTCTCAGGATGAAATTGCACCCCAAATATATTTTCATATTCTGCAATTGCTATCCATTCAGATTCGTGCGTATAACTTGCAAGTTTTAATTTTACAGAATTACTATACTTAATACTGTAAGCGTTACTGTAGTAAAAAATTTGATCTTTATATTCAATATTATTTAAAAGAGAAACATTACTCTTAGAAGGATTTATTGAATTCCAACCAATATGTGGAACTTTATAACTTAGTTGATTTAATATTTTTATTCTTTCTGTTTTTAATGGGAGAAACCCAAATCCTTCTTCATGAGGACATTCATCGCTAGCTTGAGTAAGCAGTTGAAAACCAAGACAAATTCCAAGAACTGGAATTTTTGAATCAAAAATATATGCCAAAGATTCATTAAGAGAATTTTTTCTAAGATATTTAATAGCCTCTCCAAAGTGACCAACTCCAGGAAAAATTAAACAATCACAATTTTTTATTTGATTCTTTTTAGAAATTAAAAAAGGAGAGGCTCCAATAGAATTTATAGCTTTAAAAATAGAAGCTATATTCCCAGTACCATAGTCTATGATTCCAACTTTTTTGATATCCCCCATTTTTATTTATATTATTTGCTGAAGTGTAACATGATTGCATCCTTGCAAAAATACAGGGAAGTATATCTTCAAAAAATCCTTAAAAAAAGAAAGATCATTTTGTTTATGTTTATTTAAACTCATCTTCAAATAGAATTCTTGTGACATTGTTAAAACCTTAATTTCTTATGCAAATTAGCCTTTGAAACTTAGGTTTGGTTGTTTGGTAAAAGGTAAAAGCTTTTGATTTTTTTAAAATATTAGTTAAGGAAAATCATGCTAAGTAATTTAATGTAAAAAATAAAATCACTTAGCCAAAATTTATATTCCTCAGTAAAGTTTCAATTAAATTCCAGGATAATTCTTTGTATTTTTCAAGAAATATATTGAAATTATCTGCAGCTTTTTCATCCGCAGAATCAGAAATAACCCTCACAATTACCCATGGTACACCCTCTTGATAAGCTACTTGTGCTACTGATGCTCCTTCCATCTCAACTGCCGAAAGGCCAGGAATTTCAACTGCTAATTTTGATATTAATAATTTACTTGAAATAAATTGATCTCCTGTGGCAATTATTCCTCGCGAAACTTTTCTGAAATTTGATAAATCACCAGAGTTAATTGATTTTTCTAATAATGAATATGCCCAATTAGAGTATTTAGGGAGGGAATATAAGTATTTTTGCTTTATTGAAGGAATGATAAATTTATCAAATATTGGAGATGCATCCATGTCATGTTGAATAACAGCTTTTGCAACAACAATATCCCATTGATCTAGATTCTTGTCTGCCCCCCCCGCAACACCAGTGAATAATAGTAAATCTATTGGATTTTTATTGTTAGCTTCGCTTATTAACCGAGTTGCCGCTCTAGCTGCACTTACTTTACCCCATCCGCTCCAAGCTAGGGAAATTTGAATTTTTTGATTTTTAGAGGATATAAAATTTAATTCTCCTGAGAAAATAGTTAAATCTCCGTGTTCAATTTTTTTTACGTTTTGCAGTTTTTTGACACACGATTCAACTTCCTCCGGCATCGCTCCTAAAAGTCCTATATGTATAGGCATATTTAAATTTATTGACATATTATGGAAAGGATACCTTTTACTATAACTAAAAAAAATGGAACCAAATCAGTTAGGATTATATATTAAGGACTATGCTGATTTTCCAAAAAAAGGAATTCTGTTTAAAGATATTTTTCCAATTTTTTCAGAACCACATATTTTTGCTTCTCTAATAAATAAAATGACTCAAGTTGAAAGCTTTAAGGAAGCTGAAGCCATCTTAGCTATAGATTCAAGAGGTTTTTTATTTGGCTCAGCTATGGCTTTATTATCATCTAAACCTCTAATTGTGGCAAGAAAGCCTGGTAAACTTCCAGGTGAACTAATAGAGAAATCTTATCAACTTGAATATGGAAATAATTCTTTGTCCATACAAAAGGATGCGCTTAACAAATTTCAGTCATACACAATTGTGGATGATTTATTGGCAACCGGTGGAACTGTTGATTGCGTTGCAAAAATGCTAATTGACTTTGAAAAAAGGATTACTGGACTTAATGTGGTAGTAGAACTTGTTGAACTTGAGGGGAGAAAAAAATTTCCGTTTAGGGTAGATTCTCAGATTCGATATTGATTCTCAGATAAATAATTGTCATTTGATGATAAGATAACTATTTTGTATAAAATTGACTAAAGGTCTTAATCAAACCTTCAACTTAAACCTAATTTTTATTTAATTAGAGTATACTTACATCTTATTGTTTCTTTAAAAATGACCGTTTTATTGCGACAAAAGAGCTTTACCGAGAAATTTGAAGAATATTTAGTAGAGAGACTAAATTTAAATAAAAAGGAAAACATAGAATTCATAGCTATAAGTCCTCCATTAGTTCCGCAGAAACCATTTGATGTTGAAGTAGCAAGAAAAAGCGGCTACTACAATTTCCCTCCAACTGGAGCTATGTACCTTTGTGCAAGCATAGATTCACTAAACATAAAAAATATTAATTCACAAGTTATTGATCTAAATAATACTATTCTAAAATTTGCCAATGAAAAAGAAAATTTTGAATATGATATGTGGCAAATTCCATTAAAAGATTTAAATAAAAAAAATACTCAGATTGTTTTTTTAGTAAGTTATATGTTTGGTACAACAAAAGAATGCTACATAAATACTATAAATTTTATAAAAAAGGAATACCCCGATGCATTGATTATTACTGGAGGAGTTCAAGCGACTTTTGATAAAGAAGAAATTCTAAAATCTAAGATGGCAGATATTGCCTGTCTTAATGAGGGTGAATTGCAAATTCAATATATTGCGAATTTATTAAACAATTTAATCTCGACTAGAAATAAAAATTTTGAAAATCACTTGATGAATTTTCAAGATTTGCCTGGAGGAATTTGCTTCCGTAATAAAATCGGTCAAATAGAAAATTCTGGTGAAACCTCTCAACCTATAGATTTTGAATGGGATTTATCAACTTATTACGAACAAATAAATGTAAAAAGTTATTTTAAATATGGAGGATTAGGAGCTTTTTCTAAATTTGTAGAACATTTTTCAGGAGAAAAGCTTCCTTACGGAACTGTTCTTACTAAAAGAGGATGTAGAGCTCATTGTGCATTTTGCACAGTCCGAACTTTTAATGGAAAAGGCCTGCGTCTTAGAACAATTGATTCTGTAATAAAAGAAATAGATTATCTTTACTCACAAGGTATTAGACATATTGATTGGCTTGATGATGATTTACTTTTTAACGAATCTTTTAATTTAGAGTTATTTGAAAAAATTAAAAATCAGTTCCCTGAGCTTATATGGACGGCAAGTAATGGATTGATAGGGGTAGCCATTTCAAAAAAATTGATGAAAGCAATGTCAGATTCTGGACTTGTAGCTTTTAAAATTGGGGTAGAATCGGGCAGTTCACAAGTTATTAAAGATATTAGAAAGCCAACTACGTTATGGAAATTACTTGATAAAGCTGAACTTATTAAAGAATACCCACATATATTTTTCAGCGCGAATTTTATTGTTGGATTTCCGGGTGAAACTTTTTCACAAATGATGGATAGCTTCTCCTTTGCAAGGAGACTTGCTTGTGATTGGGCTAGCTTTTACGTATGCCAGCCCCTAAAAGGCACTGATCTTTACAGTAGCTTTCAGCATTTAATGGATCCTAGAGCCAATGACGAAAGTTATGCAAAAACTATCAATCCTGGTAGAAGCGCAGCTAGAGGTGAATTTGCTTACACTGAGAATCAAGATAAAGGGAAAATTTTAGAGGCAGGATGGAATATATTTGATTTAGATCCTTCTTTAACTTTTGAAGCGACCGAGCATAATGAAATATGGTTTACTTTTAATCTAGTTGCTAATTTCTTTGATAATCCTTGTTATAAATCCAAAGAATCTACAAAGAAATTAATAAATTGGTTATTAGCTATTCAATCTGGATATCCATATGATGCTTCTATGACAGCAGCTTTATCTTATAGTTATAGACTTCTCGGAGAATCAAGTTCTAGTTTAAATTTTAAAGAAAAAACTCGTAATATCATTACTAATAGTAATTATTGGCAAATGCGTGTAAGGTCATTTCCTGAAATTATGACTCTTGCTGGTTTTGAGAAGGATGATTCTTTATTGAAAGAAATTGGAATAAAATTACCATTGCAGTTAATTCCTAACAAATATTTAAATTTATTCTCAGAAATTCATAAAAAAAGAGAACTTAATGATTGGAAAGATTGAGAATAGGAAGCATTCTGTTATTTTCGGTAACTCTAGTGCGATTGCTTCTTGGATATATGAAAAACTATTTCAATTAAAAAATAATACTTACTTGGTAGGTAGAAAATTAACAAATGAAGAGGATCTTTTAGCAGATTTCACAAATTATGATCAAGTTTTAAATACATTTAAAACAATATATACGCAGAGTAAGCAACTACATTCCATCTATTACTGTGCAGGCTCATACGATGAGGTTTTGATCAATGAATCAAATCCAAATAAATGGAAAGAAATTATCGACATTAATTTGAATGGAGCATTTAATGTTTTTAGAGCTTTTAGTGAAATATATAGTTCAGATATTGCCACTAAATTTATCTTTTTAGGAAGCACTGCTACAATCAGTAAACCAAAAAAATATTCTTCTTACTCTGTTTCAAAGATAGCTCTAGAGCAACTTGTAAATTATATAAATAATGAAACCCCTAATAATGTAAGATCTTGTTATTTAAGATTAGGAAGATGCAAAACTACATTTTCAGGATTTGAAAAAAATGATAGTTTTATCAACATCGCAGATTTAAAGAATATTATTAATTTTTTAGAAAATTCTAGAATTGAAACTTTTCCGGACTTAATATCAGTTCGCCCAATATTGAAGTGATGCTTTATCTCGTTTTTGGTTCATCAGGAGGGTTAGGAAGTAATCTCGTTAAATCTTTTAAAAAAGAAAAAAAAAATGTGAAAGGTCTTGATATTTGTGAATCAGATTACACTGATTATCTATTAGATTTTAATGATACAAAAAAATTAATTTCATTAGTCAAGAAAATATGTTTGCCCTATGAGATGTCAATCTGTTGCATATATTGCGCAATCCCTAATAATAGAATTAAGGGGAGCAATATTTTAGAAAATTTTATTATTAAAGAAAATAACCTTATTACCCTTCAATTTAATTCTCTTTTAGCTATTGCATGTGCTTTGGAATCTATACAAGATATACATGCAGAAAAAAATTCAAAAATATTTAAAAGTAACTTAATAAGTATAGGTTCAGTATTATCAAACAAAGTTTCATTAGTAGAGTCTCCTCTATATTCAGCAAGTAAAGCAGCTTCATTGTCCCTCATAAATTATCTTTCAATTAAATTAAGGCCAAAAAAAATTTACTGTAATACTATTAGCCCTGGTTTAATGGCCCGTAATGAGAAATCAAAAAAATTCTTGGAAAATAGGCTCCATAGGTTTGAAAAAAATATTGGTATCACAAACTATGAGGATATTTATCAAACAATAAACTATATTTCTAATACAAATCTCAATTCATTGAGAGGTAAAAATATCGTTTTAGATGATGGCCTTGGGGATATTGAGCCTTTTTATCTTATTGATAATGTTGATTAGATTTATGCCTTAGACTTATATTGATTTTTAATTAGTTTCTGATATTAAATTTAATTTATTTATAATTATTCTTGAGGTTTAACAATCATATTTTTTAAAAAAACATCTCTTGGTAGAAGTGGTTCCATATCTTCATTTGGCTTGCCAAATTTTACTTGTGGAACGACTCGAGCACTTGATGAAATAATTACATTGCATAAGGCAGCTTTTTCACTATTTATTATTTTAAATATTTCTTGAGAACAATTTGTACTTTTGTTTATTTCAAAGTAATCTAAATTAAATGCTTTTGCTATTGAGCAATAATCTGGGAAAGAAATCCCCCCTTCAAAAGAGGATGCATAATATTTTGCATCTAACCATTGTTCTTGCGTTTGTTTGATCATTGAATATCCATTGTTATTAATAATGAAAATTTTTAATGGAATTTTATGATGTTTGATAGTTGCTAATTCTTGAATTGACATCATAAAGCTACCATCTCCAATTATAGAAATAATATTTGATTTATTATCTGCAAAATAACTTCCTATTGAAGCAGGCAATGCCCATCCCATCGCTGTGTTATTAAAATCGTGGAATAGCCTTTGAGACTTTTTTACCTCAAATTTCTGCATCATCCATGCAATGGAACATCCTGTATCTATAAATAATTTTGTATTTGCACTTGAATGCAAACTCAGATCTTTTATAAAGATAGATGGATTTAATCCATCTTCCATATTTTCTATTTTATCGAAATCATTGAATTCATTTTTCCAATTTTTTATGTGATTTTTCCATTCAGAATAATCACAAAATAAATCACTTAAGTTTTCTTTATAAGTAATTATCCCTCTAAAAAACTCTTGTAAATCAGAATGAATCAATTGATCAATATTTAAATCAAAATTTGAAAATTTAGACAACTCATTAATATCAATATCTAAAACTATTTTTTTTGCTTCTCTAGCAAAAGTTTTAACTGGAGAGCCTGTTGATTTTGTATCTAATCTTGACCCAAGAGAAATTATAAGGTCTGAGTTTTGCACAGTGAAATTCGAATATCTTTTCCCGTGGGTGCCAAAAGTTCCAACATTCAGTGGATGTGAGCTAGGGAGAATATCGCTTGCACCCCAAGTTAAGGCTACTGGAATATTTAATGACTCGGCAAAACTTATAAATTCATCTTTAGTATTACTTAAGTGTACTCCCCATCCAGCAATAATTATTGGCCTTTGTGCTGCTCTAATATGATTAAATAGTTTTTTAAATACACTTTCTTTAATAGAAAAAACTTTTTCTTTCTTGTTATAAGCTTTGTACTTATTTAGCTTTTCTAAATTCAATAGCTCTCTCTGTAGATTATCTGGAATATCTATTAAAACAGGTCCTGGTCTACCAGAAGTCGCAATATCAAATGCTTTATTTAATTGGTATCTTATTTCATAAGGATCTTTTATTTGAAATGAATACTTAACTATTGGTTTTACAATATCTACTATTGGAGTTTCTTGGAACCCTATTTGTCTTACTCCAGTGGCTCCCGTCATTCTGAATGTACTCACTTGTCCAGTAATCATTATTAAAGGAACAGAATCATAATAGCTACAGCAAATCCCAGTAATTGCATTTGTAGCTCCAGGCCCACTTGTTGTTATTGCCACTGCAGGCCCCCCTATCGTTCTAGAGTAACCATCCGCTGCAATTGCTGCGGCTTGCTCATGATGAGTACAAACACAATTTAATTGTGGATGATCTGTGATTGAATGAATTAGATGTAATGATGCTCCACCAGAAATAGCAAATACAGTTTTAATATTTTTTTCATAAATATAATTTGCTACATAATCAGATAGTTTTATCTGTTCTTTTACCATGGCATTTTTTCCTTTTTAGATATAAATAAGGACCCCTCTTTATAAGAATTTGGCATATCTTCTATTTTACTAACTCTCTCCCATGATTTTTTTTGTGAAAATAAATTTATTTCAATATTTTGGAAATGTTCGAATATTTGGTTGCAATTTTCTTGATTTCCAACTTCTACAATCGCATCGGTGTTTGACCAGTCATTATTATTAGTTGATAAAAGTATTTTTGCTTCGTGCCCTTCAACATCAATCTTTATAAGATCTGAAGCTTTACATATTTCTAAAAAAGGCACGACATCAACTTTAAATTTATTTAAATTACCATAGGGATTATTTTTTGATCCCGCTAGATGACTTCCTGTTGTATTTCCTAAAACTCTTATAAATTCAAGTTGGCCATTTTCAGTTGAGACAGCTTTATTTACCAAATTTATATTAGATATATTATTGAGATTAGTATTTTGAGTTAATTTTTCAAAATGTATTGGATCTGGTTCATATGAAGTTACTTTATACCCTAAATTAGAGAGAACTATGGAATGTAGACCTATATTTGCGCCTAAATCGGAAACTCTTGAATATAAATTCTTATTTTTATGGTAAAAACTAAATAATATTAATTCATCTAGGCCAAATAAATGAGTTGAATCAATTGCACCCATTGAGTAGTAAGGCAGATGTATTTCTCCTAAGAATCCTAGATTTGCTTTGTTTTTCTTATTTTTACCATAAAGATTAAGGATCGAATTCCTTGCTACTAAAAGCAAATGATTATAAAAACTATTACTAGGGATATGAACTGATAATTCTGAGGAAATAGAGTAAAGTAATGATGAAAGAATTTCTTCATCAATGCTTTTATGTTTATTTATCAAGTTCTTTAGTAAATTTTAAATACTCTATCATTAAACAAAAAATTTATTGGTTTTAAAAATTCAATTTTTGAAAAATTTATTTATTTCTATCAAATTCTGATATTCGAGTAACTTTTTCAAATCAATTATAAAAATACAATTTTCTTTTTTTATTAAAAATAAAAAGAAGATTAATAAAAATAAAGAAAAATTTCATGAAGGCTCTTATCTTATCTGCAACTTCAGATATTGGCATTGAACTAGTTAAAAATTTCAAAAGTAAAAATATTGAAGTTTTCGGAACTTACAATAAAACAAGACCAAATTTAGAAATCTTACCTAGGGAAAATTGGTTTAATTTTCAAGTTAAAGATTTTTCTTGTGAAAAATATAAATCATGGCTTTCTGAAATTTGTCCATGGGATATTTTTATTTCATGTGTAGGGACTTTAAAACCTATTGGTAATTTTGAGGAGAATAATCCCAAAGAATGGGTAGAAGGAGTAAATCAAAACTCTTCATATCAAATAGCATCTTTAATGACTGCGCTGCCATATCGAAATAAAGAGAAAATTTCTACAGCGATATTTTTTGCTGGAGGTGGAACTAACTCTGCTTCAAGTGCTTATTCCTCTTATACGATTGGCAAAATATCTCTAATAAAATCAGTTGAATTACTAAATCACGAATTGATTGATTTGAAAGTTTCAATCCTTGGCCCTGGTTGGGTAAAAACGAAAATACATAACGAAACTCTTGCCGCTGAAATTAAAGCGGGAGAAAATTTTCAAAAAACACTCAGAATGCTTGAAAACCCAGAAAATATGAATCCTATTACAAAGGTCGTTGAAGATATTTCAAAAATAATAGAGTTACCAAAAACTCTTATTGGAGGTAGGAACTTTTCTTCCGTTTATGATGATCTCAGCCCTGAGAATTTAAAAAGGTTATTAATGTTAGATCCTGATTTTTATAAATTAAGGAGATCTTCAAACAACAAATAAATTTTAAAAAGGTCCTTTAAACCAATCGCCAGGTATGTCATGCGGAACAGGTTCCGGTAGTATATCAGATTCATTATCAGTTTTATGGTCAAAGATATCTAGACATTTTCTAGCTATGTCACCGGCTCCAATATAAAAGCCTTTCGTAAGACCAAAACTTGTAGGTTCTGGAACATCTGGCATAGCTAATCTAAGCGGTTTTGCTTTTAATTTATCAAAGAGTTCAATAGATACTCTTGCGATTATTTCTCCAGCAACCGAACAAGTCGTAAATCCAGTATCACATGCCAATATTCTTCCTGTTTTTTTAACTGAATAAAAAATAGAATCCCAATCAATTGGTTTTATTGAACTTAAATCAATTACTTCACATGAAATACCTTTAACTTCTAAGTAATTTGATGCTTTAATAGCTTCGATCGTTAAATAGGACATACAAATAATTGTTATATCTTTACCGTTTTTAAGGATATTGCACTCTCCTATTTTCTTTTTAATTAAACCTTTTTTAACATCTCCAAGACTATTATGTAACCAGCGATGCTCCAGGAAAACAACAGGATTAGGATCGAATATTGAAGATATTAATAAACTTTTTGCATCAGATGGTGTAGATGGCATTACAACCTTTAATCCTGGTATGTGGGCAAACCAAGCCTGAAGGTTTTGTGAATGAGTAGGTCCTTGCCCCCAACCTCTCCCAATTATGAGTCTTATAGTTATTGGTATTGAAAGAGCACCACCAAACATATAATGAGCTTTA
>MDSZ01063185.1_pt1 | contig 13363 bp, 12 predicted proteins | sample 811201 | NCBI WGS metagenome assembly MDSZ01 (sample SAMN05326647, study PRJNA326480) | marine metagenome | isolation source: seawater | place: Indian Ocean: North | collected 2010
AAGGAATTTGTTAAAATGGGATCTTACGGTATCGGTGTTTCAAGATTAGTAGGAGCAATTATAGAAGCAAAGTATGATGATAAAAATGAGATTATGAAATGGCCCATGTCAGTCTCACCTTATGATTGTTGTATTCTTCCCGCTTTAAATAAAAATGATAAAACAAATCTAGAAAAGGCAATTAATATTTATAATCAACTCAAGAAAAATAATTTAGACGTAATAATTGATGATAGTGACGAAAATCTTTCATCTAAAATGAAAAAGTTTAATTTATTAGGTATTCCATACCAAATCATTATTGGAAAAAACTTTAATGAAAAAAAGATTGAATTTAAAGAAGTTGATGATGAAGCCAAATTTGTTTCATTAGATGAAATTATTAATTTAATAAAAAATAAAAAATCAAATTGATTACTTTACTAGAAAGAAAAATAGCTTTCAGATATCTATTTACTAGAAAAAAAGATGGATTTATTAATATAATTTCCACGTTTTCATTTTTAGGAATTTCACTAGGAGTTGCAGTTTTAATAGTAGTTATGTCGGTCATGAATGGTTTTAGAAGTGAATTAATAAATAAAATTAACGGATTTAATCCTCATTTAAAAATATTTTCTTATAATAATTCAATTGATCTTAACAAATTAAAAAATAATGAAATAAAAAAAATTTCTGATCAATTTTTTTTAAGCAATAATGGAGAGGCTGTTATAGTTCATAATTCATATACAAAAGGCATTCTTTTAAGAGGTTTTTTAAGAGACGATTTTAAAAAATTAAAAGTAATAAATAATGATAATTTTGTTGGAAGTAATTCTATCTCCTATAATCACATATCTATTGGCAAGGAACTAAGTTTTATATTAAATGTTGATATTGGAGATAAAATAAGCATCATTTCTCCAAGCAGTATAATGTCTATAGCTGGAAGCCTTCCAAAGCAAAAATCTTTTATAGTTGAGTCTATTTTTGAAAGTGAAATTAATGAATTTAACAAAAATATAGCTTTTTTAAATTTAAATGATTTAGAAGAATTCTTTGATTTAGATTCAACTGAAAGATATTTAGAAGTTTTTCTCAAAGATCCAAGAATATCGAAATTAAAAAAAAAATATTTCAAAAAATTTTTGAGGATAATTTGATAAATTCTTGGGCAGATTTAAACCAATCTCTTTTTTCTGCATTGAAAGTAGAGAGAAATGTAATGTTTATAATTCTTTCATTGATAATCTTAATTGCTGCATTTAATATTATTTCTGGTTTAACAATTTTAGTTAAAAATAAGACAAGAGATATTGCTATTTTAAAATCAATTGGGGTTCAAAGCAAATCAATAACAAAAATATTTTTTTTGGTTGGTTTTTTTATTGGAACTTTTTCTACAATACTAGGTATTTTCTTAGGAGTAATTATCTCTTTAAATATAGAGAATATTAGATCTTTAATAAGCGATTTATTTAAAATAAGTTTATTTCCAGAAGAGATTTATTTTCTTAGTAAAATGCCTTCAGAAATAGATCCATCATCAATATTAATTATTAGTGCATTTTCAATTATAGTTACATGTTTGGTTTCAATTTATCCAGCAATGAAAGCTTCAAAATTAGATGCAATTAAATCCCTTAAATATGAATAATTTTATTAAAATTAAAAATTTAAGTAAAAACTATGAAAATCAAAAAAAATTAAAAGTTTTAAATAATCTTAACTATATTTTTAAAAAAGGAAAAATATATTCCTTGGTTGGACCTTCCGGATCAGGTAAGTCTACTTTATTAAATATCCTTTCATTAATTGATCGTCCAACTAATGGAGATCTAATTATAGACAATAAAAAAATAAATTTTGCAAATATTTTTTATAATGACAAACTTCGTTCGGATAATTATGGAATAATCTACCAAGAAAAAAATTTACTGAGTGATTTCACTGCAGAGGAAAATATAATACTGGCTGGTATTGCTAATGGAAAATCTCATTATGAGTGCACTAAATTAACGGAAAAAATTTTGAAAAAGTTAAAATTAAGCAACAGGTCTAAACATTTTCCCTCACAACTCTCAGGTGGCGAAAACCAGCGAATCGCTATCGGTAGAGCATTAATTAATACACCAAATATAATTATTGCAGATGAGCCTTCTGGAAATCTAGACAACAAAAATGCTAAAGAATTTTTTAAATTGTTGTTTAAACTTAAATCAAAAAATAGAATAATTATTTATGCAACTCATAATAGATATTTTGCTAATTTAGCAGATTGTAAATTGCAACTAATTAATGGTAAATTAAAATCCATTAATGGAAGAAAATAATCAAAATTTTAATCATTTAAAAGTTCACACTCAATATTCAATATGTGAAGGTGCAGTTAAAATTGAAAAATTAAAAAAATTTTGCAAAGAAAATAAAATTAAATCAATAGGATTGTCTGATACTAATAATTTATGTGGTGCTTTAGAGTTTTCTCAAGAAATTTCTAAAGCAGGTACCCAACCTATTATTGGAACACAGATAAATTTTAAGTTTAAAAATGAGACTGGAACTATTCCTTTAATTGCAAAAAATAAAAAAGGTTACGAAACAATTTTAAAATTATCTTCAGACTCTTATTTGAATAATCAGAATAATTACCTTTCTTACTGTGATATTGATAATCTTGTAAATAATTCAGAGGGAATAATAGTATTATCCGGTTCATTAAATTCTTTATCAGCGAAATTATTTTTAAAAAATAAATTACAAGAACTTTCTGATTTATATAAAACTCTAGATCAATATTTTAAAAACAATTTTTATATTGAAATCCAAAGACATGGCGATCAAAATGAAAAACAATTTGAAAAATTTAATTTAGATCTATCAGATTCTTTAAATATTCCAATAATTGCAACACATGAGGTTTTTTTTATTGATAAGTCTATGCATGAAGCACACGATGCACTTATGTGTATTAAAAACAAAAATTATATAAATGATAAAAATAGATCAAAACTTTCTGTTAATCACGATCTAAAGTTTAACAAAGAAATGTTTGAGTTATTTTCAGATTTACCTGAAGCTTTATTAAATAATTATTATTTACCATTTAGGTGCAATTTTAAGCCTAACTTTTCTCAACCTTTATTACCTGAAATTTCCTCAAAAAATAAAATTCCGTCTGAAAAAGATTTAGAGTCACAAGCACATAATGGTCTATTAGAAAAATTTAATAATAAAAAAATTAAAGTTAGACCTGATCAGGATAAAAATGAAATTTTAAAACAATATAAAAATCGACTTGACCATGAAATTAAGATTATAAATCAAATGAAATATTCAAGTTATTTTTTAATTGTATCTGATTATATTAAATGGTCAAAAAAAAATAGTATACCAGTCGGACCAGGTAGAGGATCTGGTGCTGGATCGCTTGTTGCATGGTGTTTATCAATAACTGATATCGATCCAATTAAATTCAATCTAATTTTTGAAAGATTTTTAAATCCAGACAGAATTTCAATGCCTGATTTTGATATTGATTTTTGTGAAGAAAAAAGAGATTTAGTGTTTGAGTATCTAAATACTAAATACAAAGATAGTGTTGCTCATATAATTACTTTTGGAAAACTTAAAGCCAGAATGGTGATTAGAGATGTTGGTAGGGTGCTTGGATTACCTTATGGTTTTGTAGATTCTATTTGTAAAATGATACCTTTTGATCCCTCAAGGCCTATGACTTTGCAAGAATGTATCAATTCTGAACCTCGTTTACAAAAATTGATACAAGAAGATATTAGAGTGAAGAAATTAATAGATTTGTCACTAAATTTGGAGGGTTTAAATCGAAATTTTGCAACACACGCAGCCGGTGTAGTTATTGCAGATAAAAAATTAAATTCAATTGTGCCTTTATACAAAGATCAATCTTCAAATCTTTTATTGCCTTCTACTCAATTTGATATGTACTCAGCAGAAAATGCTGGTTTAGTAAAATTTGATTTCTTAGGTTTAAAAACACTAACTACAATCGATAAAACTCAAAAAAAAATCAGAAAGAAAAAAAACAAAGAATTTAATATTGAAAATATCAATTATGATGATCAGAAAGTATTTAATTTGCTTTCAGAAGGTAAAACTGTCGGATTATTTCAGCTAGAAAGTTCTGGAATGAAAGATGCACTAATAAATATGAAGCCAAATAGATTAGAAGACATTATCGCACTAGTAGCATTATATAGGCCAGGACCAATGAGCAATATTCCAATTTATAACGATTGCAAAAATGGAAAAAGGCAACCAGATTATTTACATCCTAAACTCTCTGAAATTTTAAAACCAACTTATGGAGTAATTATATATCAAGAACAAGTAATGCAAATTGCACAAGAATTGGCTGGGTTTACTGCTGGGGAAGCTGATATTTTAAGAAGGGCTATGGGAAAAAAAAAGAGAGCTGAGCTAGAAAAACAAAAACAAAGATTTATTAACGGAGCAGAAAAAAATGGTATTGCGAAAGATATTGCTGCTGGAATATTTATGAAAATAGAACCTTTTGCTGAATATGGCTTTAATAAAAGTCACGCTGCAGCGTATGCAGTAATTGCTTATCAGACCGCTTTTTTAAAAACTTACTATCCACTAGAATTTTTTTCTGCCTCAATGTCAATGGAGCTATCAAATCAAAAAAAACTAAGCGAATTTTATGAAGAACTAAAGAGAATTAAAGTGAATATAATAAGACCGGATATAAACAAATGTTTTGCAGATTTTTCGTCTGATGAAAATTATTATTACTATGCACTTGGAGCTATTAAAAATGTTGGATATGAAGCTATATCAAACTTGGTGAATGAAAGAAAAAAAAACGGAAAGTACAAAAATTTATTTGATTTTATTCAAAGAGCTAATCCAAAAGACTTAAATAAACTCCAACTTGAAGGTTTAGTAAAAGCAGGTGCCTTCGATAGTTTAAACAATAATAGAAAATCTTTATTAGAATCAATCCCCAATTTAATTTTGAAATCAAAAAATATATTTGAAGATAAAACAATCAATCAAATTAATTTATTTGAAGAGTCTGATGATAGTAATGACTATGAATTATTAGTTAAAACAAATGATTACCCATTTGATGAAAGATTATCAAAAGAATTTGAAACTTTGGGATTTTTTATTTCAGATCATCCTTTAAATCAATTTAAAGACTTTTATTCTCAGTACAATGTGGTAAATTTTAATGATTTTAATCTTAATGAAAATACTAAAGAAGCAGTTATTGCGGCCACTGTCTTAAAGATACAAGAAAAAAAAAATTCAAAAGGACTCTCATATGCAATTGTTAAATTTACTGATTTATCTGGTGTGTTTGAGCTTTTTGTTTTTTCAGACTTATTTGAACAGAAAAGAGACATTCTCAAAGAAGGTAATTCACTTTGTATGAATCTTATTAAAAATATGTCACCCGATGGATCTTCGATTAGAATAAATGTTAGAACTATTACAAATATAAATGATCTTAAAAATAGCCCAATAAAATCTATAGAAATATATTCTAGTAATGTGGAAAATTTAGATGAAATTAAAAATCTAATATCACAACCTGGTGAGACAAATGTGATCCTAAAAATCCATAATAATAAAACGGCTCATTTATATAAATTAAGTAAAAAAAGAAAAATTGATCAAAGCACTATTTCTCAGCTTAAAAATGCTGGTGTTACGTTAAAAATACAATAAAAAAAAACTTGTATTAACTCAAAATAATTGTAAAAAATCCAAAAAAAAACGCACACAGTATTTGGTTGAAAAACCTCCGGTCCCTATGGGCAATTACTGTGGTGGCACAACCGGGAAGGACTATGATAATACCTAATGTAACAATTGAACAATTACTCGAAGCAGGAGTGCATCTTGGACATAAAACTTTAAGATGGAACCCAAAAATGAAAAAATACATTTTTGGTAGAAGAGACACTATTCATATAATTGATTTAACTCAAACCGTAGAGTTGATAAAAAGAGCAATGGAAAAAATTTACGAAACAATATCCAATAGAGGAAAAATTTTATTTGTTTCAACTAAAAAACAAGCTTCTGAAAATATAGCTAATCTAGCAAAAGATACTGATCAATATTATGTAAACCATAGATGGCTAGGTGGAATGTTAACTAATTGGGATACAATTTCTAATTCAATAAAAAAACTTGAGGATTTAAATAAAAACCTTTCATCCGAAAATAGAGGATTTACAAAAAAAGAATTATTAAAAATGGGTTTACAAAGAGATAAGCTACAAAAATCTCTAGGTGGAATTAAAGATATGAAAAAAACACCTGACTTAATATTTGTAATTGATACAAATTATGAGTCTTTAGCTATAAAGGAAGCAATTAAACTTAATATTCCTATAATTGCCATATTAGATACCAATTCAGATCCAGAAAATATAGACTATCCTATACCAGGAAATGACGATGCAAGAAGATCAATAGAATTGTATTGTAATTTATTAAAAGAGACAATTGTCAATGCAAAAAAAGATCTTCCAAATGAAATTGATACAAAATCTCAAAATAAAACTGATGATAAAAAATCAAAAAAGTTAATTGAAAAAAAATTAGAAAAAAAGATATTAAATTAAATTAACTATTTAATTTATTCAAAGGTAAATCATGAGTGATATAGAAAAAATTAAAAGCTTAAGACAGTCTACTGGGGCTGGTTTTAAAGACTGCAATAATGCTTTAAAAGAGTCTAAAGGTGATATAGATAAAGCCGTTGAAATTCTAAGAGTCAAAGGAATTACAAAAGCATCGAAAAAAATGTCTAGAGACGCAAAAGAAGGTGTGATTGTAGTAAGTGGAGATAATAATAAAACATCTCTTATAGAGATAAACTGTGAGACAGACTTTGTTGCAAAGAATGAGGATTTTATTAGTTTTGCCAAGGAATTAAGTGATTTAAATAACAAATGTTTATCAAATATAGATAAGCTTAATCAATCTCAAATGTTAAATAATAAGACTGTAGAAGAAAATCTTTTAGGACTAATTGCTAAAATAGGTGAAAAAATAACAATAGGTAAAACAAAAACAATTCAAAACACTAATGCTAAAAATTTTATTTATCAACATTCTATTGTTAAGGATAATGTTTCTAAATTAGCAGTTGTTGTTTCATTGGAGACAAATGAAAATAATGAACAAATTAATTTATTTGGTAAACAGCTTTCAATGCATATTGCGGCCTCAAATCCTCTCGCACTAATTTCGAAGGAAATTCAACAAAATATACTAGAAAAAGAACAAGAATTAATTTCTGAAGAGCTCAAAAACTCAGGAAAGCCAGATGAAATTGCAAAAAAAATAAGTCTTGGTAAACTAAGTAAATTTAAAGAAGAAAACAGCTTAATGACACAGAATTGGGTAATGGAGCCTAAGAAAAAAGTTAAAGATATATTGTCAGAAATAAATATACCAAGCTTGAAAATTAAGGAATTTGCTAGATTTAAAATAGGTGAATAATGTTTAAGGACAACATTTATAAAGATAAAATGTTAAAAACGATTGAATTATTTGCTAAAGAATTGTCTTCTTTAAGAACCGGCAGAGCTAATCCAAGTATGTTAGATCTAATTAAAGTTGACGTTTACGGTCAAAAGATGCCTATAAATCAACTTGCAACTATAACAATTCCAGAACCAAGAACTATAAATGTTCAGGTGTGGGATTTAAATAATGTAGCTTTAATAGACGCAGCAATCAAAAAATCCGAACTTGGATTAAACCCTCAAATTGATGGACAATTAATGAGATTACCAATTCCAAATTTAAATGAGGAACGAAGAACTGAACTTAAAAAACTTATTAAATCTACAGGTGAAAAATGTAAAGTTTCAATTCGAAATATTAGAAGAGATGCTAATGATGAATTAAAAAAATTATTAAAATCAAAAGATATTTCGGAAGATGATGAAAAAAAAGCAGAAAAAAATATTCAAAATATTACAGATACAAATATTAAATTAATTGACGAGAAAGTTGTTTCTAAAGAAAAAGAAATAATGACAATATGAGTAACTTAAGCCATGTTGCCATTATTATGGATGGTAACGGTCGTTGGGGTCTAAAAAAATACAATTCAAGAAAATTTGGCCATAAAAAAGGCATTAAAACTGTAGAAAAAATTATAGAAGCATCAATACAAAGAAATATCAAATTTTTAACATTATACACATTTTCTACAGAAAACTGGAAAAGGCCAAAATACGAAATTAATTTTTTATTTAATTTATTGGATGAGTATTTAAAAAAAAATTTAGAAAATTTAAGGAAAAATAACATCAAATTTAATGTGTTTGGTAATTTAAATTTAATACCAAAAAATCTTAAAAATTCCTTAATTAAAGCAATTAAATTAACCCCAAAAAATCAAAAATTGCAAATTAACCTTGCATTAAATTATGGATCAAAAGATGAAATATTACGTTCTTTAAAGTTAATTACAAAAAAAAAAATAAGTTTGAACATAAAAAATATTGAAAAAAATTTATACACTGCAAATATGCCTGATCCCGATATTTTAATAAGAACAGGCAATACAAATAGATTAAGCAATTTTTTATTGTGGCAATTATCGTATTCTGAAATTTTTTTTGTTAGAAAATTATGGCCTGATTTTACAAAAAGGGATTTTATGAAAATATTATTGAAATATAAAAATATTAAAAGAAAGTATGGTAATATTGCATGAATAATCTGATTAAAAGAATTCTTACCTCGATTGTACTTTTTTTTATAATAGTATTTTCTCTTTTTTATAATAATCATTTATGGTTATTTATCTTAATATCATCCTCAGTTATTTCTTTATTTGAATTTAATAAATTATTTAAGCGAATTTGGAAAAAAGATGTAACAAAAATTATTTTAATAAATGTACTTTTTTTTATATATTTCATTTTTTTTACATATGCTTCATATGATTTGTCAAAGGAAATTTCTACAATAAGTTTAATTTTGTTGATTTGTATATTTTCAGATATTGGTGGCTATACTGTTGGTAAAATATTTGGAGGACGCAAATTAACCAAAATCAGTCCAAATAAAACCATATCTGGATCTATTGGATCCTTTTTATTTTCACTGATACCATTTATAATTATTATTAGTTTTTTTAATGATAAAGAAAAAGTGATTAATAATTTAGAGTTTTTTATAATCACTTTATTTATATCTTTAATTTCCCAAATTGGAGATTTGTTTGTTTCTCTCTTTAAAAGAAAAGCTAATGTTAAGGATACTGGGTCAATACTGCCAGGTCATGGCGGTTTGTTAGATAGAATTGACGGTATAATTTTTGCTGTACCATCAGTTTTTATTATTATTAAAATTTTCTATTAAATAATGAAACATACAATTACAATACTTGGTTCAACTGGATCAATAGGTCTTACCACTATTAATATTGTTAAAAGAAATCAAAATAATTTTAATATTGTTTTACTATCGACAAACAATAATGTTGATAAAATTTTTAAACAAGCAAAAAGTTTCAATGTTAAAAATGTAATTGTTACAAATCGAACAAAATTTTTAAAATGGAAAAATAAGTTTAAAAAAAATAATATAAATTTATTTAATAACTTTGACTGTTTTGATAAAATTTTTAAAAAAAAAATAAATTATACAATAAATGCAATTTCAGGATTAGAAGGTTTATATCCTACGATTAATATAATTAAGCATACAAAAAAAATTGCCATAGCAAATAAAGAGTCAATTATATGTGGGTGGAACTTAATAAATAAAGAATTAGAAAAATATAAAACTGAATTTATACCTGTTGACTCAGAACATTTTTCAATTTTTAAATTAATTGATGGTATTCCTAAAAATAAAATCAAAGAAATAATTATTACTGCATCTGGAGGACCTTTTTTAAAAAAAAAAATTAATAATAAAATAAAAATATCAGATGCATTGAAACACCCTAATTGGAAAATGGGAAAAAAAATTACTATTGACTCATCAACATTAATGAATAAAGTTTTTGAGGTAATTGAAGCCAAAAAGATTTTTAATATTAGTATCAAAAAAATAAAAATTTTAATAAATCCTAATTCATATATCCACGCTATAATAATTTTTAAAAATGGAATAATTAAAATTCTTGCCCATGAAACTAAAATGGACATCCCAATATTTAATTCAATTTACGGTGATTATTCAAATTTAACTTATAATACTAAAAAATTAAATTTAGATAAAATAAATAATTTAAATTTCACTGAACCGAATTTAAAAAAATTTAATAACCTAAATATTTTAAAATTGATACCAATTAAAGATAGTCTATTTGAAACTGCACTGATTACTATAAATGATGAAATTGTTAATAAATTTTTACTCAAAAAAATCAAATATAATGAAATATCTATTTACATTAACAAAATAATTAATTTTAAAATTTTTAAAAAATATTGTAAAATAAAACCTAAGTCTATTGGGCAAATATTTGAAGTAAGAGATTTAGCAATAAAATATGTTAATGGGTATATTAAAAAATAAACATGAAGAAATTTTTAATTAGTCTTATTTTTTTAATTTTCAATTCAACACATGTAGTTGGTGAAATAATTAATAAATTTCAAATATCTGGAAATTACAGAATTTCAGATGAAACTATAATTCTATTTAGTGGTTTAAAATTAAATGATGATATAAATGAAAATGATTTAAATAAAGTATTTAAAAATTTATACGAAACATCTTTTTTTAAAGATTTAAATCTTAGTATTTCAAATAATACTTTAATAATTCAAGTTGATGAGAACCCTTTAATACAATCTATAGATATTCAAGGTATAAAAAAAAATTCTTTAGTTGAACAAATCAAAAAAATTCTTTTGCAAAAAGAAAAAACGTCTTTTGTCGAAAATAAAATAAAATTAGATCAGGATAGAATAGTTAATTCTTTAAAGGTGAATGGCTATTATTTTTCTGAAGTTTCAACCAGCATTAGAAAAAATGATAATAATACTGTTGATATAGTCTATGATATTAATTTAGGTGAAAAAGCTCTTATAAAAAATATTAAATTTATTGGAAATAAAATATTTAAAGATAATAAGCTTAGAAAAGTTATAGTTTCTGAGGAAGCTCGTTTTTGGAAATTTTTATCAAATAAAAAAAATGTAGATACACAAAGATTTAAATTAGATGAAAATTTACTTAAAAATTTTTATAAGAATAATGGTTATTATAATGTAAAAATAAATAGTGCTTTTGCTCAAATTATTGAAGATAAATATTTTGAAATTGTTTTTAATATAGACGCTGGTAATAAGTTTGTCTTCAATAATCTAAATCTCAATATTCCAATTGAATATAAGAAAGAAGATTTTATTAAATTAGAAAAATTATTAAGTAAACTTGAAAACAACACTTATTCTTTAAATAGAATAGAAAAAATTCTTGATGAAATAGATTTAATTGCATTAAATAAAAATTATGAATTTGTAAATGCAAGCTATGATGAAAAAATTATTGATAAAAATAAAATTGATTTAGAAATAAAACTTGTAGATTCAAAAAAATTTTATATCGAAAAAATAAATATTTTTGGTAATAATATTACCTCTGAAAGAGTTATAAGAAATAAACTTTTAGCAGACGAAGGAGATCCATTTAACGAAATTCTTATAAATAAATCATTCAATAACATCAGATCTACAAATCTTTTCAAATCAGTTAAGACTAATATTGAAGAAGATCAAAATAAAATGATTAAATATATCGATATCGTAGTTGAGGAAAAACCAACAGGTGAAATATTTGCTGGAGCGGGCACTGGTACTAGTGGATCTTCATTAAGTTTTGGTATAAGCGAAAACAATTATTTAGGTGAAGGAGTTAAATTAGGTACTGATTTTTCAATTACTGAAGATTCTATTACAGGAAAACTTTTTATAAATGAGCCAAATTTTAAAAATTCTAATAGATCTTTTAATAGATCATTTGAAAGATCTAAAAGAGATTATTTAGAAAATTATGGATATAAAACAGAAAAAACAGGCCTTAGTGTAGGTACATTTTATGAGCAATATAAAGATCTTTTCTTTTCACCAACTATAATTAGTTCATATGAGGACATAACTACAAATTCAAAAGCCTCTGCTAGTAAAAAAAAACAACAGGGAAATTATTTAGATTTTATTATAGATTATGATTTATCATTAAATAAATTAAACCAAAATTTTAATCCAACAGATGGATATAGGTTTGTCTTTTCTCAAGAACTGCCCATATATTCTGAAGATTACACATTAATTAATAAAATAAATTATACAAATTATCATCAAACTGATAATGATTTAGTATTTTCTTTTTCAGTTTTAGCAGCAACATCAAACTCATTGTCAGATGATGACGCAAGAATAACAAAGAGAATATATATACCATCACAAAAATTAAGAGGATTTGAACCAGGAAAAATTGGACCAAAAGATGGTAGTGATTATATTGGTGGTAATTTTGGTTCTGCAATTAATTTTGCAACAACATTGCCGGATATATTTACTGATCTGCAAGATTTAGATCTAAGTCTATTTTATGACGCAGCTAGCGTATGGGGTGTTGATTATGACTCTACAATAGATGAAAATTCTAAAATTAGAACTTCAACAGGGATTGCACTAGATTGGTTTACACCTATAGGTCCATTGAGTCTTTCTTATGCAATACCTTTGACTAAAGCATCAACTGATAAAACAGAAAATATTAGATTTAATATTGGTACTACTTTTTAGTGATTAAAAAATATTTTTTTATTATATTTATTTATATATTTATTCCCTTAAATACATTTGTCGAGGCACAAAATATTACATATGCTAATTTCGATAAAATAATAAAAAATTCCAATGTTGGAAAAAAAATTATTGATGACTTTTCAAATAAAAATAAAAAAATACTTGATCAAATTAAAGATGAAGAAAAAAAACTAATTACTGAGGAAAGTAATTTAATAAATCAAAAAAATGTTTTGAGCGAAGAAGAATATAAAAAAAAATCAGAGGTGTTAAAAAATAAAGTTAAGAATTTTAATGAAAATAACAGAATTATACTGGATAAATTTAAAAATGATAAAGATAAGGCCTACAATTTACTTATTAAAGAGGTAAATAGTATTTTGGGTGAATTCGCTAATAAAAATAATATAGATTTAGTTTTAACCTCAAATCATATAATAATTGGAAAATCAAATTTAGATATTACAGAAACAATACTAAAACTTGTAAATGATAACTTAAAAAAAATAGATTATTAAAATGACTTCAAAATTATCAAAACAAGATATAATTAGTCTTTTACCACATCG
>MDSZ01126973.1_pt1 | contig 13363 bp, 10 predicted proteins | sample 811201 | NCBI WGS metagenome assembly MDSZ01 (sample SAMN05326647, study PRJNA326480) | marine metagenome | isolation source: seawater | place: Indian Ocean: North | collected 2010
ATAAACGCTGATTGAAATAAAGAAAGTGCTGAGAAGAATTAATTTTTTCATTATTTTTATTATAGATCCTCAATTAGTCTAACAACACAGTTTCCAAAGGACTCGGTGCCTTTAACTAAGCCCATTGCTTCACAAATGTCAGGAATATATTCGTTATTCATATAATATCCATCATTGCGTCTTCCATTGGCAAATATGTAGGTACCTCGTCCGTGCCACTTGCCATCTTTAAATTCACCCACGTATTCAGCCCCATCAGAAAAAGTGTAAGTGCCTTGTCCATGTCGATTGTCATCCTTGAATTCGCCGACGTATTTTTCTCCATTGGCAAAAGTGAAAGTGCCTTGTCCATTTCGTTTGTTATCCTTAAATTCTCCCACATATACAGCTCCATTGGGCCAAGTGTAAGTGCCTTGTCCGTGGATTTGGTCATCCCTGTATCCACCTACGTATTGTTGTCCATCGGCATAAGTGTAAGTGCCTTGTCCATTTCGTTTGTTATCCTTAAATTCTCCCACATATACAGACCCATTGGCATAAGTTCCGGTGCCTTGTCCGTGGATTTTGTTATCCTTCCATTCACCCACGTATTTGTCTCCATTGGCAAAATTGTAAGTGCCGAAACAGTTATCCCATATTACAGAAGTATCTGATGGGCAATTAGGTAATGCGTGAACGCTGATTGAAATGAAGAAAGTGCTGAGAAGAATTAATTTTTTCATATTTTAACTTTATTCAAGAGAAGATAGGTAATGTTCTGCATCTAAAGCTGCCATGCAGCCGAAGCCAGCACTGGTAATTGCTTGTCTGTAGTTATAATCTGCTACATCTCCCGCTGCAAAGATACCTTCTATAGAGGTTGATGTAGACCCAATATTAAAACCTGTTTTAGTCAGAATATATCCATCTTTCATATCGAGTTTACCCTGAAATATACCTGTATTAGGTGTATGTCCAATAGCAATAAAAACACCTTCAACAGTAAGTTTAGATTCACTACCATCATTATTAAGTATTGATACTCCAGATACTGCTTCTTCTCCTAAAACTTCTTTTAACGTCGAATTTAAGATTAATTGAATTTTTCCTTCCTCAACTTTTTTAAAAACTCTATCTTGAAGAATCTTTTCACCTCTAAATTCATCTCTTCTATGAATTAAATATACTTTTGAGCATATGTTGCTTAGATAAAGTGCTTCTTCAAGTGCCGTATTACCACCACCAACTACAGCAACGTCTTGATCCTTGTAAAAGAAACCATCACAAGTAGCGCAAGCACTTACACCTTTCCCAAGTAATCTTTTTTCGCTTTCAATGCCAAGATATTTTGCACTAGCACCAGTTGCTATGATGAGGGATTTGGTTTCATATGTTTCTTTTTCACCATGCAGTAGGAGAGGCTGACCATTCAAATTAACTTCTTTAATGTAGTCATTTCGAATGTCCACATTATATTTTTCTGCATGCTTTTGCATTCGAACCATTAAATCGGGTCCCTGTAAATCTTCAAAATCCCCAGGCCAATTTTCAACTTCGGTTGTAGTAGTTAATTGTCCTCCAACTTCTAAGCCTGTTATGAGAAGGGGTTTTAAATTTGCTCTTGCAGCGTATACTGCAGCTGTATAGCCTGCTGGTCCTGAACCTAAAATTATTAATTGTTGTTTCATAGTTTTTTATCTAAAAACAAGTGTACTAATGGTTTTTTAGTTACAATATCTTAGCATGTCAATTGATAGAATCTATAGGGAGTTTTTAGGTGTTGCTCTTGTAATTTTTTCTTTATTTTTATTTGTAAGTTTAATTACACATTCGCCAGATGATAATGTAGCAAATTATTACAACACAACCGATGAAACACTTTCAACTGAACTTGATGAGGTAGTCTCAAATGTTGCTGTTGATAATGTTTCAGAGGATAATTCAACCAATCAAGACCCTACAGAAGAAGTGCTGACTGAAGTTGTATCTGAAGATAGTGCTTCTAATGAAGAAGAAATATCTATTGAAGATAGGTCGGTTGAAGAGGCCTCTGTAGATGAATCTAACAACACATATAGCAATAGTCTTGGATATTTAGGTGCTTTATTCTCCTCTACTTTTTTATTCTATTTTGGAAGTGTTACCTACTACTTCGCTTTTACGCTTGCCTATTTTGGGATTCTTTTATTATCTACAAATTCCTCAGTTAATAATTTTGAAAGATTAAATTTAATCAATAAATTCTTATTTGCATTGGTCTCTATTTATCCTCTTGCTCTATTTTATCAATCATTCCTAGGCAATATAGCAGGTGTTGCTGGATCAAATTTATATAATTCTATTGGGTCATTACTTGATACCTTTTGGGTAGGCTCAATATCATTGATTCTCTTTCTTTTACTTCAATACATTATATTCAACAGGGTCATTAAATTTTTTGCTTCACTACAAAAATCAAGTGAAACTAAATCGATTAACCTTAAGAAGGTAAAACCAAAAGTAAAAGACGTTAAACCTAAGAAAGAAGTTAAAAAAATAACAGATACAAATGACACAAAAATTTCGGAATCTATTACTCCACCGCAAAAACATGAAGATTTTTTACATTTACTGGATCAAAAAATTGATGAATCAGCCGATATTTCAAAAGATTATATAGAAGATCTATCAAATAATCTCGTTATAAAGCTTGAAGAATTTGGGATAGAAGGCAAGGTTGATGATGTTTACCCTGGGCCAGTAATTACGCTTTTTGAAATAAGTTTAGCACCTGGAACAAAAGCTAGCCAAGTCACAAATATTGCCAATGATCTTGCTAGATCTCTAGCTGTTAAAAGTGTTCGAGTAGTTGAAGTTATTGAAGGGAAATCAGCTATAGGCATAGAGATTCCAAACCCTAAAAGAAAAACTGTAACTTTATATTCAACTATACATGAGCATACAAGAGAATCTCTAAATCCACTTGAATTCTGTATTGGAAGGGATATTGCCGGCGAAAGCTCAAAAATAGATCTACAACAACTACCTCATTTACTAATTGCTGGTACAACTGGATCAGGAAAATCAGTTGGAGTAAATACAATTCTACTTAATCTTCTTAGAAGCAATTCACCTAAAGATCTTAGGTTGCTACTAATAGATCCAAAAATGCTTGAATTATCAGTGTATGACGACATACCACATTTAATTACTCCGGTTGTAACTGATATGCAAAAAGCAGCAAATGGATTGAACTGGTGTGTTAAAGAAATGGATAAAAGATACAAATTAATGTCAGCACTAGGTGTTAGGAGTTTGGAAAGTTACAACCAAAAAGTAAGAAAGCTCAGTTCAGTTCCACAAGATATTAAAGAACGTCTCTTAGAAATAAATGACGGCGATGTAGAACCATTGCCATATATTGTTGTTGTGATTGATGAGTTAGCTGACTTAATGATGGTAGCAGGTAAAAAAGTTGAACAACTAATATCTAGATTAGCGCAAAAAGCTAGAGCTTCAGGCATGCATTTAGTTGTGGCAACACAAAGACCTTCTGTAGATGTAATAACAGGTCTTATAAAAGCTAATATTCCTTCAAGAATTTCATTTCTAGTTTCATCTAAAATTGATTCACGAACTATTCTAGATCAAGGTGGTGCAGAACAATTATTAGGTAAGGGAGATATGCTTTTTGTGGAACCAGGCACATCTATACCAAAAAGAATACATGGAGCATTTGTTAGTGATGATGAGGTTCAAAAAATTGCTAAGTTTATAAGAGAAACTGGTAAGCCAAGTTACATTGAGGAAGTCATTAAATCAATTGAAGTTCAGGATATGTCTTCAGACAATGAAACAGATGATGATTTATATCACGAAGCAGTAGAATTCGTTGTAGAAACCAAAAGAGCTTCAATATCATCAGTCCAAAGAAAATTTAGAATTGGCTACAATCGTGCTGCAAGATTAATCGAAACCATGGAAGAAAATGGGATTGTTTCGGCAATGAATTCAAATGGATCAAGAGAAGTTCTTTAATGAGAATTCTTTTACTTCTGTTCCCAGCATTTTTATTTTCCTCTGATTTTTCATCACTGTTGAGTACAAACAAAAGTTTTCTATCAGATATTACTATAACTGATTCCGATTCATTAATTTCTAAAGGATCTCTTAGTTATAATAATGGAGATTTTATTTACACAATTAACTATCCAAGTTCACAAATAATTGCCGATTCTAACAATACGCTTTTTGTCCAAGATGATGATTTTAAGCAAGTAATGACATACACAAATAATAGTTCGTTTTTAATAAAAGAATTATTAACCGGATCTTATTTAGTTGATGAATTATCCTGCTTAGCAGAATGCTTTAAAGTTAGTGTAAATGATGGTCGCATCGAAAGTGCAATTATTATTTTTCAAAACAATAAGATTTATGAAATGCATATAACTGATTTTCAAACTAATAATTTTTTAGTTAAATTTGAGAATTTTTCCCATGAATCAACTAATATTAGCTATATGCCACCACAAGGATATGAGGTGATTATTAATGATTGATTTAGAGCATCTTAAAGAGAATATAGATATTTATAAAAAAGGTTTATCAACTAAAGGTTGTGATATTGATTTAGTAAAACTTTTAAATATGCATGCCGAAAAAAATTCTCTTCAAAATAAACTGGATGATCTTAAAAATAAAAAAAATATTTTATCTAAGACTATTGGCAATCAAGCTAGCTCAGGCAAAAATTTTGATGATCTAAAAACAGAGTCAGAAAGTCTAAACGTTGAAATTGATCAGCTTCAAAAAGAGTTTGAGGAATCTAAATCTAATCTTGATTCTCTATTACTGCAAATTCCGAATTTACCTGATGAAGATGTTCCTGTTGGAAATGATGAATCGAATAATAAAGAAATAAATAGACAAATATTTAAGCAGACTAAAGATGGTCTAGACCATGTTGAGATTGGAGAGAAGTTAGGGCTGATAGATTTTGAGTCGGCCAATAAAATAAGTGGTACAAGATTTGTTGTGTTAAAAGGCAAATTAGCACGATTACAAAGAGCTCTGATTCAATTCATGCTTGATGAGTCAAAAAATAATGGCTACGAGGAAATGTATGTGCCTTTTATAGTAAATGCAGACTCGCTTGTAGGAACAGGCCAATTACCTAAATTTGAAGAAGATCAATTTAAGCTTACTGATGGAAGATACTTGATTCCAACTGCAGAAGTACCATTAACTAATATTTTAAGAAATAAAACTCTTAAAGAGACTGATTTACCTGTAAATATGACTGCTCATACACCGTGCTTCAGAGCCGAAGCAGGAAGTTACGGCAAAGATACAAGGGGTATCATTAGGCAACATCAATTTGAAAAAATAGAGATTGTAAAATTTTCTGAACCTAATAATTCAGATAATGCATTAGAAGAACTTGTAATGCATGCCTCAGAAATATTAAATAAATTGGAGCTCTCATATCGTCATGTAGTTCTATGTACAGGGGATTTAGGCTTTTCTGCTGCTAAAACTATAGATATAGAAGTCTGGTTACCTAGCCAAAACACTTTTAGGGAAATTTCATCATGCTCAAATTTTAGAGACTTTCAAGCTAGAAGGATGAATGTGAAAGTTAAAGGCAAAAATGGTAAATTTTTTCCACACACACTTAATGGTTCTGCGCTAGCTGTTGGTAGAACCTTATTGGCTATTATTGAAAATTTCTATGAAAATGGTGTAGGAGTACGTATTCCAAAGGTTTTAAAAGATTATCTAGATTTTGAAATAATCGAAGAAGAAAAATAATTCACATATATTTCACATAACCGTTAAAACTTCGTCGTGTTTAGTTATAGAATATATAGATATCGAATTTTGAGGTAACTATATGAAAAAAATTCTTTTGTCGCTTACCCTAGCGATTTTTTCGTTTTATGCGATATCCCAAGTTGATGTCCGATCAGGTATCAAGGGATACGTAACCGATTCTTCAGGGCCAGTTGAAGGAGCTGAAGTAGTCGTAGTATATGTGCCAAATGGTTCTACCAGTAATGCACTAACAGGAGCAGATGGAGAGTTTAGTTTTAATAACTTAGCTCCCGGCGGTCCCTACAACATAACTGTAACCAAAAGTGGTTATTCTGAAGCTAATGCGGCAGCTGTTTATACAAAATTTAGTGAAGTATCCAGCGTAGATGTCTTTTTAGCAGCAGAATTTGAAGAAGTTGTTGTTAGTGCCTCAGCTCTTGAGAGTACTATTAGATTTGGAACTGGAACTGTATTTGGTGAAGATGTAATTGATGGTATGCCATCATCAGATAGAGGTATTCAAGATGTAGCTGCATTAGACCCTAGGGTTGCTGTAGATCAGTCTGAGGACTTCTTCTCATTATCAGTAATGGGTAGTAACCCAAGAACAAATGATATTACCATTGACGGTGTTTCTGTTAATGATGCATTTGGATTAAATGATAGTGGTCAACCAACACTAAGAAACTCTTTCTCAATTGAGACTGTAAAACAAATATCAGTTGATATTGCACCGTTTGATGCTTCAAGAGGTGGTTTTGTGAGTGGTAGTGTTAATGCCGTTACTAAATCTGGAACAAATGAATTTGAAGGTGACTTCTACGTTTATAACAGAAATGAAGATTTAGTTGGTGACGATGCTAATGGTAATGCACCTGGAACATTTACAGAAGATACAATGGGCTTCAGTTTAGGTGGTCCAGTTGTAGAAGATAAGCTTTTCTTCTACTTCAACTATGAAAAGTTTGAGCAAGTTTATCCTGCTTTTTATGGTCCAAATGGAAGTGGTGCTACACTTGAAGCTTATTACGTCACGCAAGCATTAGTTGATAGAGTCAGAGCATCAGCACAAAGCCTATATGGTTTTGATCCTGGTACTTATGACACTGAACAAAACAATGTTTCAGAAAATACTTTCGTTAAACTTAATTATCTGCTGAATAGCGATCATGAGTTAGAAATTTCTTACATCGATACTACGTCAAACTTAGTTAAAGTAAGAGGCCAGCCACCATATGGTTTCTCACTTGACAGTCAATGGTATGACGACAAGCAAGGTGTAGAAGTTCTTACTTCAAAGTTATTTAGTAACTGGAGTGATAGATTTTCTACTCAGATAGTTATGTCAACAAGAACACAAACAGATAACCAAGATCCATATAGAGGAGATAACTTCCCATCAGTAGCTATTGCTATTAACAATTCAGATGGAAGTTGTACTGGAAGTTCAAACTGTACAAACCCATTTAGAACTATTTGGGGTTCAGCAAGATCCGGACAGTATGAAACTCTAAGATTTGGTCAAGATCAATTTAGATATAACAATGAAATTATCGTTGATTCAGAAGCGTTCTCATTCAAAGGTTTTTATTCATTAAGTGCTAACCATGATCTGAGCTTTGGTTATGAAGTAACAGAAGATGACATTATGAACTCATTTAGAGTTTGTGGTGGTGGTTGTTATGGTTTCTCTGGAATAGATCAATTCGAAGCTGGAACTCCAACATACTACCTACTTGAAGGTGGTGTTGGTGGTGTCATTAATGGTGATGCTGTGAATTGGGTGCTAGAAAAAGAAACTCTATATTTCCAAGATGATTGGAGAGTGAACGACAAACTTAACCTCTTAATGGGTGTAAGAATCGACAACACCACAACTAATAACACACCTAATGCTAATGCTGCTTATTTTGCTGCTACAGGCTATAGAACTGATGTTGGAATCGACGATCAAGTTGTACAACCAAGATTAGGCTTTGATTATGATGCAACTGACTTAGTCATGGATTATTTCTTAGGTGGAAGAACTTATGATTGGTTACCTATTGAATCAGTTCAAATGCGTGGTGGATATGGTTTATTTGTTGGAAGACTTCCAAGTGTTTGGGTTTCAAACTCTTGGAGTAATGACGGCGGAATTAATAAAGCTGAATTTGAAGCATTCACTTTCAGTGGCCAGCCTATAGATGGAGTTATGTTTGATCCAAACTCAAATGATCAAAGTAGAGCTACAAGACTATCAGCATCAGCTGGTGGTGATGTTAACTCACTTGATTCAGACTTTGGTTTACCATCTTCATGGAGATTTGCATTAGCATTTGATGTTGATCTGGCAAACGGTTGGTTCTATGGCGTTGAATTTAACTATGATGACGTTGATAGAGCATTCGCTTACATTGATCCAGCTCTAGAAGGAAATGTTGCTGGAACCTTACCAGATGGTAGAACTTACTACAATAATAGTGAGGGAGATCTTCACACAACTTTCACAGATAAAGGTCAAACTAGATCTTGGTCTCATAAGTTGTCTAAGTCTTTCCTTGATGACAAGCTTAAAGTATATCTTTCATACTCAAATACTGATGCGAGAGATGTATTTGCAGCAGGTTCATCAACACAAGGTTCAAACTATGGTAAATATGCTACATGTAACAACCAATTCTACCCAAATCTCTGTACTAAACCTTCTTTATGGGGAAGAGACGAAAGACTTGTTGGTACTTTAGATTACACCGCAGAAATATTCGGTGCTGAAAACCCAACAAGATTTTATCTTTTCTGGAAAAGAGAATCTGGTAGAAAATTTAGTTATACCTATGACGACAATATCATAGGAGACGGCTATAGAGACGAAAGAGACCTATGGTATGTTCCAACAGGTCCTGGTGATCCATTAGTATCATTTAGTGATGATACAGGTGATGCTTTCTACGCTTATGTAGATAGATATCTAAGCTCATATAAAGGTCAAGTAGCTCCGGCTAATGGCTTTATGGCTCCTTGGATTACAAGAATGGATCTTAAGGTCACTCAAGAATTAGCTTTGCCTGAGGGAAGTTTCTTTGGCGACACAAAAGCTGAACTATTTCTTGATATCTATAACCTTGGAAACTTAATTGACGAAGATGCCGGCCAAATTGTTGATGCTGGTTATCTTGGTGTAACAAAGAGTTTAGACGTTGACATCGTTGATGGTGCTTACGTTTATTCAAACTTCGATGATGGACATCTGCGTTACCAGAATGGTGCAAGATTTATTTCATCATGGAAGATGATGCTCGGGTTTAAACTAAGTTTCTAATTAGTAATTCGATATAGAAAAAGGGTAGCTTCGGCTACCCTTTTTTTTTACTCAAAATAAATAATGGGTATAATGTGGAATGCAAAAAATTCCAACAATTTCTTTTAATGATCTTAAGAATAGAAATTCAGATGTTCTAGAATTTCTTACTTCTACATTGGAAAATAATGGTTTTTTTATTATTAATGATCACTCTATTGATAAAAATCTAATAGAAAAAGTTTTTTCTGTTGCTGAAGATATATTCAATCTACCTTATGAAACTAAGTATAAATATCATATAAAAGGATCAAATGGTGCAAGAGGCTATACTCCTTACGGAATAGAAACAGCATTAAATGAAAAAGTAGCTGATCAAAAAGAATTTTGGCATCAAGGTTCAACCACTAATAAGAGCTTAATGCCAAATCTATACATTGATGAGGTTGAAGATTTTAATGTACTAGATACTTTGTATAGTGAGTTTGAAAAAATGGGCTCTGAAGTTCTTAAAGCTTTTAGTCATTTTAATATAAATTACAATTCAGATTTAGTTGATTCTGCTATTGATGGAAATTCAATTCTACGGCTAATTCATTATCCCGCAACCGAAGGAGGTAATGAGCATCGTGCCAGAGCTCATAGTGACGTAAATCTTATTACTCTTTTGATAGGCGGGAATGAAGCAGGACTGGAAGCACAGGACAAAAAGGGTAATTGGGTTGAGTGTAGTTGTGATGTAGGTGAGATTATTTGTAATATTGGGGACATGCTACAAATCATGTCTAATGAGAAGCTTACTAGTACACCTCATAGAGTAATTGCAAAAGGCAATGAAAATAAGGCAAGATACAGTATTCCATTCTTTTTACATCCTAGACCAGAAATAATTTTAAATAGCGAAGGGGATCTCACAGCAGAAAAGTTTTTAGATAAGCGTGTTCGAGATATTAAACTTAATTAAATGTATTACTTACAGATCATACTTGGGACTTTATTGTTAACAGCACTTGCTGTACCACTCTCAAATAACTACAAAGCTATAAAGATTAAAAATATCATAGCTGCCATGGCTGCTATGGTTGTCTTTGCCTTTATCTTATTAAATCCTTATGTAGCCAATTTCTTTGCAATTCTAAGTTCAGGTGTTGAGAAACTTTCGGCTGCAACAGCCGAAGGAACTTCATTTGTTTTTGGAACATTATTTGAAAATAATCCTTTTGTATTCGCATTGAATGTTCTTCCTTTAATCATTGTTATGGCTAGTATAAGTGCTCTATTGTGGCACTGGAGAATACTACCAATTATCATTAAAGGCTTTTCATACATATGTGAAAAACTTTTTGGCCTTGGTGGCCCTATATCATTTGGTGCCGCAGCAAACGTTTTTGTTGGTCAGGTTGAAGCTCCTTTGTTTGTTAGGCCTTATTTGTCTCAAATGAGCAAAAAAGAATTGCTAATCCTAATGACAGCTGGAATGGCAACAATATCAGGATCCATAATGATAGCTTTATCTGAAGCTCTAAAGCCTCAGTTTGGTGATATTAATACAGTACAGCATTTCCTAACAGCCTCAATTTTATCTGTCCCAGGAGCAATAATGTATGCAGAAATAATGTATCCATCTAACGAAATAACACATTCTATTAAAGATAAAAAAGAAGAGAAATTATATTCAGGATCTATGGATGCAATTACAAAAGGAACAAAAGATGGCCTAAGTATCGCTGTTAATGTCGCTGCTATCCTAATCTCAATTTTAGCGCTAGTTTCAATAGTAGATGGATTTCTAAGTCTTTTAGATCCAAATCTTTCATTGAGCATGCTTCTAGGTTATATCTTTGCTCCTATAACATGGTTAATGGGAGTTCCTTGGGGGGAAGTAGTAAGTACAACAAACACACCAGTTGGAATTAAATCTATTTTTCCTGACTCTTATGAGGTTATTCCTGGTGCTGCAGATTTATTAGGAATAAAAATAGCGACAAATGAATTTGTTGCATATTTACAGCTAGGAGGCCTTGATCCAACAACTTTCTCTGAACGAACAAAAGTTATTACTCTTTATGCTCTTTGTGGGTTTGCTAATTTCTCAAGTGTTGGGATCTTAGTTTCTGGTATTGGTTCTATGGCGCCTCAAAGAATACCTGATCTGATACGAGTTTCTGGAAAGGCCCTAGTAGGTGCTACTTTAGCTTCATGTTTGACTGGATTAGTAGCTGGCTTATTTGTCTAGATAAGATTAGTTAATTTTCTATAATGCTTTCTACAAAAAACTTTATATTTGTCTCCACCTATATCAATCTGCTGTCCTTCGGTAACTATTTTGCCATCTGTATATCTCGCTATCATGGTAGCTTTACGTGCACATCCTTCATATTCACAGATTGTCTTTAGCTCGACTAGAGTATCAGCATATGCAAGCAAGGCTGCACTTCCAGAAAACAGATCCCCTCTAAAGTCTGTTCTAATGCCATAGCACATAATAGGTATGTTTAATTTATCACAAACAAAACATAACTCTTTTACTTGTTTGTTCGTTAAAAATTGGGCTTCATCAACTAAGATACAGGCTATATCTTCGTCTTTTTTTTCGATAAAAAATTTATCGAATTCAAATGTTTCTTCAAATATATTTGCCTTTTTTTCTAACCCTAGCCGAGAGTGAATCGCTCCGTGATACATGTCTGCATCAGCTTTAGGTGTAAATAAATAAGTTTTTAATCCACGAACCTCATAGTTGTGATTTGATTGTAATAGGGAAGTCGACTTCCCTGCATTCATTGTCGAATAGTGAAAATGTACTTTAGCCAATCCTAATCTTTATCCTTCTTGAATGGATTCTTAGCTGAAATACCTTTTGGTCTTGCCTCGAGAAAAATATAGATGCCAAAAAAAATTAAGCTTCCCAATAATACGTAAAGTCCATCCATTGATATATTGTAAATGTTTTCAAATGCTATGCGTAAAAATAATGTATTAAGTAGTAACTATATTCTTATATATTTTCATCTTATAAAGTAAAATACGCGATATGAACATTAAAAAGATATCATCAATACTTTTTGCAATTACTTTTGTTGCTGCCTGTGGTGGTGGTGGCGGTGGTTCTTCGTATGACGAACCTGCACCAAGCCCTACACCAGCACCAACACCAGCGCCTACACCTGCGCCTACACCTGCGCCTACACCATCAACATTATTTGGTCGTGATATATATATTGGTACTGTTGATGCAAGCGAATATGATAGAGATGCACAATATCCAACTTGGGATGATACTGATGATGATTGTTTATCAAATAGGCATGAGATTCTCATAGCACAACATGTTGATGATGATACATCCAATCCATTAGTTTATAGAGAGGATGGTTGTCTCATACTATCGGGTAAATGGTATGACCCTTATGATGATACTTACTATTACAATGCTTCGGATGTTCAAATAGATCATGTTGTAGCTCTCTTTGAGGCTCACAATAGTGGAGCTTTTGCTTGGACATCAACGGAAAAAAGATATTTTGCTAATACCGGTGATAAATTTCCTGGCACTTTACCTGAAACTTCACATGAGTTTCTTGCTGTAGGGGCTGCTTCCAATCAATCAAAAAGTAGCTATGATCCAGTTGATTGGATGCCCAATAATACCGATTATCACTGTACGTATCTAAAAAAATGGGTTGAAGTTAAATACATTAACAATATCTACTTTGATCAAGACGAGTTCGATTTTATTAAAGCCGAGGAGGCTAACTGTGATAATTCAGCTCTTCCTGATTTACCACCAAATCCAGATTCCACATATTCAGTAAGTGTAGTAAGCACAAGTAGCGGAAATAAATTCTATATTGACGGAGTGGAAAATGCAGAACTCACTCTACAGAGAGGATTTACCTATGAATTTAATATCTCTTCTTTTGAAGGTCATCCTTTTCGTTTAAGCGATATGAATGATGGAACACATTCAGGTGGTGATATTTATACTAACGGAGTTACAGTAAGTGGAGATACACTTACATGGGTAGTTCCTGATGATTTAGTGAATAACACAATGTACTACTTCTGCACTGTACATTCAGGCATGGCTGGTACAGGAAAGTTGAATATTATTGATTAATAGATAGTTAGATTAGTTTAATTTCACCAACACCCATTCTTCCATTGTATTCTTCCACTGAGAACTCAACATTGTCATTCTCTTCAAGTGTTTCTAGTCCACTTTTTTGAAGTGCACTAATGTGTACGAATACATCTTTAGAACCGTCTTCAGGTGCAATAAAACCGTAACCTTTTGAATTGTTAAAG
>MDSZ01145405.1_pt1 | contig 13363 bp, 12 predicted proteins | sample 811201 | NCBI WGS metagenome assembly MDSZ01 (sample SAMN05326647, study PRJNA326480) | marine metagenome | isolation source: seawater | place: Indian Ocean: North | collected 2010
TATTTTCTAGCAAAATAATAGTGTCCATATTCGTGAATAAATACGACAACTAAAATAAGAATTAAAAATGGAATAATATAATTAAGCATATTTTTATATTTTAATTATATTTTTTTTCCAATTCATTAAAAATTTTTAGAATTATATTTAATGAATCCTGTAAACTTTTATTTGAAACACATAAAGGTGGTACTAATCCTATTACTTCAGAATTTTTACCACATTCCCAGGTAATTAGGCCGTTTTCTAAAAGCAAACTTCTTATTTTGTTAGTAAAGTCTGCTTGATTAAAAAATTTGTTATCTATCTCAATACCCCACATGGAACCAATACCCTTAAAATTAATGACAAAATCATATGAGTTAATTATGTTTATTTTTTTTTTGAAAAAAGTTTCAATTTTTTTTACTTTTTTTAAATAATTTATCTTATTTAAATATTTCATTAAATTATATGAATTATTAACAGAAAGAATATTTCCTTGAAAAGTTGATGATTGTGCTCCTGGATGATTGTGGTCAATATGTTTATTAAAAGCAATAAGTCCTAAAGGCAATCCTCCACCTATTGATTTTCCTAATATTAAAACATCTGGTATGATTTTATAAAATTCGTATGCAAAATTATAACCTGTTTTACCAAATCCAGTCCAAGTTTCATCAAATATTAGCAGTGCAGAACAATCTTTTAAAGATTTGTGTAAATATTTCAAAAATTTTTTTTCAGAAAATATAAAACCTGATGTTGCTTGAATAGGTTCAATAATTACAGCAGCTAGATCTTTTTTATGTTTATTAAATTTTTTTTTAAAATCATTTATATTGTTAAATTCACATTTTATAAAATTATTATTGGCAAAGTAATTTTTATTTACACCCTTCATATCTGAACTTAGAAGAGAATAACCCGTTCTTCCATGATATGATCCATCAAAGTAAATTATTTTTTTTTTTATGTGTGTGATGAAATGCTAATTTTAAAGCTGTTTCAGTTGCCTCAGAACCATTTGTAGTAGTGTTAAAAATATTAAATTTATATTTTAAGAATTTAGATAACTGATTAAAAAATTTTACATGAGAGCTAGTAATAAAATGAGGCCCAGCATGAAGAATACCATTGTCAATATTTTTTTTTATTTTTGAATTTAATACGTTTATATTATGACCAAGCATTGTTGTACCTGATCCACATGCAAAATCATAAAATTTTTGATTATTTGAATCTATTAAAAATTCTTTTTTACCATGTAAAAATACAGGGGGGTTATTAGATAGTTTGAAATACTTACCTAATCCAGATAAAGATTTAAAATTAATATCTGCTTTCATTTATTTAATCTAACAAATTTAAAAAAATTACCACTTGTTTCAATTTTTTCCTGCTATCAAAGCAATCTCGATTAAAGCATCTTCTCCAATGTCAGATACTTCAACTAAATTTCTAGCTGGGGCATTTTTAGGAAAAAATTCACTAAAAACTTTATTAACATGATTTTTTATAGATAAGTCAGTGACGTATATAATAGCTAAACCTATAGTATCTATTGAACCACCTGCTTCTTTTAAAATTGTTAAGCAGTGCTCTAATGAAAGTTTTGTTTGTTCGTAAGCGCCTTTAACTATTTTTCCTGTTTTCATATCTCTAGGCATCTGACCACCAATATATATAGTTTCATTAATAATATTACATTGAGATACCGGAGATGTTGACAAGGGTGCTTTATTTGTATTAATGACTTTTTTCATATTATTCTTTTATAACATAATTGACAGTAGTTAAGAATTCTTCAAAACCCCAAATTCCGCCTTCTCTGCCTATTCCTGATAAATTATTACCCCCAGTTGGGCTCCCTGGACTCTGTATTTTTGTAGTATTTACGCCAATACTTCCAAGATTTAAATTCTCTGAGGAATTAATAATTTTTTGGTTTTTAGTAAATAAGTAGCAAACTAATGAATAATCACTTTGAGAAATTTTCTTTAGTACTTTATCACTATTATTAAAATATGTCACTCCAAGCAAAGGTCCAAATGTTTCAAAATTGTCAAAAATTTCGTCATTAAAAGGAACCTTAATTAAACTTAAAGGAAATAAATTTTTAGTATCATTTCTACTCTTTGATTTACAGATCAGATATCCATTTTTAATAGATTTATTTTGAAGCTTTTTTAGAAAATTATAATGTTCACTTGAAATAACAGGGCCAAAATCTGGTTGGGATTTTATTTCCACAGATCCACATGTGATCTTTGATACTTTTTCTTTTAATATTTTTTCAAATTTTTTCTTAATTTTATTATTGACAAATAATTTATTTATTGAGGAACAAGCTTGTCCAGCAGCTTTAATTTTACGTATTAAAATTTCTTCAATAACGTTATTTAAATTTTTATTGTCAAATATTACAGCGTAATTAATACCACCTAATTCTAAGATTTTTTTTTGAAGATGATTAGTTTTTATATCATTTATTTTTAAACCAACTTGAGTTGAGCCTGTAAAGGTAACTAATTTTATATGATTATTTTGAACGATTTTTTCAATCAATTTCCTATTTTTAATAAATACAAATTGAACAATTTTTTTAAGTTCTTTTGGAAGGTTTTTTTCAAGATATTTGCATAAATAAATACAATTAGCAGAAGTCTTCATGATTATGGTTGAGCCTGAGGCTATTGATGGTGCAATTTTCCTTATCATACCAGCTAACGGATCATTATAAGGCGTAATTGCAAAGACTGATCCTGAGGATTTAAAAAAAATTTTTCTTGTTTTGGAGGATCTTTTTTTGAACTCATAACTTAATATTGTGGATATTGAATAATCAACAAACTCTAAAGCATAATTAAATTCATTTTTTGATTCATCAATAGTCTTGTGCACTTCTAAATTAATAAATTTAATAAGATTTTTTTCATGTTTTTTTAGAAAACTTTTTAAAATATTCAAATATTTTTTTCTGTGTTTTATACTTTCAATTTTGATATTGTGATTATTAATTAAATTAATTTTTGAAATTATATCATTTTTATTATCAAAACTTATTTTATTAAAAATTTTTTCTTTCATTTTTATTTAATAAATTTTATTTTTGTTCATAAGTTGAATAATTTTTTTTAATTCATTTTTACTTTTTTCAAAACAAAATCTATAATGGTCTTTGTAGATTTTACTTCCAAAATTTTCTCCACTAATATAAAACAACCCATATTTTTTTGATAAATTTTTAAAGTTTTTTTTATTTAAAATTTTTGGAAAAATATAAAAAGATCCGTCTGGTTTATAAAAATCTACTCCTTTTGAAAAAAGAAAATCTGTTACATATTTCATTTTTTTTTTAATATCTTTAGTTTTAAGTAGTATCTTATTATAATTTATTATTAAATCTTGCGATACATTGTTTGGGGCACCATTAATTGCTATATGCACGTTAGAAAATTCCTCAACTAATTTTTTTTTTGCCAAAATGACTCCTAGTCTAAGCCCTTGAAGATGGTAATTTTTAGAAAATGAATTTATTATTATCAAAAATTTACTTTTATAATCCTTTTTATCTTGTGCAAATCTCTTTTTAAATACATGTGAAGAAAAGCTCTCGTCTAATACTAAGTAACACTTATTTTTTTCACAAATGGTGATAATTTTTTTTATAATTTGATGATTATAAATCTTTCCTGAAGGATTATTTGGATTTGAAATTATTAAAATTTTTAATTTTTTTATTTTTATAAATTTTTCTAAAGTTTTTATGTCAATTTCATATTTGTTTTCTATTTTTGTATTAAAGAATACTGGAGTTGCTCCAGATATTTTTATTAAGTCAATGTAAGTTGGCCAATTAGGATTTACTATACCAAAATTATTTTTTTTTTGCCTATTAGCAATTACCTTAAACACACAATATAAAGCTGCTTTTGCTCCATTAGTTATAATAATATTATTTTCTTTTGGTTTTTTTATAATCCATTGTCTAAGTAAATTTTTTTTCGCTAAATCTATCAATTTCTCTTCACCAGATAAAGATTTTTGGACATTAAAATTTTCTAAATTTAAATTTTTTAGATTTTTTTTTTCAAATGATGGATTACTAATAGAAATTGCAAATTTTTTTCTTTTTTTTAAAAAATTTATTTCATCTTGTAATGATAAAGTAATTGATTTTCTAAGCATAAATATAATTCTAATTAATTATCCTAAATAAGTTTTTATTAAATCTTTGTCATTTATTAACTTCAAACTTTTTTCAGTTTTTACAAAAATCCCATTTGCTAAAATATTTGCTGTATCAGTTAAGTCCAAACCAACTTGTACATTTTGTTCAACTAATAACATTGAATATTTGTATTCTTTAATAGTTGTCTCGATAACATCATATAAAATGTCTATCCAAACAGGGGCTAATCCTGCTGATGGCTCATCTAAAAGTAAAACTTTTGGTTCACACATTAAAGCTCTTCCAATTGCTACCATTTGTTGTTCTCCACCACTTAAAAGACCACATTGTGAATTTAATTTTTCTGATAGACGAGGAAGGGATGAAATTACCCTTTGTTGTCGTTCTGTAATTTTTTCCTTTGACATTCCACTACTTAAACAAGCTAGTTGAAGGTTTTCTAAAACAGATTTGTTAGCAAAAAGTTTTCTGTTCTGAGGAACATAAGCAATTCCTAAATGAAATCTTTCATGAGCTTTGAGTTTACTTATATCGTTATTTTGAAACTTAATTGATCCTTTTCTTAATTCAACTAATCCAAATAATCCTTTTATCAAAGTACTTTTTCCAGATCCATTTCCACCTAAAAGACAGATTCTATCACCATCATTTAAAGTCATAGAAACACCTTGCACTACAAGTGAATTTCCATATCCTAAATACAAATTATTAAACTCCAAAGACATAAATTTTTTAAATTACATTTTTTCTTTTACCTAAATAGGCTTCTTTCACAACAGTCATATCTTTAACTTCTATGGGTGAGCCTGTGGCTATTATTTTTCCTGAATTCAAAACTGTTACTCTATCAGATAAATCCATTACTAATCTTAAAACGTGTTCCACTAAAATAACCGTAACACCTAACTCGTCTCTAAGTTTTTTTATAACTTTTGCTGCAGTTTCAACATGTTTTAAACTAAGTCCTGCAGCAGGTTCGTCTAATAACATTATTTTTGGTTTTGACATTATACCTCTAGCAAGTTCAACTAATCTCATTTGTCCACCTGATAATTCATTTCCTTTTGAATTTATAAAATCTATCATACCTACAAATTCTAATGCAGCTAGAGCTTCTTCAATTAAAACTTTTTCCTCATTTAAAAATTTCTTAGATCTAAGTATGGCCCCACTTTCATATTGCTGACGAATATTTGAGCCCAAAAGAACGTTTTCTAAAACATTTAATCTTGAAGATATTCTAAAATTTTGAAAAGTTCTTGAAACACCTAATTTTGCAATTTCATGAGATTTTAAATTGTTAGTTTTGTTGCCAAATATATTAATATTACCCTTATCAAATAAAACTGCTCCCGACAAAACATCAACAAATGTTGATTTTCCTGATCCATTTGGACCAATTATTGCATGAATTTCTCCCTCATTTATTTCTAAATTAATTTTATTAAGAGCTTTTACACCTCCAAAATTTTTAGAGACATTTTCTATAATTATTGAACTTTCTATAATTTTTTTTTTATTCTCAATATTATTTATTTTTTCTGGGATTAGTGTGTTTACATTCAGTGTATTTATTGCGTGCCTTGGTTCTCTCCATTGAGGGAATATTTTTATTAAAAATCCATAAATTCCATACGGTGCTAAAATCATTAATAATAATAAAATTGCTCCTAAAACGATTTCCCATAATCCCTCAAATTCTCTAACCCATTCCCATAATCCTGTTAGAGTAATAGCCCCAATTAAACCACCAAATATAGAATTTAGACCACCTAAAATTACCATTAAAAATTGAACTATCATATTAACAAAATGAAAACTTTCAGGATCGGCAAAACCTAAAATGCCCATTAACAAACCTCCAGCAAGCCCAGCAATAAAACTAGAAATAATAAACACTTCGTATTTTAGTTTTTTTGTGTCTATTCCTAAATTACCACAAGCATTTTCGATATCAGCTAAAGCTCCCAATCTTCTTCCGAAAGGTCCTGCCGCAATATTAGATCCAAACCATAAAACAAAAAAAGCAAGAAGTAATGAAAGATAAAAAATTCCGTTGTGACTTGAAATAAATATAAATTCTGGTTTAGGAATAAACCATCCACTTGCACCTCTGGTTATATCCCCACCATGAATAAAAAACCAATGAGAGAGCATAGTAAAAGATAAGGTTGCAATCCCAAAATAAAATTGTTTTAATCGACTCGACAGAAATCCTAAAAAAATTCCCACAATTGAAGCAAATATAGCTCCACAAAAAATTGAAACAATGTATGGGAATTTTAATACAATATAAAAGTTAGCAGTTGCGTATGCTCCAAACCCATATACCGCAACATGTGCTAAAGTCAATTGACCAGCAAATCCCATTGCAAAATTTAAACTTACAGCTAATAAAATATGAATAAATGTTATTGTAGCTACATGTAAAATATATTGATTAGCCCAAAAAGGAATAAAAAAAGCAAAAATTGCCAAAATAATATAAATATATCTATGGAGTTTTAGTCCTACTGGAGCGCTAAGTTTCATACTCTAGATAAGTTCTTAGATCCAAAAAGGCCTCTTGGCATAAATGTAAGTATAAATATTATGACAATAAAACCAATTACATCCTGATATTGAGTTCCAACAAAATATCCAAAACAAACTTCACTTAAACCTAATAAAAGTCCACCAGCCACGGCACCCGAAAGTCTATCAAATCCTCCAACAACCGCTGCTGCTACAGCTTTAATTAACATTATCAAACCCATATCTGGGAATATCAAAGTCACAGGAGCCATAAGAACTCCAGCAAGTGCACCTAGACAACTTCCAGCACCCCAAATCCACAAAAATATAATGTCTACATTTATACCAACTACCTTTGCAGCCTCTGAATCTTCTGCTACGGCTTGCATTAATCTTCCTGGGCCTGAATAAGTAAAAAAAGCACCAAAAATAAACATAATTAAAGTAACACAAATTATAATTATTAATTGCTGGCTAGGAATTATAAATTGTCCAAGAATAATTGGAGAAAATGAAAAAAGTGGAGGAAGTGATAAATAATCACCTAATCCTCCAAATCTCCATCTAATAAGTCCTATAATTATAAAAGCGCAAGCAACAGTAGCACCTTTAAAAATTAGTGGGTCTGCTGTTTTTATTAATGGTCTAAAAGCTGTCCTTTCAATGACCATTCCAATAAGAGTAGTAATGATGATTGCAAATAAAATTGATAAAAAATAAGAAAATCCTAAATTTAATAATGTATGAGCTGCATATGCTGAAATTGTAAAAAGAGCACCATGTGCAAAATTAACTATACCTGAGCCTTTAAAAACTATAACTAAGCCCATAGCCAATAAAGAATAAAGCCCGCCAACGGCTATACCGTTGACGAGCAATATGCTAATTTCAAGCATCTAAAAAATCTTATAATTAATTTTCTTATTTATAAGATGTTCCAACTTTCACTACTTTTCCATTTTCTAATTTAGTGAATAATCCCATTTCATATCCATCATGATCAGTTTTTGAAAAAGATAATGGTGCCGGATAAGGAGAAGCCTTAAAAGAGTCTATTGACCTTAAAGTGTCTACCATTTTTTGTCTGGTTAAATCCTTACCTGCTCTCTTAATTGCTTCAACTATAAGTTCTCCTGCGGCTACACCCCATAAATGATATTGTGTCAATTCTTCATTAGGCAAGTGTTTCTTTAGCATTGCAGTTACTTCTGCAGCTTCAGGTTCACCAGGAGTAAAAGAAGTTAATGAAATTGTGTAAAAGTTATCAAGAGCACCTGGTAAATTCACTTTACCAGCAAGGTCTTTAATATCACTTACAGATGTATGACCAATGGTAGGCATTTTAGTAAGCCCTAATTGGTGAGCAGATCTTAAAAACACAATAGTTGGTTTTGGATATAAAATTGTAACTATCGCATCAGGATTTGCTTCTTTCATTCTTAAAGCTTGAGCTGTGGCATCAGGTGTATCTAATGTCATCTCTTCTACTGCTACAACTTCTAATCCTTTAGCCTTGGCAGCAGCCATAAAGCCTTCCCACTTTGCAGTACCCCAAGCATCTTTTTGAGTTACTACAGCAACTTTTTTTACATTTGGAATTGTGCTAACAAAATTTGCTTGCATAGCGCCTTCTTCAGAAGCTTTCATAACAACTCTAAAATAAAGCCCATTGTTAGGAGTGGTTACTTTATCATTTGTTGCTCCAGCAACAATTGATGGTATACCAGCCTCCAAAACTATTGACTGAGAAGCTAAAGTTGCATTTGAGCAACCAAACCCAACTAACATAAATGGATTATGTTCGGCTATAACTTTTTTAGCAGCTGCAATTGAACCCTCTCCTTTACACATACTATCTTCTTTTTGTAGTTCTATAGTTCTACCATTAATTTTCCCTGCCTCTTTAAAGACAGCTTCAGCGCCATTTAATACTAGTTCGCCATATAAGTAGTATGGACCTGAAAGAGCACCAATTCCTCCAATTGTTATTTTATCTTTTGTAACACCTTCATTAGCTATTGATTGAGTTGAAACAAAAGAAAATAAAAAGATTATTAAACTAAATAATCTAAGCATAGATTTATATATTTTCATTATATTATCCCCTCTGTTTAATTTATTGCAATATAGCATTTGATATAAAAAATTGCTATCGTTTTCATAAAAAATGCTATCGTTTTCATAAAATATAATTTATTTTCACTTTTTAGTTGAATATTACATGTTAGGACTTTAATTCTTAAATTTTTTAAAATAAATTATTTTCATGAGTGATGATAAAAAATTAATTAATGCAAAAAAAGTTGTAAATATATTAGGTAAAGTAGAAAAAGATACAAAAGTTCTCCTATTAAGCGATAAAGAGACTGAAAAAAATGTAAAATATTTAACCTCATCTTTAGACGATACAAATTGTGCTTATAAACATATAAAGATTGAAACAGCTAAGTCACATGGATCTGAATTGCCTGAAAAAATTGCTGAGGAAATGAAATTGGTTGATTTAGTTATCGGTTTAACAAAAGGCAACATTACTCATACTAAAGCTAGAAAAGATTCTCAAAAAGAAGGTGTGCATGTCATAGCTTTGCCAGAGTCACATCTCGATAATTTTTTTTTAGCCAATGGTTGGAATTGCGATTTTGAAAAAACAAAACCTAAAATTGAAAGACTCGCTCAAGCGCTTACTGATGCAGACAGAGCACGAGTCCACACTGAAGATGGAACAGACATTGAAATGAGTATAAAGGGTAGAAATGGAAGAGCATTAACAGGTTATGGTAATTCTAAAGATGTTTCAGCTGGTTATTGCTTAGAGTCAAGTTTAGCTCCTGTTGAAGGAACAGCGAATGGTACTATAATAGTTAACACTAGTGTGCCTGGCCTTTGCCTTATTAAAGAAAAGAATATAGAAATCAAAATAAAAGATGGACTAGCTACAGATATTAATGGAGGAAAAGAAGCAGAAGCTTTTAGAAATTTACTAAAAAGTTTTAACGATGATAAAGTTTATAATTTGGGTGAATTGGGTGTTGGTATGAACCCAGAGTGTTCTGTTGATGGAACAATGTCAAGTGACGAAAGTGTTTTTGGAGCCATCCAACTAGCTCTAGGAACAAGTCTTTATATTGGAGGTACAGTTTTAGCTGCTGCGCATTACGATACAATAGTTACAAATGCTAGTTTAGAATTAGATGGAAAACTAGTTTTGAAAAATACTGATTTATTAATTTAGTATTTTTTAAATCTTAATGAACACAAAAAATAATAATTAAAATGAGAAATAATTTTAATAAAATTTTTAAAACTTTAGAGTCAACTGGTACTAAAACTTTTAGTTTGTCGGATGATCCTCCTATATTTATCAAAGGGTATGGGTCAACTTTAATTGATACAAAAGGTAAAAAATATATTGATATGGCTACTGGATCAGCTGTATCAATTTTAGGACATGGTCACAAAAAAATCAGTTTTGCATTGCAAAAACAACTTGATACAGGCATTTCTCATCTTGGACCCCATTTTCATACAAAACCACATATTGAAATTTTCAAAAAATTAAGAAAGTTATTTCCTAAAGAATTTTCACATTTTCATCCAGCCACAAATGGAACAGAGGCAACAGAAGTAGCTCTTAAAGCAGCACAATATAAAACAGGTTGTAATCAGTTTTTGGCTTTTTGGGGATCCTATCATGGAAGAACATCAGGATCATTAGCAGTGTCTTCTTTAAAAGGTGGAAATAATGCTAAGTATGGTCCTTATATGCCTCTAACTCAATTTCTTCCATACGCAACAAAAAAATCAGAGGTAGAGCCATACTTAAAAATTGCTCGTACAACAATTAATAGTAACTGGACAGGTTCTGGTCCATATGCTGGGATTATCCTAGAGCCAATGCAAGGATCAGGGGGCGTAAGAATACCTCAAAAAAAATTCATTAAGGGTTTAGCAAAAATTGCAAAAGAAAAAAATATTCCTTTAATTTTCGATGAAGTATTTACTGGTTTTGGAAGAACGGGTAATTTGTTTGCGCATCATTACTTTAACGTATCTCCAGATGTTTTAATATTGTCAAAAGCAATAGGTGGTGGCATCCCTACAGGAATGGTAGTTGCTAAAAATGGATTTTTAAATAAATGGTCTTCCGGTACACAATCATCTACATTTCAAATGCACCCATTTGCAGCTGCTTCTGGTTGTGCCTTGATTGAAACCCTTTATGAAGAAAATTTATTATCAAAAGCTAAAAAAATTGGAAATATTTTTAAAAAAAGAGAAAAAGAAATAAATAAGTTTTCATGTGTAAAAGAATTGAGAGGATTAGGAGCTATGCAAGGTATAGAAATACAAACAAATGGCAAACCTGATAAAAAATTGACAAAAAAAATAAGATTAGAAGCTTTAAAAAAAGGTTTAATAACTTATGAATGTGGAATAAATGGTAACGTAATTGGTTTGATGCCTCCATTAGTTATTACAGATGATGAACTAAATAAAGGTATTGAAATAATTATAAATTCAATAAAAAAAAAAATAATTATTTTAAAAAATTATTTTATACAAATTTTTTAATCAAAATTCTCTCTATTGTTAAATGTTTTTTATATTTTAAATTTGTTTCATCAAAATAATAATTATTAATTTTGAAATATACTAATTAAAAGTAAACTCATAAAATTTTTTATAATGTTAATTAAAATTTATTGAGTTAAGATATACTTAATAATAAATGATAATTGAATATTATTATAGTGTTACTTCTCCTTTTGCCTATTTAGGAATGATAAGATTTAAAAAATTGGTGAGAAAATATAAAGTCGATGTTTTAGAAAAACCATTTGATTTAGTTGGAAATATTTTTCCAAATACTGGTGGGTTGCCGATTCCAAAAAGGCATCCTGCTAGACAAAAATATAGGCTTTTAGAATTAAAAAGAGTCGCAAATAAATTAGGGCTGCCGATTAATAAGCAACCAAAATTTTTTCCACCTAAAGACCCACATTTACCTGCAAAATTTGTAATAGCATCAAATAAAATTGGAAATAAACTTAATTTTGGTTATGAATGCTTAAAATATCTTTGGTATTTAGAAAAAGATATTTCAGATTATAAATCTCTTCAAGATATTTGTAAAAATTTGAATTTAAACTTTTGTGAAATAAAAAATATAGCTTTGACTGATGCGGTTAAATTAGAATACGAAAAAAACTCTAACGAAGCAATTGATAAAGGTGTATTTGGAGCACCTTCTTATGTTTTAAATAACGAAATTTTCTGGGGTCAAGATAGATTAGATTATTTAGAGGATGCTTTAAAAAAATTAAAATAAATGAAAAAAAAAACAACTATACAAGAAGTTGCAAAAAAAACAGGGTACTCACCCTCAACTATTGCACGTACCATAAGTAATCCGAGCGTTGTTTCTTCAAAGACTAGATCTAAAATTGAAAAAATAATAAAGAAAACTGGCTACGTTCATAATTATTTAGCTAGTAGCCTAAAATCAGGTAAATCTGGATTCGTTATTGCAATAATTCCTACTCTGCGATTATCTGTATTTGCAGATTATATTTATGGTATCAAAGAAAAATTAAGAGAAAATGGTTTTGAGCTTTTAATAGGTCTTACAAACTATAATCTTAAAACAGAAGAGGAATTAGTTGCAAAATTTTTAAGTTATAAGCCTGAGGGTTTTATAGTTGTTGGTACGCAGCATACTGAAACTGCAACAAGATTATTATTAAGTTCAAAATCACCTATAGTTGAAACATGGAACATTACTGATAAACCACTTGACATAGTAGTAGGTTTTTCTAATTTTTCAGCAGGTCATCAAATTACCGACTATATCATAAATCAAAATTATAAAAACATAGCTTTTGCAACTCCTTCAAATAAGGATATGGGAAGTGAGAACAGATCAAAAAGAAGATTAAGTGGCTATGTGTCAAGAATGAAAATAGCTAAATTAAAAACAACTATTTTTTATTTCACAGAACCATCGAACCACAAATTATCTGGGAAGCAAATTTTTAATCAATTTAAAGATCACAAATCAAAAATTGACTGTATTATTTGTGGTAATGAAGCTTCGGGTGCGGGATTAATTAGTGAATGTAACAATAGAAATTTTCAAATTCCTAAAAAATTAGGTATCGCAACATTTGGTAGCTCAGATATTACATTACTTCTTCATCCTCAGTTAACAACAATAGATTTTAAGGCTCAAGAAATGGGCAAAATCGCTGCTACTAATTTAATTTGTAAAATTAAAAATCAAAAGATAAAAAAAATACACGACGTTGGTTTTGATCTAATAAAAGGGGCCAGCATTATTAATAAAAAAAATAAATAATTATTACTTATTTTACAGAACATAAAACGACGATTGAAATAATTTTCTATACTCTAAAAGTCGATAATTGGGGGATAAACTTATCCATAAATCTTAATAATTAAATATTTAACTTATCCTTAATTATATAAAACCATACTGCTAATTTAAAATAAAATACTCTTAATTGTGGGAAAATAAATTTCTTAGGTAAACCTTTATAAATTCTTGAAATATCTAAGTCTTTACTATTTGATGAAAAAACTAGTCTAGATAGTTGTTTTCCAGTCCATGGTGCAGCACTAACTCCTACTCCACTATAACCAAATCCATAATAA
>MDSZ01128649.1_pt1 | contig 13362 bp, 11 predicted proteins | sample 811201 | NCBI WGS metagenome assembly MDSZ01 (sample SAMN05326647, study PRJNA326480) | marine metagenome | isolation source: seawater | place: Indian Ocean: North | collected 2010
ACTTGTAAATTGATGCATGACTCTTTAAGCCGAGGTACATCAGTATGTCCGTGAGGTGTTAGTTTTGTAACATCTTCACCTTCCATTATTCTTTGCACAAGGTCATTGTGCAAGTCAGCAACAAACATTTAATTAATCAACAATCTCCATTTTAATTATTTTATCAGGATTGCTTGGTGGTTCACCTCTAGTAATATTGTCTACAAATTCCATTCCTTCAACTACTTGGCCCCAAACGCTATATTGTCCATCTAAAAATGAGCAATCATTAAAACAGATAAAGAATTGGCTGTTTGCACTATTTGGGTCTTGAGCTCTCGCCATTGAAACCGAGCCACGGCCATGATTAACATCTGAGAATTCAGCTTCTATGTTTGGTAAAGTTGAACCACCTGTACCAGCTCTAGATAAATTAAACTTATCGTTTGTAGAATTACCAAATTCTACATCCCCAGTTTGTGCCATGAAACCATCAATAACCCTATGAAAAACAACACCATCGTATTGTCCTTCTTTTATTAATGCTTTTATTTGATCAACATGTTTTGGCGCTACGTCTGGCCTTGTTTCTATAACAACAACACCATCTTTGAGTGTCATTTGAATTTTGTCTTTTTTATCATCTGCCATAGATTTTCCCCCTAAAAATACTGTTGATACAAATAAGCTCAAAAAAATAATTTTATTTAGTTTAATCATATTTGTTTTCTTTACCTTAGCTTAATTTGTTTTATATGTATATTAATGCACATGTTTGAAGAAAATATCAAGCAATTAGGTATAGAGATACCTGACTTGCCAGCTGCTCTAGCAAACTATGTGCCATTTAAAGTCTCAGATAGTATTGTTTATGTATCAGGTCAAGCTCCAGTAAAGAATGGAGAGTTAATCTACAAAGGCAAAGTTGGCGAAGATATAACAATAGATGAGGGTATAAAAGCTGCTGAATTGTGCTGTATTAATATAATATCTACTCTAAAAAAGAGTATTAATGGAGATTGGAACAGATTAGACGGTTTTTTAAAACTTGGAGGATTTGTGAATTGTAATAATAATTTCTACGATCAACCAAAAATTATTAATGGAGCATCCGACTTGCTTGTAAAAATATTTGGTGATCAAGGAAAACACGCTAGATTTGCTGTTGGATCAAATTCTTTACCCATGAATATATCTGTTGAAATTGATGCAATAATTAAAATAAAATAAATAATTTATGAGTGAATTTTTTTTTTGCTCTTCTTTAAATTTAATTAATAAAAACAGCTGGAATAATTGTATTGGCAATGATCATCCATTTCTTCAATATGAATTTTTAAGTGCACTAGAAAAAAGCGGGAGTGCAACTATTAAAACTGGTTGGCAACCTTATCACTATATTGAAAAAGAGAATGAAGAAATAATTGCTATATGTCCTCTTTATATAAAAAGTCATTCCTTTGGCGAGTATATTTTCGATCACTCCTGGGCAGATGCATATCATAGATATGGATTAAATTATTACCCTAAGTTACAATCTGCAATTCCATTTACTCCTGTTACTGGAGAAAGAATTATCATAGATAAAAAGATTAAAAATATTAAAGAAAAAGAAAATGAAATAATTACAAATATAATTACTGAAGCTAAGAATATAAATGTTTCTTCTTTACATTTTAATTTCATAAAAAATACATCCATGTGGAAAAATAATAAAGAAATAATGCTTAGATCTGGGATTCAATATCATTGGAAAAACAATGATTATAAAAGTTTTGATAAATTTCTTGAGAGTTTATCATCAAGAAAAAGAAAAATAATTAAAAGAGAACGTCAATGCATAAATAATAATAACTTAAGAGTAGAATTGTTAAATGGTGACTTGATTAAAGAGGAGCATATACAATTTTTCTACGATTGTTATCTAGATACCACAGGAAGAAAATGGGGATCTACTTATTTATCTAAAGATTTCTTCTTTGATTTGCTGATAAATTTTAAAGATAAAATTTTGTTGATTATGGCCTTTCATGAAAATAAAAAAATAGCTTCAGCAATAAATTTTTTAAGTAAGTCACATTTATATGGAAGGTTATGGGGGGCAAAATATGAAATTCCATTTTTACATTTTGAGTTATGTTATTATCAGGCAATTGATTATGCAATTAAAAATAACATAAAAATTGTTGAAGCAGGTGCTCAAGGAGAGCATAAATTACAAAGAGGATACGTGCCAACAAAAACATGGAGTGCGCATTGGATTAAAGATAAAGAATTTGGCTCAGCTATAGAAAACTTCTTGAATAAAGAAAGTCAATTAATTGACAGTGAAAAAAATAAACTTGATATTTTGTCACCTTATAAAAACTAGGCTAATTCTTTTTTTTCCTCTTGTTTGTTAGTGAAATTGAATGAGATTTTTTTATTTTTCATTGATATCTCTACATGGCCGCCTTTAGCTAATTTACCAAAAATTAATTCTTCAGCCATTGGTTTTTTTACTTTTTCTTGGATAACCCTACCTAACTCTCTTGCTCCGTATACTTCATCATATCCTTGGTCAGCAAGAAATTCTTTAGCATCTTTATCAATTGATAAGGAAACACCTTTGTCTTCTAATTGAGCCTCTATTTCAATTATAAATTTATCAACAATAGATAGAACAACTTTTTTTGATAAATGATTAAAGTGAATTATCGAGTCAATTCTATTTCTAAATTCTGGGGAAAAAAGTCTATTGATTGCATCACTACTATCATCACTAGATCTGACAGAGTTAAATCCTATCCTTTTTTTTGATACATCAATTGCTCCAGCATTTGTTGTCATTATTAAAATTACATTCCTAAAATCAACTGATTTTCCATTATGATCAGTTAATTTTCCATAATCCATTACTTGCAAGAGTATATTAAAAAGATCAAAATGTGCTTTTTCAATCTCATCTAATAATAATACACAGTGTGGATTTTGATCGATACCATCTGTAAGTAAACCTCCCTGATCGAAGCCAACGTAGCCAGGAGGTGCTCCAATCAATCTACTTACTGTATGGCGTTCCATGTATTCTGACATATCAAATCTTAGTAATTTAATTCCTAAAGTTTTACTTAGTTGTCTAGCTACTTCTGTTTTTCCAACTCCTGTTGGGCCCGAAAATAAGTAAGATCCAATTGGCTTTCCATCTTCTCTTAATCCAGCTCTTGCTAGTTTAATTGATGATGATAACTCTTGAATTGCATTATTTTGTCCAAATACAAAATTTTTTAGATCTCTCTCTAAATTTTTAAGATTATTTTTATCACTTTGATTAACAGATTTAGTAGGAATTCTTGCCATAAGCGCAACAACTGCTTCGATGTCAGAGGATAAAATTATTTTTTTTCTTTTTGACTCAGGAAGAAGATATTGTGATGCACCTGCTTCATCGATAACATCGATTGCTTTATCAGGTAATTTTCTATCACCTATATACTTGTCAGATAATTCTACTGCACTAATAATTGCATCTGGAGAGTATTTAACTTTGTGATGTTCTTCGTAATATGTTTTTAGTCCTTCTAATATTTTAATAGTTTCATCTTTAGATGGTTCCTTTATATCAATCTTTTGAAATCTTCTTACTAATGCTCTATCTTTTTCAAAATAATTTTTAAATTCCTTATAAGTAGTTGAACCTATACATCTCAAGTTTCCATTACTTAAAGATGGTTTTAATAGATTACTAGCATCCATAGATCCTCCACTAGTAGCCCCAGCTCCAATTACAGTATGTATTTCATCAATAAATAAAATAGCCTTTTCTTCTTTTTGAAGATCTTTCAGTACTGCTTTTAATCTTTCTTCAAAATCACCTCTATAGCGAGTACCTGCAAGCAAAGCCCCCATATCAAGTGAGTAAATTGTGGACTCTTCCATTATTTCAGGTACTGATTTTTCAACAATTCTCTTAGCTAATCCCTCAGCTATAGCAGTTTTCCCAACGCCAGGGTCTCCAACGAAGAGTGGATTATTTTTTTGTCTTCTACATAAAATTTGAATTGTTCTGTCGAGTTCAGAATTTCTACCAATTAATTTATCAATTTTACCATTTTTTGATTTTTGATTTAAATTTATGCAAAACTGATCGAGGGCTCTTTTTGAAATTTTAGACTGACTATTTTCATTATAACCATTATCTAAAACATCATCAGTTTCTAAATTTTCATTAGTTTTAGATATTCCATGAGAAATATATTGAACAGCATCAAGCCTAGTCATGTTTTGTTGATGAAGAAAATATACTGCATGACTCTCTTTTTCAGAAAATAAGGCTACGATCATATTAGCACCTGTAACGTTTTCACGACCACTAGATTGAACATGAATTGCAGCACGTTGAAGAACTCTTTGAAAACCATTTGTAAGTTTAGGTTCTCCAGTAAAATTTTCTTTTAAATTTTCAAGATCTTTAGAAATAAAGTTATCAATATTGACTTTTAGTGTATTAATATCAACTGCACATGCCTTAAGAACACTTAAAGCATCTTGATCTTCTAAAAGACATAAAAGAAGATGTTCAAGTGTAACATATTCATGTTTATTGTTAGTTGCTAACTGATACGCTTCCCTTAAAGTTTTTTCTAAATTTGGAGAAAGCATTATGATTTCTCCATAGTGCATTGAAGTGGGTGTTCATTTTTTTTTGCTAAATCCATTACAGCTTTACATTTTGATTCTGCTACTTCATATGTAAATGTCCCACAAACACCTATGCCATTCTTATGAACATGCAACATTATTTGAGTAGCCTCCTCTGATTTTTTACTGAATATTTTTTCTAACACCATTATTACAAATTCCATTGGTGTATAATCATCATTCATTAATAAGACATTATACATTGAAGGCTTCTTTGTTTTTGGCTTAGCTTCTAAAAGAAGGCCTTTTTGAACATCATCTAGGCGATTATCATTATTTTGGTCAGAATTCATAGAATGTAAATAATATCTTTTTTTATATTTTAAAGCATTTTTTATGTTTGTAAGGAGCGAAAATGATATGTTATTGAATAAATAGTGAAAAAAAATCTTTCGATTAAGATAATAATAGTATTTTTTTTAGCTTTAAACATTTCCTTTAATGTATTAGCAAAAAAAGCAGCAATAGTAATTGACTTCGATACTAATGAAGTACTTTTTGAAAAAAATGCTGATACTAAAAATTATCCAGCATCTTTAACTAAAATAATGACATTATATATTGTCTTTGATTACATTCACAAAAATAAGTTAAGTTACAATGATGAAATGGTTGTTTCGGCTACCGCAGCATCAAGATCACCAAGCAAATTATATTTAGAACAAGGAACTACTATAAAAGTTAAAGATGCAATAAATGCTCTAATCATTAAATCTGCAAATGATGTTGCTACAGTTATTTCAGAAAAAATTAGTGGTTCAGAAAGAGAATTTGCAAAATTAATGACATCATATGCAAGAAACTTAGGCATGAATAATACAACATTTAAAAATGCATCTGGGTTGCCAAATCGAGCTCAATTAACTACTGCAAGAGATATTGCCAAGCTTTCCTTTTCATTAATAAATAATTTTCCTGAAGAATATAAATTATTTAGCAAAACATCTTTTAGTTGGAAAGGTAAAGTATATAAAACTCATAATAAATTAATGTTAAATTATGATGGAGCTGATGGAATAAAAACAGGATACATCAAAGCTTCTGGATTTCAGTTAGCTTTTTCTGCGGTGAGAGATGACAAAAGGCTAATTGGTGTTTATTTTGGAGGTGATACTGGAAAACAAAGAAATGAACGTCTTAAACTTTATATGGATAATTCATTTAAAAAATTAAACAAAAGTAACGCAATTGTAAAACAAAATAAAAAAATATTAAAGAATGAAAATAAAATTTCTAAAAATAATGAATATTCTATTGTTGTAGGAACTTTTAAATATAGAAAAAATGCAGAAAAACAAATTAATTTAATTAAGAAAAAATATCCTAAAACAACAAATAACAAAAATTCACAAATTGTATTTATCGAGGTCTCGGGTAAAAAATTATATGAATCACGTTTTTTAAATTTTACAAAAAAGGATGCTTATCAGGCATGTAGAAGATTAGCCAAATACGGAAGGGATTGTTTTGTTAGATTGTAAATTTAAAATCAATGTCACTTAATTTAAGTTGAGTTTCAACAATATTAATCAATTTTTTTAATCCTTTTTCACTTGTAGATTCCGCTCTACAAGTGAGTTGATTTTGAGTATTGCTTGCTCTAATTAAAAACCATCCATCATTTGTTTCAACTCTTATCCCATCTATATCAATTATATTACCATCAAAAGTAGATAATCTTTTTTTTATATCCTCAATTATTTGGAATTTCTTTATTTCTTCGACATCAAATCTTGTTTCAGGTGTAGAATAAGTTTTTGGATATTGATCAATTATCTCAAATAGACTTTTTTCCTGATTACTTAAAATTCTCAGTAATCTTAATGCTACATACATTGCATCGTCATACCCATAAAAATCATCACCATAACAAATATGACCACTCATTTCACCTGATAAAGGAGATTTAATTTCTTTCATTTTTTCTTTTATAGGAGAGTGCCCTGTTCTTTCCATTATTGGTTCACATCCAATTTTTTTTGACTCATCAAAAAAAACCTTACTGCACTTGACGTCCATAATTATTTTTGGATTATTATATAAATTAACTACTTCTGAACACAAAACTAACATATATTGATCGGCCCAAACTAAATTCCCTAAATTATCAATAACGCCCAACCTATCTCCATCTCCATCGAAAGCCAGTCCTATATCACATTTATTTTTTTTGACTGAGTCAATTAACTGCCGCATGTTTTTTGGCACTGTTGGATCAGGGTGATGGTTTGGAAAATTACCATCTACTTCTTGATTTATAATTATATTTTCAGTGTTTTGAAGTTTTGAAATCAATTGATTAATGATAACACCCATAGCACCATTACCAATGTCCCAACTAATTTTAAGTTTATTTTTGATAGATATATTTTTTAGAATTCTTTTAACATAATCATCAATGATATTTAAATTTTCAATTTTTCCTTTTTTTTTCTGTAGATCTAAACTTTGAACTATTTTCTGAAAATTTTGTATATTTGTACTAAAGAAACTATGTTTATTTAAAACCATTTTAAATCCATTATATTCAGGAGGATTGTGAGATCCAGTGATCATAATAGCTGCATCGGTATTAAGGTGATAATCCGCAAAATACAGCATTGGTGTGGGACAAATACCAATATTTGAAACATTTGCTCCTGAGTCTTTTAATCCAGCACTTAAAGCATCATACAATTTAGGCGAAGTTAATCGTCCATCATAACCTATAGTAATATTATTTGAATTTAGTTGTTCAAAAACAACATTACCAAAAACTCTACCAATAGAATAAGCCGTGTTTTCAGTAATATTTTTGTCAACTATACCTCTGATATCATATTCTCTTAAAACTTCAGGATCAAATTTTTCAATTTTGTAATTATTTTCCTGTACCATAATATTCGTATCCTAATTTTTTTAATTCCTCACTATTATAAATGTTTCTCAAATCAAAAATTTTCTTTTTTTTAATTAATTTAGCTATAGTAGAAAAATTTAGTGCTCTAAATTCATTCCATTCTGTTCCAATAACTATCGCATCTGCATTTTCACAAGCTTGATAAGGAGAATTAAAATATTTAAAATTGGTATACTGATTTTTAGCATTTTGCATTGCAATAGGATCAAAACAATGAATTTTAAATCCTTTTTCATTCATATAGTCTGCAAGTTTTATTGATGTCGACTCACGAATATCATCTGTATTAGGTTTGAAACTTAATCCTAAAAAAGCTAAAACGGATTTTGGTTCGCTATATTTTATTATTTTATTACCAATTTTATTTATTCTATCTTCATTTGACTTATGAACAGCATTTACAATTGATAAATCTATTTTAAATTTTTTTGCAGTTGAGGAAAAAGCTTTTACATCTTTTGGAAAACAAGAACCTCCATATCCAGGCCCTGCATTGAGAAATTTTGAACCAATTCTTTGATCTATTCCCATTGCTTTTGATACATCTTGGACATTAGCACCTACAACTTCACATAAATCAGCAATTTCATTTATAAAACCAATTTTAGTTGCTAAAAAACTATTAGAAGCATATTTAATAATTTCAGCAGTTTCTATTGAAGTTGATACCAATGGTGTCTCTCTTAAATACAAAGGTCTATAGAGTTCTTTCATTAAATTTTCAGATTTTGTATTTTCAGTTCCAATTACTACTCTATCAGGTCTCATAAAATCGTTAATAGCAGATCCCTCTCTTAAGAATTCTGGATTTGAAACAACATCAAAATTTTCAATATTAATTTTTTTTGAGATTATTTTTTTAATTTTTTTTGTTGTGCCAACTGGCACAGTTGACTTTGTTACTATTAAACAATATTTATTTATATTTTGGCTTACTTCTTCAGCAACTGACCAAACATTACTTAGATCTGCTTCATCTTCTAAACGTCTACTAGGTGTACCAACAGTGATAAAAATAATATCGGCGTTATTTATTGAAGAGCTTAAGGAATTTGAAAACGTAAGTAACTTTGTATTATTTAAGTGTTTGGCAAGCAATTCGTTCATTCCTGGTTCATAAAAAGGACATTTGCCTTGTTTTAATTTTTCTATTCTTGAATTATCTTTATCATGACATACTGTTTGATATCCAAATTCAGAAAAACAAGCTCCGGTTACTAAACCTACATAACCAGTGCCAATAATAGCTAATTTCATTGTGATCCTATAAACCTGATTACGATAGTATTAAATGACAATTATTAATAAAATATTAATAATAAAAATTTACTTAATTCGTCACTGTGTGGACTGAGCCTCTCTCAATTATTTGTGTTTTGGCAAGAAAATTACTATTTTTATTAGGTTTTGAAACCTTATTAAGTAATATGTTAATTGCTTTCCTTCCCAATTCTTTAACTGGAAATGAAGCAGCAGTAATTGGTGGTGTACTTAAATCCCTGACTAATGAGCCGTCAAAAGTAATAATTGAAATATCTTTTCCAATTTTCAAATCTAGATTATTACAGGCTTTAATTGCGCTTAGAGCTGAAAATTCAGTTGAGCAGATTATGGCTGTAATTTTTTTATTGATTGATAACATTTTTTTTATAATTTCAAAACTTTTCTCAGGCTCCTCAAGTTTAACTGTGGCATAATAATTTTTATTAAATTTTATATTATTTTGTTTCAATGATCTTAAAAAGGATAATTTTCTTTCATTAGCAAAGTTATATTTTTCAGAAATATTAATATACGCAATTTCTTTATGTTTTTTTTTGATTAAATAATTCATTATATTTTCTATTGCTCCACTATTATCTAAATCAACCCATGAAAAATTTTTGCTAGATTTGGTTTTGCCCCAAGCGACATAATTTATTTTATATTTTTTTAATAAATCAATTCTTTGATCCTTAGTTTTAATATTCTGCAAAACAATATTTTCTATTCTTTGTTCAAAAATTAATTTTTTATAAGCTTCAATTTCTTCTGCTTCACTTTTAGCAAATAAGATTTGCAATTGAATACTTTCTGAGAGTAATTCATCAGACATGCCAGAAATAAATTCAAAAAAATTACCCTGATTTAAAGTGCTAGTATTAGTCCCATAAATGGGAAGTACATAACCAACAGTTTTTGTCTTACCTGACGCTAAAACACTAGCGTAAGGATTTGGCTTATATTGATATTTTATAGCAAATTTTTTTACTCTTTCTCTTGTTTTTTCACTTACATCTGGATACCCTCCTAAAGCCCTAGAAACAGTAGTTATTGATAAGTTTAGCCTTTTTGCAAATTGCTTTATGTTCATATTTCATGAATAACTTACAAATATTGAATTGACAACCAAAACGTTTTGGTAAATTATGAATAATATTTTAATAGGAGGACTAATGAATAATATAATTAAATTTTTGTTAGCAACTCTTACCTCATTTTTTCTAAGTTTTTCAGCTTATGCTGGTGGTCATTATACTGGTCCAGATTTAACTGGTCAAAAAGTTGTAATGTTTGGTCCATGGTTATCTCCTGAACAAGAAACAATGAGAGAAGTTGGTGCTATTTTTGAAAAAGCTACAGGAGCTACTTTTGAATATGGTGGTTCTGATAGTTTTGAACAACAAGTAATGATCGATCTTAAAGCTGGTAGTGCTGCTGATTTAGTTGTATTTCCACAACCTGGTCTAGCTGCAAATGCTGCCGCTATGGGAGGCTTAGTTCCACTAGGTAATGAAATTAAACAAATGGTTTTAGACAACTATGCTGCTGGTCAGTCATGGGTTGATCTATCAACATATGCTGATGAAAATGGTAATGATCAATTTAACGCTATTTTCTTTAGAACAAATGTTAAGAGTTTAGTTTGGTATTCACCTGACAACTTTGAGGATAATGGTTATGAAATTCCTGGTTCAATGGAAGAGCTGATAGCTCTTACTAGGCAAATGGCTTCAGATGGAAATACCCCATGGTGTATTGGTCTTGGTTCAGGTGCTGCTACAGGATGGCCTGCAACTGACTGGATGGAAGATATTATGCTTAGAACACATTCTCCTCAAGTCTATGATATGTGGGTTTCTAATGAAATGCCTTTTAATGACCCAAGAGTTCTTGAAGCAATGGATTTCTTTGGAACTTTTGCTTTAAATGATGATTTTGTTAATGGTGGTAGTAAAGCAGTTGCAACTACTGATTTTAGAGATGCACCTAATGGATTGTTTACCTCTCCAGCAGAGTGCATGATGCATAGACAAGCAAGCTTTATACCGGCATTCTTTCCTGAAGGTTCTGAAGCTGGTGTAGATTATGACTTCTTTTATTTTCCTGCATATGCTTCAAAAGATCTAGGGACGCCAGTTCTTGGGGCAGGAACATTAGTTGCTGCAACTAATGATAACCAAGCTACAATTGAATTTATAAAATTCTTAATGCATCCAGAACCGCATGAGTATTGGATGGCTAAAGGTGGTTTCTTAACTCCTCATAAAGGAGTTGATGGAAGCAAGTATGCAAGTGACACTTTTAGAAAACTTGGTGAAGTCTTAACTGGTGCAACAACTTTCCGTTTCGATGCTTCAGATTTAATGCCTGGTGCTATTGGTGCTGGAAGCTTCTGGACTGGTATGGTTGATTATACAAATGGAAAATCAGCTAAAGATGTAGCTGATGCGATCCAAGATAGTTGGGACGCTATTAAATAATTACCTCCACTATATAAACAGGCGAACAATTAACTTGTTCGCCTGTTTTTTTTATATATTTTCCATTCAATGAGTATCATTAATTTAATTTTTTTAGTTTTATTAGGAATATTTTTATTTATTCTTTTTTTTCACACATCGAATTATTTTTTAGATACTTATGAAAGAAAGCAAAATAGAAAATATAATTTTGAAAATTCTATAAGGGTGATCATTTTTATTACTCCTGCTCTGTTAATTCTTTTTATTTTTATATTATACCCAGTATTTGAAACAATAAGACTGAGTTTTTATGATAAATTTGGAAGAGAATTTGTTGGATTATATAATTACAAATGGGCAATTAATGACCCAGAATTTAAAAGAAGCATTTTAAACAATTTGGGTTGGTTACTAGTAGTTCCAACACTAAGTACATTTTTCGGATTATTAATCGCAAATTTAGCAGATCGCATTTGGTGGGGATCAATTGCAAAATCAATAATTTTTATGCCAATGGCAATATCGTTTGTGGGGGCAGGTGTTATATGGAAATTTATATACGAATACAGAGGCCCAGAGAATGCCCAAATAGGTTTGTTGAATGCAATTATTGTCTCATTTGGATACGAACCACAAGCATGGTTAACTATTCCAATATGGAACAATATTTTTTTAATGGCAATAATGATTTGGATACAAACAGGATTAGCACTTGTTATTTTTAGTGCAGCATTAAGAAGTATCCCAAAAGAAATGATTGAAGCTGCAAGAATAGATGGAGCAGGTGAAGTAAAAATTTTTTTTTCGATAATTATACCTTACCTTGAACAAACTATATTGGTTATTTGGACCTTGATAACTATTATTGTTTTAAGAATTTTTGATATTATTTTTGCTATGACAAATGGAGAATGGCAAACAGGAGTATTAGCTAATCTTATGTATGATTGGATGTTTAGAGGTGGCGGTGACTCAGGAAGAGGAAGTGTTTTAGCTATTGTAATAATGATTGGGGTAATACCTATTTTAGCATGGAATCTTTATAAACATAGGCAAGAACAAAAAATATAATGAAGAAAATATCCCTACCCTCAATATTATCTCAATTCTTATTATTATTTTTTGTTATTGTTTGGATCATTCCTACTTTTGGTTTGTTCGTTAGTTCATTAAGGGACAAAGATTTATTAGCAATCAGTGGCTGGTGGACATCACTAACTACAACAAAAGTTAATGAAATTTATCGAATGGCAGGTATGGAAGATCAAATTAAAGAAGATAATTTTTTTGTTATTAAAGGAAAATTATTTGATGATAATTCCAGAAAAAAAATACAAAGTTTTGGAATAACTTCAAAAAAAATTAATGAGTTCAAAGTAGATGATATAGCAATACTAAAAGATGAAAGTTTTGTTACAGTAAATGAAGATGGTCATTATATTTTAAAATCACAAAAGGAATTTACAAAAAAGAAAGGAAAAAGATTATTTATTACTGCACTGAGCCCGCCTGCATTTACTTTAGATAATTATAGAGAAGTACTATTCAAAGAAGGTATTGGGAGAGCTTTTGTCAATACAATGGCAGTAGCCCTACCATCAACTTTAATACCTCTAATTATTTGCTCTTTTTTTGCATATGCACTTACTTGGATGAAGTTTTTTGGAAGAGATACATTACTTGCCATAATAATTGCATCTCTTGTAGTTCCATTGCAAATGTCATTAATACCTATTTTGACGATATATAATGACTTTGGTGCTTTATTTGGAGTGGCTGCAAAATCATATCCTGGCGTTTGGATGGCACATACTGGCTTTGGACTAGCCTCTACCACTTTTCTATTAAGAAATTTTTTAAAATCTTTGCCAAATGAAATGATGGAGGCAGCTAAAGTAGATGGAGCAACTCATTATGATATTTTCTTAAAAATTATTTTACCTTTATCTATACCTGCATTTGCTTCAATATTTATTTTACAATTTCTTTGGTGTTGGAACGACTTATTAGTTGGACTTGTTTTCTTAGATCAAGTTCCAAGTGAAATTATTTTAACTGCAAAATTGAAAGAACTTCTTG
>MDSZ01219288.1_pt1 | contig 13362 bp, 6 predicted proteins | sample 811201 | NCBI WGS metagenome assembly MDSZ01 (sample SAMN05326647, study PRJNA326480) | marine metagenome | isolation source: seawater | place: Indian Ocean: North | collected 2010
AAAGGCGAACCGCGTCGTCCGCTGCGTAAAATTGTTTTCAATGTGCCAACCCGTCGCGAACTCACCGTGGGTGAAAAAGCGGTTGAGCACGGCCTGGCCATTGCCAAGGGCGTTAAGGTGACTAAAGACGTGGCCAACATGCCACCAAACATCTGTAACCCGGCGTATCTGTGGGAGCAGGCGCAGCAAATGGCTGAAGAATATGGCAGCGTTAACGTGGAAGTGGTTAACGAAGCCAACATGAAAGATTTGGGCATGAACTCTTACCTGGCCGTGGGCCGTGGCTCTGAGAATGAATCGCTAATGAGTATTATTCATCATAAAGGCGGCGCTGATGATCAGGCACCACTGGTGCTGGTGGGTAAAGGCCTTACCTTTGACTCAGGCGGTATCTCATTAAAGCCAGGCGATGGCATGGACGAAATGAAGTACGACATGGGCGGCGCAGCCTCCGTACTGGGTGTTATGCATACAGTGGCGGCGCTCAATCTGCCAATTAACGTAATTGGCGTACTGGCCGGTTGTGAAAACATGCCGGATGCTAACGCTTATCGCCCTGGTGATATCTTAACTACCATGTCGGGCCAGACGGTTGAAGTGTTAAACACTGATGCTGAAGGCCGTTTGGTACTGTGTGATGCGCTGACTTATGTTGAGCGTTTCGATCCGGAAACCGTGGTTGATGTAGCCACATTAACAGGTGCTTGTATCATCGCGCTGGGTAAACATGCTACCGGCCTGATGAGCACGCACAACCCACTGGCTCACGAGTTGCTGAATGCCTCTGAGCAGGCATCAGACCGTGCATGGCGCTTACCGCTGTGGGATGACTATCAGGAGCAACTGGAAAGCCCGTTTGCCGATATGGCTAACATTGGCGGTCGTCCGGCGGGTTCAATTACTGCTGGCTGCTTCCTGTCGCGCTTTACCAAGAAATACAACTGGGCGCACCTGGATATTGCAGGTACTGCGTGGAACAGTGGTAAGAATAAAGGCGCAACCGGTCGTCCGGTGCCTATGCTGGCGCAGTTCCTGATGAACCGTGCTGGTTTAGGCGCAGAGGATTAAAGGTTAATGCCTGCCGTTCGATTTTACGCACTGGCTGAGGCGTCGGTTTCTCCCGCAGGGCACGAGAGTGTACCTGCGGTGTGCGCCAAAGCCTGCGAACTCACCGCCGAACTCTATTCGCAGAAGAAAAAGAGTGTGGTACTGTGCGCAGACCAGGCTCAGGCCGAAGCTGTCGATCAGCTTTTATGGCAATTGCCAGCGGCGCGATTTGTGCCGCACAACCTTGCCGGTGAGGGCCCCAATGGCGGCGCACCGGTAGAAATCGTCTGGCAGCCTCAGTCGCTGCCACGCAAACAATGTCTGATTAACGTTAGCGGAAAAATGGTGGATAACTTCAACCAGTTTCAGCAAATTATTGATTTTGTGCCGGTAGAAGAAACGGCCAAACAGCAAGCCCGCGAGCGTTACAAACAATTTCAACAAGCCGGTTGCCAGATGCAATTCCTGCCGGCCTAAAAAGAGACTTTTCGAGACACTCCATGGACAAAACCTACGAACCCCAATCGATCGAAAAACAGTGTTATCAGCGCTGGGAAAGCGAAGGCTTATTCAAAGCCAAGGGCGATGAAGCGCCAACGGGGAACCCTTACTGTATTTTACTGCCGCCTCCTAATGTTACCGGCAGCCTGCATATGGGCCACGGCTTCCAGCAAACCATTATGGACGTGCTGACCCGTTATCACCGTATGAAAGGCGATAATACGCTATGGCAGGTGGGAACCGACCACGCTGGTATTGCCACCCAAATGGTGGTTGAGCGTCAGTTAAATGCCGAGGGCAAAACCCGTCACGATCTGGGACGCGAAGCGTTTATCGACAAAATCTGGGAGTGGAAAGAACACTCAGGTGGCACCATCACCAGCCAGATGCGCCGTTTAGGCACCTCGCCAGACTGGGACCGTGAAGTGTTTACCATGGACGAGAACCTGTCCAAAGCGGTAACCGAAGTCTTTGTGCGATTACACGATGACGGCCTGATCTATCGCGGCAAACGTTTGGTTAACTGGGATCCGGTACTGCACACCGCGGTTTCCGATCTCGAGGTACTCAACGAGGAAGAAGCTGGCCATATGTGGCACATGCGCTATCCGCTGGCCGATGGCAGCGGCAGTATTGTGGTTGCCACTACCCGACCTGAAACCATGCTGGGCGACACCGCTGTGGCGGTACACCCGGAAGATGAGCGTTATCAGGACTACATTGGCAAAGAGATCCGCCTGCCGATCACCGGCCGTTTAATCCCTATCATTGCTGATGATTATGTGGATCCGGAATTTGGTACCGGCTGCGTTAAGATTACGCCAGCGCATGATTTCAACGATTACGACATGGGTAAGCGTCATGGCTTGCCGATGATCAATATCTTCACCCCGGATGCCAAAGTTAACGACGAAGCCCCGGAAGCCTATCAGGGGCTGGACCGCTTTGATGCGCGTAAAGCTATTGTAGCGCAGCTCGAGTCAGACGGTGTACTGGTTAAAATTGACGACCACAAACTTAAAGTGCCGCGTGGCGATCGCACGGGGGCGGTTATCGAACCTTACCTCACCGATCAGTGGTACGTGGCAATCGAAGAGCTGGCTAAGCCGGCTATCGAAGCAGTGGAAAGCGGCGAAATCCGCTTTGTGCCGGAGAACTGGAATAAAACCTACTACCAGTGGATGCACAATATTCAGGACTGGTGTATCTCCCGTCAGCTGTGGTGGGGTCACCGCATTCCAGCCTGGTACGACAATGAGGGCAACGTTTACGTTGGTCGCACAGAAGACGAGGTGCGTAACAAGTACCACCTTGAAGCGGGCGTACAGCTAAACCAGGACGAAGACGTGCTGGATACCTGGTTCTCCTCGGCATTATGGCCGTTTGCTACCATGGGCTGGCCGGAAGAAACCCCGGAACTGGAAACCTTTGTGCCGTCGTCGGTGCTGGTGACCGGCTTCGATATTATCTTCTTCTGGGTAGCGCGCATGATCATGATGACCAAGCGCTTTACCGGCAAAATCCCGTTTAAGGATATCTACATTACCGGCCTTATCCGCGACGAAAGCGGCGACAAAATGTCGAAGTCGAAAGGCAACGTGCTGGATCCTATCGATTTGATTGACGGTATCGACCTAGAATCACTGGTGGCTAAACGTACCACTGGTATGATGCAGCCACAACTGGCGGCTAAAATTGAAAAACGCACCCGCAAGCAGTTCCCGGAAGGCATTCATGCCTACGGTACCGACGCGCTGCGCTTTACGTTTGCAGCCATGGCGTCAACCAGTCGTGATATCAACTTTGATATGGGCCGGGTAGAGGGCTACCGTAACTTCTGCAACAAAATCTGGAATGCCTCGCGCTTTGTGCTGATGAACACCGAAACCGAAGATACCGGTCGTGACGGTGGCGAGTTAGTGCTGAGCCTGGCGGATAAGTGGATTTGGGCGCAGTTCCAGCAAACCCTGGTGGAATTTGAAAAAGCGCTTGCTGATTATCGCTTTGATATTGCCGCACAAACGGTTTATGAGTTTACCTGGAACCAGTTCTGCGACTGGTATCTGGAGCTTACTAAACCGGTACTGAATAACGATGCGTCGAGCGACGCTGAAAAACGCGGTACCCGTCATACGCTAATCAATGTGCTGGAGAGCCTGCTGCGCTTACTGCACCCGTTAATGCCGTTTATTACCGAAACCATCTGGGAACGTGTGGCACCGCTTAGTGCGTTGGATTTCAACGCTGGCGACAGCATCATGGTTCAGCCTTTCCCGGCGGTAGATGCCGCTAAGCAGGATGAGCAGGTATTGGCCGACATCGAATGGGTTAAGCGCTTTATCGTAGGTATTCGTAACATTCGTGGTGAAATGGATATTGCACCGAGCAAGCCACTTCCTGCACTGCTGCGTAACGTTAGCAGCGAAGACGAGCGCCGTTTAGGTATTTCACGCACCTCTATCGACCGCCTGGCGCGTCTTGAGTCCACTACGGTGCTTAAGGAAGGCGAGGAAGCACCAGCCAGCGCGGCAGCGGTAGTGGGTGAGATGGAAATTCTTATTCCTATGGCGGGCCTGATTGATAAAGAAGCCGAGCTTGCCCGTATTGCTAAAGCCATGGGTAAACTGGAACAAGACGTAGCCCGCTTTAAAGGCAAGCTGTCTAACGAAAAGTTTGTTAGCAATGCGCCAGAAGCCGTGATTGAAAAAGAAAAAGCCAAGCTGGCCGATTCTGAGTCACAGCTGGCTAGGCTGAAAGCTCAGCACGAGACAATTGCCGCGCTGTAAGTATTTGTACTTAAGATAATAAAAAACGCACCAGGTGAAAGCCTGGTGCGTTTTTTTATGGGTTACGTTTGTTAATTCGTAACTGCCTGAACCAGCAGTTGGATTAACGAGTGGTATTGGTATGCTTATCCAGGAACTTAATCATTTCCTGCCATAGCTCAACGTTGTTTTCAGGCTTGTAAAAGCCGTGTCCTTCGCCGGATTTCATCATCCACTGGTATGGGTGGTTTCTGGCTTCCAGCTTCTCACGTAAAGCAAAGGCATGTTCCTTGGGTACCCGCACGTCTTCTTCACCCTGCACAATAAATACCGGCACTTTGATTTTGTCGGTGTTTTTAATGGGGGACTGGAAGTCGCGGTTTTCGCCTTTGGGTAACACCTGATTAAGGTAATTGATACCGGCATCATTTTGCGGAATATCACCTTTTTCAAACATCATGTCCAGATCGTAAACGCCAACAAAACCAATAGTGCACTGGTACAAGTCTGGCTCGCGAATAACATTCTGTAATGCCGCGTAGCCGCCGTAAGAGGCGCCGTAAACACACATTCTGTCTTTATCCACAATGCCTTTGTCCACCAGATACATTGTACCGTCGGTCATATCGTCGATCATGGTGGTCCCCCAGTTACGGAAACCCGCTTTCTCGAAGGATAAACCATAGCCACCAGAACCACGGAAGTTTGGCTGTAATACTGCGTAGCCATGCGCTGCCAGTACTTTGGCATCGCGTACACTGGAGTCGATGTTAGCAATGGAGTCGTAAGGACCGTGAGGACCACCGTGAGGCAGCAGCACAAAAGGTAAATCCTTAGCTTCGCCTTTAGGCAGGGTAAGTACGGCAGAAATCTCCAGGCCATCACGGGCGGTATAAGTGATCAGTTTGGACTCCGGAATTTCCACGTCGTCCAGCCAGGGTTTACTCTCGGCCAGTTTGACCAGCTTGCGGGCCTCGGCGTCAAACATGTAAAACACATTTGGGTTATTGGCATTGCCTACCCGAATAATCATTTTACTGTTATCACGGGTGGCTGACGTGGCTGCCACGGTCTGGCCTTTAAAGGTATTTGCCAGGCTGGCCAGTACACGTTGTTCGGCTTCGCTTTTTACACCGCCAAAGAACATGGTTTCAATGCCTTTGTACTCATAGCTGGCGCCAAATATTTCTTTTATCTTACCGTTTTCACTGTGCAGGATTGGCGACAAATCTACTTTGGGGTGTGACGCCAGCACTTCGTGCTTTTTGGTTTCAATGTTATACGTAGCCAAAGACCAGGTGTCGGTTTCTAATGTACTAAGACCTACAATGGTTTTGTCATCAGACAAAAACACCAGCGGTGTGAAAGAGGGTGTATAGGGGTCACTTTCAAATGCCACTTCCCAATCAGAGTCGCCGTCTTTACGCACCATCATGATTTGCTTATTGTCTTCATTCGGATCGGCGCCAACCATCGCCAGCACGTTGCCTTTGGTATCGGTATAAACATTCACCCCTGCACCAGCATAAGCACGCAGCGGCGCGCGACCTTCGGAGGCTTTGCGGCCATTGCTGACCTTCATTCTGTAAATATCGAGGAAGGGTTCTTTGGCGGTTAAATCGGTGCTGTAAACTAACACCGCATCCGGATCATCCGGCAGAATATCAATAATTTGTGAGAATCGGCGGTCGCCGCTCTCAGCGCGCCAACCGCTTAAAATAACGCTGTTTTCACCGTCTGCATCCATGGCAAATAACTCACCGGTAGGCAGCGGTTGTTCGAAGGAACCCACTTCGCGGGCCATGCCAAGGATCAAACGTTCATCATTAAGCCAGTTAAAGCTGTTAACGGTTTCCTTACCCTTTCCACGTGTAATGGATACGATTTCCTGGTCCTCGATATTCAGCACGGTCAGAAACACCACGCCGTCATCATCCCGGGAGGTCGAAGCCAGGTAGGTGCCGTCGGGTGAAATTTTTATGTCCAGGTACTGTGAGTGTTTAGCATACGCTTCTAATAGTGGCGTATTGATTTTAGCTTGCGCTGCTGATGTGAATGTCAGACTTCCAAGGAGTGCCGTGATGACAAGTAACATCAAACGAACTTTCATAATTTTTCCCTCTAGAAAAAAAAGCCCCCGACAAGCGAGGGCTTTATTTAACTGTTACAACTTAGAAGTTATAACGCAGGTTAGCAAATACACGACGACCGATGAAAGCCGTTTGGTATTGTGAATACAGAGCCGAGTTACCCAAGTCGAAACCGCTGCTAGAAATTCTAGGCGGTTCTTTGTCGAATACGTTCGCCACGCCCACGATAACATCGAGGCTCTCATAAGAGAATGAACCTGAAGCCGTGTGATACATGGTCCAAGGTGTCTCATCGATGAAGGTTACCGTGTTACCGTTAACCGTAGTGGTGTTGGTTTCACTGGCGTAGTACTCGTAGTCGTTAGTCGAGTCGAAGTAGTTAGCAGTCCAGGTCAGGCTGAAATCATCCTTAGAGTAAGTCAGACGTGCAACACCAACATGTTTAGGAGAGCCGTTTTCGCCGACGAAGTTGTTGTAAGGTGAGTCTTCAAACTGCAGGCTATACTGTTCGATTTGCATGGTGTGCTCCACGCGGAAACGCAGTGAACCCCAATCGAAGTCGTCCTGGTAAGTGAAGTTATAATCCACACCACGAACTTCCTGGTAAGCGATGTTAACGTAACCGCCATTTATCTGGTCGATACCGTAATCGCCATCTGTTCCGTCACGTCGAGTGAACAGGTCACACAGTGGTTCATTGGCAAAATCAATAGAACCATAACACCTATTAACAATACTTGCACCACCTAAGTTATCAATTTCGTTAGAGATTTCGATAGCGAAGTAATCCACAGACACCGCGTAAGTATCTTCAGGGCTGGTCCAAACCACACCGATACTTTCAGCCACTGATGTTTCAGCTGACAGCCGGCCTTCACCACCACTGGTTACAGATAGAGCTGAACTTCCCGGCGTGTCATAGTCTAATGGTACACCATCAGCTAAGCAGTTTTCATAAACCGTGTCTGAGACATTACCCGCATCGTATTCTGCTCCGTAATTTAAACACGGATCGACGGCTAATTGTGAAGGATATGCAGTTTGTTCGGCGAGGTATAACTCAAACAGCGCTGGGGCACGGAATGACGTGCCACGGCTAGCACGCACACTTAAGCCTTCTACGATTTCCCAGTTTAAACCCAATTTAAAGGTAGTGTCGGTTCCGAAAGTATCTACGTCTGTCCAGCGCGCAGAAGCCGTTAAGTCTAAAGCCTCAATACCGGTTACCCCTTCGATAAGTGGCGCTTTTATCTCGGCAAAAACAGCTTTAGTGAGCTGATCACCTTTTGTAATACCAGCGCTACTTAAACCCCAAGAATTCCCATTTAGCGTGTGGTATCCGGGAGTATCATTGATCTCATCACGTTGAACCTGGAAACCAAATGCAGCACCAACTTCACCAGCAGGCAGAGTGAAAAGATCACCTGTTACGAAGCCTTCTAGAGTCTGTTGTGTGTATTCGGTGTTACCTTTATCAACACCAAATAAGAAATCTTCCTGTTCTGCTGTGCGATTTCCATATAGGAACTGTGGATCTGCCCACGGTAAATCAACACATGATTTTTGGCTAAATTCAGTTACTTGATCAGCGGTACAGCTAGTGCCAAAGAAGGTATTAACCTGAGCCATATACATGGAATCATAGAAAATAATGTCCTGAGTGTAGTCACCGTCACTGATACTGTGCTGGTAGGACAGATCCCAGGTCCAGAAACCGACATCGCCAGTAAAACCGATTACGCCGCGAGTATAATCCACTTCAATTTCTGAACTGAAGTGGTCAGTGAGAGATACAGCCAAGATTGATGAGCTTGTATCTGCTGACTCACTAAAACCATCAAAAGCTGATGGAGGAAGAGTTCCAGCCTCCGCATGCCAAAATTGGCGATAATTCTGGGTTTCTGTAGTACGGCGGCTGAAGATTAATTCGCCGTACATGGTGATGTCGTCAGTCAGATTGTAGTCACCCGTTGCATAAATAGAAGCCGTTGTGGTTTCAGGGACCATTGTTTCCTGGCCAAGGTAAGGGTGACGTTGGTCCCACCAACCTTCACTGGCGTAGTCGTCACCGTAGGATACCGGATACCAGCCTTCTGGAGTAGTTAGACCTACGTTAGCATCGTTCATACTTTGGAAGCCGTTTGCTGCGAAAAAGCCATCATAATCGTACGCTAACTGAAGACCACCTCCGAACGCGGTCGACGCATCACCATACATCCAGAGTCCGTAGCCAGTCTCTAAACAGTGAGGCTTTCCGGTACGAGGATCGATTGGATCAGAGCGTGAACCGTCTTCCAGGAACTGTAAACGCTCGGTACAATTGAAGTAATCGCGATCACCACGCTTTAGCTCAGATGTATTGCGGTAGTCAGCCGTGACACGGAATGAACCTTCTGCAAACTCTTCACCGTAAGAGATGTTGATACGCTTGTCTTCACCGCCTGACTCAAATGGCTGGCTGATATCAACAGTAACTGTTTTGTCGTCACCTTTCTTGGTGATGATGTTGATTACACCGGCAACCGCGTCTGACCCGTACAGTGCAGAAGCACCGTCTTTGAGGATTTCAACACGCTCGATAGCAGACAGAGGAATACTGTTCAGGTCGAAGGCTGATACTGCACCACGAGTACCTGCAGGACCGGCACGACGACCGTTTAACAGGATCAGGGTACGGTTTGCACCAAGACCACGCAGACCAACTGTCTCTGCACCGGTACCACCGTCGGTTACGTAACCAACAGTCAAAGCGGCGGTAATCTGGCTTGAGCCTGCAGCTGCAGTACTGGTTCTTAATAATTCGCCCAGTGTTTTCAGACCTTCCTGCTCGGCGTCTTCAACACTGATAATGTCGATAGGTGTATCATTAGCAAACGCATCGGTACGAATACGTGAACCAACAATGGAGATTTTTTCTACTGGTTCAGCGCCATCTTCAGCTTCTTCCTGAGCGAAGACCTGTGGAGTTGCTAACAACCCCATAGCTGTGATGACTCCAATAGATTACTTATGGAGTTTATTATCGTTATTCATGTGAATCCCTGTTTCTGCCGCATCAATGTGCTATCAAACGTGAAATCTTCGATAACACATCTGTATGCAACTATAATTATTTATATTTAAACAACCCCACCAACAAGCGCGATTTGACGTTGTTACTGCGATGGCTTTGCCTGTCAACTAAATTAGAGAAATTGACATACTGAAAGTTAAATAAAAAACATTCTGGTGTCAAATTAAATGGAACTTTTTCTATCCCTCCCGGTCAACACCTAATTGTGTTAAAAATCAATATTTTACGGTTATCACTCTGGCAACTTAAAGTTACAGCGATGTTGCTTTTTTTGTAACAACGACATTATTACGGCGGAATAATTTGTTTTGACTGTTTTATGAACAGAAAAAGTTGTTCAGACCATCGGGGGGCAGAATAAAATAAAGGCGTGTTAATAACACGCCTCTAAGAATGTGCAGTGATGAGCTGCACACACTGGAGCAGATTAAAGATTAAAATTGGTAAGAGGCGAACAAGCGCAGGGTTCTGGGCTGGCCAGGACCAACAAACTCTGTGGAATCGATGTCGTCATAGATATCTTCCAGAACTTCATCTGCCTCGCCGTAGGTACCAAAGGTTTCAAACTCGGTATCAAACACGTTTTCCAGGCGCAGCCCCACCGTAATGCCACTGCTGTGAGCATAGGTGGCGCTGAGGTTAACCAGGGTATAGCCATCCAGTTCGCGGTTTTCGTTGGCTTCGTCGCCACGAAAATACTGACCAGAGGCGTAATCCACATCGGCGCTGATATACAGATTTTCAATCACAGGGTAGGTTACTTCAAACCCGGCCTGCCATTCAGGCTGGCCCGGAATATTATCGCCCGGCATTACCTGACGTCCCGGCCCCAGCGGGTTTTGTGGACTGAATGACAAATACGGGGTTTCAAACGTGGCTTGCAAATAACTCACATTGGCTGAAATCTCCAGATCTTCATATTGCTGCAGCAGGCTGAATTCGGCGCCCTGACGGCGGGTTTTATCCACGTTCACAAAATAGCCCACTGAGGCACGGTCGCCTGCTTGCTGGAATATAATGTCGTCTTTACTTTCGCTGCGGAATAGCGCGGCGTGCAATAAGCCGTTCTCCAGCGAGTAGTTTACGCCTACCTCCAGGGTATCCGTACGTACCTGATCAAGCGGCGGATCGGCCACAAATCCGTTAGGTAGTTTACACGGATCGTCTTCGTCGGCGCAGCTAAGTTCTGCCGGACTTGGTGTCCGTGAGGACTGGCTGTAAGACGCATAGGCGTGGTAGCCATCCTTGCGGTAATGCACCGTGGCTGACGGGTTGAAACGGCTGAACTCATGATTGCCGTTCAGTGAACCTTCGCCCACTTCCACACCATCGACCATATCGATAGTGGACTTGTTATAACGGCCGGCAAGAGCCAGTTGCCAGTGCGGGTTTAACTCAATCACGTCACTGACAAACAGGTAAGTGTGTTTTACATCGGTATCCAGGCGCACCCGTGAGCCTTCGTCGAATACGCCAATGCCGGTTACGCCGCGGCTATCTTGAGGGGTATCGTTGTCGAGCACGGCAAATTCGGTATCGCTGCGAAACGAGATGTCAGCGGTATCAATACCCAGACCAACTACCCAGTTGTGAGTTAACGAGCCAGATTGTGTTACGCCTGCAAGCTCAGCACTAAAACCATAGCTTTCCTGCTCGGTTAAGCTGGTATTGGCAGTACCGTCCAGAGTATCAGGATCGACGGCAGAAATTGACTCAAGTGGTACAAGAGGGTCGAAACCTACGAACTGAACAGCGTCGTCTTCGTCAAACTCTTCGTCGTCATCGTCGTCATCGTCCATATCCATGTCATCCTCGTCGATGTCGTCATCATCGTCGTCATCTTCGAGTAATTCGGCTTCTTCATCTTCTTCACACAATGTTTCACCATAGCCTACGTCACATTCCTCGTAATCACTGTCGTCACCATTGTAGGTTTCGATTTCATTTTCACGGAAGTAAGCGTTAACACGTACCACTAAATCGTTGTCGAGTTGCCATTCGTGATTAAGGTTAATAAAGCGCAGACTGGTAAAGGTTTGGTCCGGGCGGGTGTAAATGGCATCGCGGCCTTCATAAGGGATCAGATCAACCGGAATAGCACCGTTACCAATCAGGTCGTTATCATTAGCGGCCAGGGTAATTCGGGTAGCTGAGTCCTTACCTTTATGGGTAATGTTAGCCAGGCCTTGTTGAATATCGCTGGGTGAATAGTCACGCCAGCCGTCTTCTTCGTATTTGTTTACATTAATGTAGTAACCCCATTCACCGTTGTTGCCGCCGGATTCCAGGTTAATACCCTTCTGACCAAAGTCGCCGCCCATCACGGTGACTTTATTGTGCGGGAAGCTAAAGCCGTCTTTACTGTTTAATATCAGCGCGCCGCCCAGCGTATTCTGACCGAAAACCGGGTTAGCGCCGGAGACCAGCGTGACAGATTCCAGTGCCGAAGGCGGGATCAGGTCCCAGTTTACCGTATCACCGAAAGGCTCGTTGAAACGGGTACCATTAAAATACACCGCCAGGCCCTGAGGTAAGCCCAGCAGTGGAGAAGCCGTAAAGCCGCGGTATTGTAAATCAGCCTGGAACGGGTTGTTTTGCACATCGTTAATCGACACGCTGACCAGTTGGTTATCCAGGATCCGCGCCAGCGAGTTACCGTTGTCCACATCCAGTGCATCAGCTTCAATCGTCTGGCTGGCTGGAGAGTATTCAGTTAAGCCGGAAACAAAACTCAGCGGTGACTGTCCATACACGGTGATTTTTTCGACATCAGCCTGATTGTCCTGAGCCTGCACCTGAAAACTGCCTGCGATACAGGCTGCAAGATAGAGATAAGAGGTTTTTTTCATTGCGTTACTTCCAGTCCGTTTTCATCGATACATTACGCTGCTGGTTGCTATCACCAGGGCTTGTATTTTTTGTGTAATAAAGTGGTTAAGACGACGTAAGTATGGGAAGAGATGGGCGGCTATCCAAGGGAGCTATTCCCGTATATAACCGGGAAAAGTTCCCGGTTTTAGCCCCTGCGACTTTCGCTACAGACCAAGTAATTAGCGATTTAGTGCTAAAGTAGTAATGTTATTCAGGCAAGGTTAAAAATTGGCTTCATTACCAGTCGAAAGGACAGTCAGTGCAACCTTGCATAAATGCCCCCTGAAAGGTGGCATAGTGAATTCGTGTACCGGTAAAAATCGCCTCACTCAGGTTGGCGCCATTCAGTTTGGCTTCCTGAATATTCGCGTTAGTGAGGTCGGCACCGTTGAGGTTGGCCTTGTTCATCCATACCCGCTCAAGCCGGCTGGCGCGTAGCGTTGTATTAATCAGCTTGGCGGCGCTCATGCGACCCTGATCAAAATTTGCGCCGGTTAAATTGCTGCCACTAAAATTAACCCCCTGAGCAAAAATCGCTCCGGCGGATACGCCTTCGAGGTTGGCATTTAATACAGTGGAAGAGCGAAGGTCTGCATGATACATGTTAGCCATTGCTAAATTGGCATGATCAAGTTTGCTGCGCTTAAAGGTCGCAAAACTCAAATTTGCATGCCGTAAGTCGGTTTCGTTAAAGGTAACATTGATAAACGTGGCACCACTCAAATCGGCATTACGCAGATTTGCCCCACTTAGATCGGCATTCTCACAGTGTGTTTTGGGCACTATCTCGCAGCCATCAACAATTACTATGCTATCGTCAAATTCAAGAGACGCATTGCCAGTTAATAAATATAAAAGGGTTAGCAGCAGGGCTGAGATTCGCAAGGTAGTCATAATCACTCCAGAAGAGGGAGGCAGACAGCCTCCCTGTATCGCTAAGGCCTGTTGATCTTTGCTGTACATATTTCACTCAGCAGTACATCGGCAGCCACATCATTGAAAATGCCAGTGATAC
>MDSZ01262572.1_pt1 | contig 13362 bp, 14 predicted proteins | sample 811201 | NCBI WGS metagenome assembly MDSZ01 (sample SAMN05326647, study PRJNA326480) | marine metagenome | isolation source: seawater | place: Indian Ocean: North | collected 2010
CTTCTTCCTCTTCTTCCTCTTCTTCTTCCTCTTCTTCTTCCTCTTCTTCCTCCTCTTCTTCCTGTTCTTCTTCCTGTTCTTCTTCCTGTTCTTCCTCTTTCTGTTCTTCTTCCTGTTCTTCCTCTTCCTGTTCTTCCTCTTCCTGTTCTTCCTCTTCCTGTTCTTCCTCTTCCTGTTCTTCTTCCTGTTCTTCTTCCTGTTCTTCTTCCTGTTCTTCCTCCTCTTCCTCCTCTTCCTCCTCTTCTTCCTCTTCTTCTTCTACTTGTTCTTCAACTTCTTCAACTTTTTCAACTTTTTTAATCTTTAGTTCTTGATCTACAACTGTTTCTTCCTGCGTCTCAGGTAGTGATTCACTTTCTTTTGATTCTTTAGTAAACTGCAACGATGGTTCTGTAAAGGACTGCAAATCAACATCTGCATCATCACTTTCATCTTCAGGTTCGCCTTCAATTGGTCCATCATATATTTCTTCTTCCTCATCTTCTTCAGAAGTTTCTTGATTTACAACACTCATTTGATTACCGATACCATATTTACTCTCAAGTGCTTGCAATTTCTGTTTTTCTTTTTCATGTTGTTCAATTGTTGAGATATCTTGCATAATCTCATCCTCAATATCTTGTTTACATGTCGTATCTTTTTCAATTTCTTTAATTTCAAGCTTCAAACATGGTTTATTAGATGCTTCTTTTTCTGAAAGTTTTTTTTCCAATATTTTAATGTCAGCTTTCAATGCTACAATCTTTTTTAGATGACGTTTTCTTTCTTTAATAAGAACATCATTTGCAATCTTAATTGTTTTAAACTGTTCTTTCAAATCTTTAAAAATAGGTAGCTGCATTAGAATATTATTAGTTTCAATATTGTTATCTGAATTAAAATAGTTAAGAAGTTTAGAATGAATACTATCTGTAATTTCCCTGACAAAACTCTCATTTTTTTCATTTTGTGAAAAGGTAAGGCCTGACATTATTCTTTATTGTAGTAAAGTATTAGTTGTTTCGTTTAATATGATTTAAAAAATATTTTAACAAATAGTATAATGGAGAACACCGAGTTCATAAACAAGATAAAAGACTGTTCGGGTAATGAAAGAAAAGCATTAATTAAAGAAGAACAACAAAAACAAATGATTAGTATGGTGTGTAGACAAACTGACTACGATGAAGAAACCGCAAAAAAGAAAATTTTAGAGCATAACGGTAATTTTATGAATGTAATTAAAGAATATATGGACCCAAATTTCAAAAAACGAGAACAAAAAAAGCAAGAAATCGAACAGTCAAAAAGTACGAATCAAAAAATTTATGGAGAAATACGCAATTTTATGGATACAGCATCGAGACAATATGAGGTACGAAAACGCAAAGCTGAGATTATTCAAGAAAGAATAGAAGCTTACCAAAAACACAAGGCTGAACAAGAATCGCAAGAATCTGCTTCAAAAACACAAACAAATGATAACAATAAACAAGACCCTTAAAAGATTTAATAATTTATTTTATATTATATATATAAAATGAATGTTATAATAGACGAAAAACCAAGTGAAACAAAAATACACGGTAAAACATTAGTAGATAATTTTCATTGGATGAAAACAAACAAATCAAAGGCTGTTGATGTGATTAAAGGTTTAAATAAACATACAGATAATTTTTTGGATAATTTGTCTCCAATTCAAAAAAAGGTTGCAAGTGAAATAAAATCAAGAATTTTGGAGGATTACACGACCCTTCCAACGAAGACAAGCAATTATGAATATCAATATAAAATAAAAGAAGGAGAAAATTATGGTAGATATTATGCTGAAAATGTTATTTCAAAATATACAATTATGGATTGTGAGAAATTAGCAAAGCCACATAAGTATTGGGATATGACAGGACCAAATTTTTCACCAAATGAAGAATTTTTACTATTTTCAGTAGATTCTGTAGGTAATGATGAAAATAAATTGTATTATAAGCGATATATTGATGATGAAATTATTGAAATAAAACAACCAAATGGTTTAAGAATGACAGTTGATTTCATGTGGGATTCAGATTCACGCGGAATTTACTATGTTACAATGAACAAAAGTAATCGTTCAAATAAAATTTGGTATACTACTATTGATGAACCAACAAAACATGTTTGTGTTTTTACCGAATCTGACGAATTATATTCAGTATCTCCTATACTAACAACTGACAAAACACGGGTACTTATATACAGTTCTTCTCACGATTATACGGAAGTACACTTAGTAAAAAAGAAAACAGAAACAAAACTATTATTTTCAAAAAAAGAGAAATCATTAATTAGTGTAGATCGCAAGATGAATCGTTGGTTTGTTTTGTTTGAAAAGGAATTTAAATCAAAAATATTATATGCCGATGACTTAGAATGTCAGAATTTAAAAACATGGGTTGCATACCGTAAAGATTATAGTATTGAATATTTTGTTTTAAGAGGTGATTACATGTTAGTTGGTATGAAATATGATGGATTACCGAAGTTATACCTTATGAAATTGGCAAATTCTGATAATATGGATGAAATAAAGTTTGATAGTGATAATTACTCGTTATCAATTCCAGATATGGAAAATTTAAATCTTCATTCAAATAAAATTTTATTTTTCTACGATAATTGGGTTGTAAAAGGAAAAAAAATTGAGTTAGATCTTGAAACAAAAAAACAAAAAATTTTAAAAGAATACAAAGTACCAAGTTTCAACGAAAAAGATTACGTACAAACAAGGATTACTGTAAAAGATAAATTACGTATGACTGTATTATATAATAAAAGTAAAATTAACTTTGGCAAAGAAACTAGGCCCTGTTTTTTTGACGGTTATGGTGCGTATGGTGCAACAATTGAACCTGGTTTTGATAGTAAAATACCAAGTCTGTTAGATAGAGGGTTTATATACTGTATAACGCATATCCGCGGAGGAGGTTATTACAATACAAAATGGTATAAGGAGGGAAAGCTATTGAAAAAAAAGAATACATTTAATGATTTTGCAGATTGTGTTTCGTATATGATCGATAAAAAATACACAGTTCCCGATAAAGTCTCTATATTTGGAAGAAGTGCTGGTGGATTACTAATAGGCGCTGTTGCTAATATGATACCTGAGAAAATCAATTTGGCTATCATGGGTGTACCATTTGTTGATTGTATTAATACAATGCTTGACGAAACCTTAGCACTTACAACAGGTGAATATAGTGAATGGGGTAATCCAAAGGAAAAGAAATACTTTGACTATATGCTTCAATATTCACCATATGAAAATATATGCCTTAGCAAAAAGTATCCACATATGTATATTTATGGAAATCTTGAAGATTCACGTGTTGCATACTGGGAACCATTAAAATATTATGCGCAAATTAGAAAAAGTCATGTTTATCAAATGAGAACAAAAGGCATCCATTTACACATAAATACTGAATTTGGTCATTCACAGTCAAGTGAACGCTACGCAGAAATAATTGAGTTTGCTAAGATATATAGCGTAATAATACATTATAATAGCGAAAATAATGAAAAAATTAATAAGTTATTAGGTGATAATAAGTGTTAATAATACTTTTAATCATAAATAGATACAATTATGATTAAAAACCAAAATTACTGCTAAGGATAGATGACTTATTATTTGGTTTAACATTTTGTTTTAAATGATAAGACTGAATTGTATTATTTGTTATGTCAAAACTATTGCTTGAATTTGAATTATTAATAATATATTCATTATTATCTTCATGAAGTTCAGGTAAAACACGAGTGAGTGGTTTATCAACAATTAATAATAAACGCTCATTTTGCAATAGTTTTCGGTACTCTTCAATAGAAAGATTGCCATAATACCGCGAAAGTAAATAGTAAGGTGATGGTGCTGGTTTAATGTTTTTTTCGTATTTATATATTTTGCCATAAACATGGTTAATTAAATGATATCTTTCAAATTTTACTGAGGAATCAATTGCTTCATTCATAAGATAGGCTACTGCACATTCAGGACTGCAAAAACAACCATAAACATGATAAGTATTATCAATTTGGAATTTTGGAATAAATATTGGAGGATTATCAAAACCGCAAGTGCAATGGAAACAATCAGCTTTTTTATCAACAACATTATTGTGTAAATTGTTTTCAAGTTTCTTTAATTTACCCCATATTTCTTTTATATTACATTTTTCTTTATCATTAACTGTATTAGTTTTTTCAGTTTGATTGTTAATTTGTACAACATTTTGAGATTCTACTTTAGTTTCAATGATCTCAAAAGGCAAGTTGCCTGATTTTTGATTTGTATTTAATGAAAATGATTCAATAGTTTCAATATCAGGGTTGTATTCGGTTTCTGATATAAATGATGTTTTTTTTAAATCATCACTATTACACCTCAAATGCAAAATAACATTTGGTTTAGTTTTAGACACACTACCAAAGTTAATAGGTTGTTGAATAACTTTACCCCCTTTTGGTTTTCGTCCACGTTTTTTAGGAACCTTAACAGGTTCTGAAGTAGCATTGTTTTTTAATTTTGCCTCAGCCTCTAAAGTTTTTTTAGACTTTCGGCCTCTCTTCTTTGGAGGCGGTTTCTCCTGCATTGTATACCATTAAAAAATATTTTGAATTTAAATACTTTTAATATATCTTTTATTTTTTGTCTTTTTCCATACTGTTATAACAGTTCCTACAAACTGGTATATACATATTCTCAGTGTCTATAATAACTTGCTCTTTTTCGTTGCTTTTTCTGTATGTAAATAGTCCCTTAGTTCCATTTCTACAAACAGCACAAAGGGCTTTTAGTTTGACAACATCATCACAGTGTGGAATCAAGTCAAGGAGTTGACCGAACTTTTCTCTCTTAAAGTCTCCATCCAAACCATTAACATGGACAATTTTTTTGTGTTCATTAACAAGAGAAAGCACTGTTGATGAAAGATCTGTAAAGAACTGTCCTTCGTTGATAATAAATACAGAGTATTTTAATATATTTGCTTCAGTCAACACAGATGAAAGGGTTTTTACTTCAGTGCAAGGAATTTTTGTTGAATCGTGAGACCAAAGCGTAGATTCAGAACCTTCGCGTTGGTCTAGTTCGTGATTGATTACAAGTGTGTTGAGTCTACAAAAGTTGTATTTTCTGTACAAGTCCATAACATGACTGGTTTTACCTGCATACATAGGACCAAGAACAACTTCAAGATAGCCGTGTTTGTAATTCATGTTCATTATTATATGGCGATAGTTTTTAATGATATATAAAACCGAATTTCTAAATTCAATTTTACTTTAAAATAATAAAATAAAGGTAAAATTGCAGATAACTTATATTGATGAATACAAATAGCCCATGGGTTGAGAAATATCGTCCGCAGAAGTTTGATGATATTATCCTTGGTAAATTCAACAAAAAAATACTTAAAAATATTTTGAAAGACGATTCATTTCCTAATTTATTGTTTTATGGACCACCTGGAACAGGTAAAACTACAACAATAATAAATCTTATAAACAACTATCAAGAAAAATACAAACAGTTAAATAAAGGGTTAGTTATCCATCTAAATGCATCAGATGAGAGAGGAATAGACATTATAAGAAATCAAATTAATAAGTTTGTTAATTCAAAAACCTTATTTGGTAAGGGTTTGAAATTTGTAATATTAGATGAAGTAGATTATATGACTAAGAATGCTCAGCAAGCACTGTGTTATTTACTTCAGCAACATAGAGAGAATGTAAGATTTTGTCTTATTTGTAATTACATAAGCAAGATCGAAGAAGCATTGCAAAATGAATTTATGAAACTTCGTTTTAATCAGTTGCCTCAAGAACATATAATAAAGTTTTTACAAACAATAATTACAAATGAGAATATACCGATTGCAAAAACAACAATACAAAATGTTCAATCGATGTTTAAATCGGATATTCGTAGCATGATTAACTATATTCAGTTAAATCAAAATGACTTAATATCAAAATTAATTGCAGATAATTCAGTTTGGCAAGATATTATTGAGACAATTGTGAAAAACAAGAATTTGACAGAAAATATGAAATATTTGGGTATAGTTAGTGTTAAATATGGTATTGAAAAAAAAAATATAATTAAAGAGGTTTTAAATTATATTGTTCGAGAAAAGCCGAAAATGTTAACTGATAAGTTTTTGAAAACAATAGAGTTTTTAATTCATGATGAGGAAACTCAAAAGACATTCTATTCAGAATTTTTTATCACATCGCTGCAGTCAGTGTCTTTAGATATGCTGATGTAATATTGTTTCATACGCAATTCTAATTTGTTTAGAAACTGGTTTGGTGATGTTTTATCGGGATTAAATTTATTTTTTTTTAAAGAGTATTCTTCGAAAATACTTTCAATCATCTGCATACGATCTTCTGAACCAGAAGTTTTTGAACTCTTTTTGTGGTTTGCTGAAGAGCAAATTTCACTCATTTATTGTATGTATAGAAAATAATTGAAACAGATTAACTTAAAGAAAAGATATCTCTAACATATAGCATGGCATCCCAAATTGAGAATATAGAAGATGATTGGCTGAGTTTTTTAGAAAATACCAAAGTAGGCAACATTTCTTTAAATACAGATGATACACACGCTACATCTATCGAGAAGGAAACAACAGAACAAATTTTTCCTAAATGTAGTCCAATCTATATCTCAACCAAAACAATGATAAGTTATTTAAATACTCCAATAGACTATTTGAGTGTGTTTTGGAAGATTCCGGTGATATCATACAGTGATTCTCGTGAAGGAATTATAAAAAAACAAATTAAAATAACAAATTTATCACCGGAAGAGACAGAAAATATGGAGAAAAATTTGGAAACAACTAAAAAAGAAAACTCAAATTTAATTATTTGCAAGGATAAGATTTCTAGTGTTAGAAATGCAAATTCTGGAAAAGTTAAGTATAAAGATGTCTACAAGTTATCTGTAGGGCTTAGTTCAAAGGATATTATAAGTCATAGATGTAAAAAGAAAGGTGCGTTTTACAACTGTTTTGTAATGATAATGAGGATAAAGATGGACAGTGTATTTAAAGAAATACATGTAAAAGTGTTTAATACTGGTAAGTTGCAAATTCCTGGTGTTCAATCGGAAGAAATGCTGACAAAAATATTGGATATGGTTGTTTCTGTAATGAAACCATATGTATCGAAAGATTTGGCTTACAAGGGTGAAACATCAGAAACTGAGTTGATTAATTCAAACTTCAAATCTAATTATTTCATTAATCGTGATAAATTGTACAACTTACTAAAATATAAATACAAAATTCATAGCATGTTTGATCCTTGTTCATATCCTGGTATTCAGTGTAAGTTTTATTACAATAGTAATTACAGTGAAAATACTGGGGTGTGTCAATGTAAAGACAAAAAATGCAATTACCGAAACAAAAAAGACAAAAAAGATGATGGCTGCTATGAAATATCTTTTATGATTTTTAGGACAGGAAGTGTTTTAATTGTAGGTAAGTGTAATGAAGATGTATTGCGAAATACATATCAGTTTATAGTTGATTTATTGGTAAACGAATATGATGAAATTCATATCCCAAACTCAATATCAAAAGACTTTCAAAATGAAGAGAAAAAGAAAAAACTATCAAAGAAAGTACAGTTAAAGTTTATTACAGATGTTAAATAAAATTGAAGTGTAATAAATAAGCTTTTAAATAAGAAAACATACGCAGAAATAACAGCCAAAACAACTAATTATGTGGACTCGCGCTCTTAGGGAGGAACGTACTCGTGCTATTGTGAACGATCTTGAGCGAGTCAAAGAGATCATCTCGACTAATTTCCTTGAAAATCGTCATGATTACGATGGAAATTATGTGAACGCAGTCAAAGACTTTCTTACTTTGGAAGATGCAAAGGCAATTGTAAAAAAATGCAGCGAATGCCAATGTTGCGAAGATCATAAGAAAAATCGACCAACAAGCTTGATTCATCGTGAATATTCTGTAAATCCTCAGCAAGAACGCGAAAGAGAATGCCAGTGTAGTTGCAGACATTTCTCGAGATGGGTATGTCGCGCATATGGCGATTCCATTGACGATAGACTGCCTTAATAAATATTATTAAAATGAATAATATTTACTAGTAAATAAAGTTAATTTGTTGAGAAAATATGCGTCATAATTTTCGAAGGATTTTGAATTTTAATCATAGTATCAAAATTTGAGTTGTACAATGCAACTTCAATTTGCTTTTTAGAAATATTATTTTTCTGTATTTTTTTAACAAATGATTCAATTATACAGGTTGCTTTAAAATAATCAACCTCTTTAAGGAATAACAAATCAATAAAGTATAAAATAGTTTCAATTTTACTTTTGTAGACATCGTTATCTGGGGAATTAAATATTGTTTTATTATGAATACGTGTAGTATCACTAATAGTAGAATCTAATATAGATTTCTTTTTTTCAAGAGTAAGTTTGTGATTATCTAAAGTTGTGTAAAATAATTTGTTATAAATTAAAGTAGAAGTCTTAATTGTGTGAATAAAATCTTCTTCTTGATTTGTAAGCTCCATTTTTTTTCTGTGATCGTTGTTGATATCACAAATAGTTTTCTTGTAAACAAATAGTGTGGCGTCCTTTGAATTGAGTTGTAAGAAACTGTGTGAATCATCGCCAATTTGTCCTATAAATTCAATATAATAGTAGTATGCTTTTTGACAATAGTAGAACGTAATATCAAGGTTTTTTGTGTAAAGAAGTAGCATCGTGTAAATATAGTGAAGTGTTTCAATACCTCGCTCAATAACGTATTTAAAGTATTGCATATTTTGAATGTAAATACCTTCGTTTGAAAATTCTACATACTCTTTAATCAATGTATTATAACGTGATAAATACTCTTGTATATTTTCAAAATCAAATGTTTTGTGATAGTTTTCAACACTGTGCAAAGATTTTTCTTTATTAGCCATTTATATTATATAAAAATACTTATTTTAAATATTAATATCGCATATAAGTATTTAAAGATTAAAAAAATTTTACTATATAATGTCCGAAACGAGTGAACAATCAACTAATTACAGTTTACCTAGCAATATATCGATGCAACACTGTGCTAAGTTAGCAATTGTCGAAGACAAACCTTTAATGTTTGATTATTGGACCTGTTCTTTAGATAAGAAAGTATTAATCGGTGTTAAAGAAGATGGTGAAAAATTATTAGTTAAAAGTGAAGAGGAATACACTAGTCCTATTTCTAAGATCTACAAGGTAGAAAATGAATACATTATTGTAACAGAAAATTCTATATATTTAGTATCTTCTAATATTGATACTAAACGAATCTCGTAAAAATTATTTCTATAATATAATTATAGAAATAATGGATTTAACTGTTCGTGATGCTATGATGCTTTATCAAACTACGCTTCGTAATGTTGGATTATATACTTCAGTATCTCTTGCTCTACTAGGATACTCGCGTTTTTATAGAGGAAAAGGAAATACACTCTATAACATATCATTTATCGTTATTAGCATGATCTTTTTATTGTTTGCTTTAGTAATTGTAAGAAACTTACTAGCAGATCACGATATTATACTTGATAATTTTAGTGATGATGAAAAAGAACACTTACTTAAATGGTACCAAATACCCGTAGCATTGCAATATGTTCTTGGTATTATCTTATTATTCTCCGCATACACACTTGTTCGTCAAGTAAGAGAAAATAAATAAGTTATATAATATAACATAATAATTACATTATATAACACAACAACGACAGTAGCAGGATTTGAACCTGCGCGCACATAATGCAAGCGATTTCAAGTCGCTCTCCTTAACCACTCGGACATACTGTCAACAGGTAACGTCGGGGATCGATCCCGAGACCTCCACATTACAAGTGTGATGCTCTACCAACTGAGCTACGCTACCATACCTCTCCACATTAATTAGTGGTGAGGTTTATTTAAATTGTTTATGTATAAATTAAATATAAAATAGTGTTATACATAAATATAATGGAAATAAATACAGATATAGAATTAACCAAAACGTCTGATATTATCTTAAATGATGGTAGTTTAAATGATATTAATGTTAAAAATCAAAGCTGTGAAGCAAATATGGAAGTTATGACTGTTTCAACTCCAAAACACATAAAAGAAAAAATAGTTGATCAACCGCAAAATATTATTAGTATAAGTGAAAAAACTAGTGATAATTATTTTAATAAATGTGTTATTTTGAATTATATTATAATTTCAGCTAGTTTACTTATCCTATCTTTTATTTTATATAATTTAACAAATGAAATAAGAAATTTAAATACTAATAAATTATCTGTTGAAGTTGAAGGGTTGAATGCTCAAGTTAAGGGTTTAAATAACAATTTAAATAAAATTTCAAATATTTCAGATATTTTAGAAGCAATTTTAAAGTATATTCAAAATTTACCTACAAAACAACTAGATAACATTCCTCAATTAATTCAAGGAATAAATCGATCATTAATTAACTTTGAACAACTTATGAGAAATTATAATATGCAATATATAGAATACACAAATTTCATTAATAGTGATGTTGAATTTACCAATCCTGAAAACATAGATATTCCAGATGAAATTATGCTACAAGAAAACATGGAAGATCAAACAGCAATAGAACCAAAACCAGTCGAAAATGTTGAAGCAAATGCTGCTTCTTTTACACAACCTGATATAGGATTTTAATTAAAGAACTTCTTTTAATTTTTCTGTTGTTTCTTTTGATAATGTTTCGGGAAATTGTACAGAAAACTCAATAATAAGATTACCTTTGTGATTATTTCTCTCTAACCCCATATTTTGAATTATTTTTTTATAATTAGGTTGTATAACTGTACCATTTGAATTATTAATTTTATAAACTTTATTATCGATATATTTCATATCAAAACTAAAACCACACAAGGCTTCTTTTAATGTAATTGTTTTCTTGTAAAATAAATCCAATCCTCTTCTTGTAAATTCAGTTGTGTTTGAAATTTTAACAAATATTTTGACTTCACCTTTGTTTGTATCATTTATCACATTACCCTTATCTTTCATTATAATAATTTCGTTTTCATCTATACCTTTTGGAATGTCGATGTAAATAGTTTCATTTTCAAAGTGTTTTTCGTTATCTCTTAATATCCATCTTTTTAATTCTACAGGTAATTTGCATCCCGTATAAGCTTGCAAAATACTAATATCAACATTAATAATAATAGGTACAGGTCTTTGCATTGGGTTTGGTACAGGTACACCATTGCGAAATATTTGAATATTTGGGCCTGCACCACCAAACATATTTGGTGGTATACCTCCTCCACCAAACATCATGTTAAATATATCTGGAGGAAATGGCATTCCGCCTGCACCACTACCAGGACCCTTCATAAAAGGATTTGATTGTCCAAAGTCATATTGTTGTCGCTTTTCTGTATCAGAGAGAGTTTCATAAGCTTCCCCAATCTCTTTAAATTTTTCAGCATCACCACCGCGGTCTGGGTGATGCTTAAGTGATAATTTTCTAAAATTTTTTTTAATTTCATCTTGCGAAGCATCTTTATTCACGCCTAAAATGTCGTAATAATTCTTGCTCATAATATACAATAAAAACATAAACTTAAATAATTATCAACGAATAATGTTATGAAATTACCTTTTTTAATAAAATATAAGCCGGTCTATTTCGATGACTATGTAAAACAAGAAGAGGTAACAAATTTTTTAAAAATTCTTATAACTTCTGACAATATTAATACGCTTCTTGTTGGTAATTCTGGAACAGGAAAAACAACACTAATAAATTCAATCATAAGAGAATATTATAAAGATTGTACTAACACGCCAGAAGACATACAAAGCAATATTCTTTATATAAATAGTTTGAAAGATCAAGGGATTCATTATTACAGAAATGATGTTAAAACATTTTGTCAAACATCGTCAAGTATAAATGGTAAAAAAAAATTTGTTATTCTAGATGACCTCGATAATATTAATGAACAAAGTCAGCAAGTTTTTCGTAATTGTATAGATAAATATGGATCAAATGTAAATTTTATTGCGTCATGTTTAAACTTACAAAAAGTAATCGACAGTATTCAATCTCGCATTTTTATTATAAAATTAAAAACACATAGTTTTGAGAAATTAATGACAATACTTGAAATGATAATTACAAAAGAAAATATAGAAATGGATGATAAATGCAAAAAAAAATTAGTTTTAATTTCAAATTATTCAGTTCGTATATTGATTAATTATTTAGAAAAAATTAAATTGCTTGATGAACCAGTATCAGAGTCTATTATTGAAGAATTATGTAGTAATATTTGTTATTTAGATTTTTCAAAATATTTGTCTTATTGTTTAAATAATAAAGATCTTCATAAAGCATCACAATTGTTTTTATCAATATACGATAAAGGCTACTCAGTAATTGATATATTGAATAATTTTTTTATTTACATTAAAAGTTGTGATGATTTAACGGAAACACAAAAGTATAATTTACTGCCAGTAATTTGCAAATATATAACAATATTCTATAATATTCATGAAGACGAAATAGAACTTGTTTTATTTACAAATACAATTATTGAAGTATTGAAACAATAAAATCTTAATTTATTATATATGCCGCGTCAAGAATTAAATCCCAAATGTGATACAGAATATAAATTTGATAAAGATAAATGTAAATGCGTGCTAAAACAAACAAAAACAAAGAAGTTAATAGTTTTAAAAAAACCTGCAAGTAAAACACTTAAAATTAAAAAAAAATCACCTACTGTTCCATTACAAAGTAAGGTAGATTTGTTAGAAAAGTATGGCGCAATTGTAGTAAAAAAAAGGGGAGCAGTTATAACAAAAATGGTTGGTGAAAAATTAATCAATCGTGCATTTGAACTCGTTCAAAGACTTGAAAAGGAAGATATTAAAAAGGTGAAAATGATTGCGAATAAAGCGATTGACCAAGAATTAAGACTAAAAGGTATAAGTCCGCAATATGATACTAGTAAATGGGTACAAGATTTGCGAGATGAGATTTCAACAGCACGCCGTCCAAAACTAATTAAAATAGTTATAGCACATAGCACACAATCAGAGTTTAATGAAGAATTAGATGCCCCTACTCCTGAATCTAAACCACCTACACCAGGGCTACCGCCGTCAACTACTTCTCCAAAAAAAAGGAAACGTTGCCCTAATGGCACAAAAAAGAACCCCAGAACAGGCGAATGTGAACCCAAAAATAAGACATTAAAAACCAAACGATCTAAAACACCACTTGATGTAA
>MDSZ01007443.1_pt1 | contig 13361 bp, 13 predicted proteins | sample 811201 | NCBI WGS metagenome assembly MDSZ01 (sample SAMN05326647, study PRJNA326480) | marine metagenome | isolation source: seawater | place: Indian Ocean: North | collected 2010
CAATCGTGGCTAAAAGAGATATTAAAAAAGGCGAAACACTATCCATAAATAATTTAGCGATTAAAAGAAGTTCAAATAATAAAAATGGTTTCTCTCCATCTATGATCAAAAAACTTCATGGAAAAGTTGCACTAAAATTTATAGCAAAAGATTCAACCGTACTTAACAGGTATTTAAAATAAATGCATTTTAAAATACTTATTACTTCAGTTGGTGGTGAATTATCACCTAAAGTAATTTTATCACTAAAAAAAGATAAAGAAATATCTACAGAAATAATAGGAGTAGATGTTAAGTCTGATGCCATAGGAAAAAAATTTTGTGACTTTTTTTATAAAATTCCAGAAGCTAATAATAAAAACTATGTAAATAAAGTTTCTTCGATATGCAAAAAACATAAAATCGATTTAATTTTACCTACTTCTGATGATGAAGCTCTTGTATTATCAAAAAATAGAAAAATTTTTGAGACAAAAAAAATACAATTAGCTTGTACAGATTTTAAAACAATAAAAGTTTTTAACAATAAAATAAGTACTTATAAGAAATTAGAAAAATTTGGTTTTTCTAAACCTAAATATAAAATTATAAATAATAGAGCTAAACTATTTAAAGAAATCAATTTAATGTTTAAAGAACACAATGAAATAATACTAAAACCAGCTAACTCACGTGGTGGAAGGAATGTATTTATAATTTCTAAAAAAAAAAATGGATACAAAATATTTAAAGATCGAAGAGAAATTTTAACAGATTTGAATTCATTCAAAATTAAATTCGAAAAAAAATTAATCTCAAATTATCCTTTAATTATTATGGAAAAATTAAAAGAACCTGTTTATGACTTGGATATGCTAGCTTGGAAAGGAAAACCATTAATAATAATACCTAGAAAACGTTTTAACTCAGCAGTACCAAATGATGGACATTTAATTGTAAAAGACAAAAAATTAATAGAGTTAGGTAAAAAAATTATATCAAATTTTAATCTATCTTGGCTTTATGATTGTGATATTATGTATGATAAATATAATATACCACAAGTACTAGAAATAAATCCAAGACCAAGTGGAAGTATAGCTGTATCAATAGCTGCTGGGATTCCATTAATAAAATATTTATTATATTTAAGCAAAAAAATAAGGATAGAGAGTAAAAAGATACCTTTTAATAAGAGAATAATCCCATATAAAGATCTTTATCAATTAAATTAGATGAAGCTAGAGGTTGCAGTATTGGAACGAATCCACCAAAGTGGATTGGCAATTATCTCTAAATTTGCAAAAGTTAAATTAATATTAGGTCAAAAACGAAAAACGTACCTAAAAAAAATTATAAATTCTTCCGTAATAATTGTTAAAAGTGCAACTAAAGTAGACAGAGAACTGTTGAATAGTGCAAGAAATTTAAAAGTAGTTCTCAGAGCAGGAACTGGATTAGATAATATTGATATAGATTTATTAAAAAAAAAAGACATAAAATTAATAAGTGTGCCTAAAGCAAATTCTATCTCAACAGCAGAATTTACCATCATGCAAATTCTTATGCTATGCAGAAAAGTTCCTGAACTATATCCAAAGCTTCAAAAAAAAGATTTTAGAAGACATTTGTTTGAAGGAAGACAGTTAAGTTGTTTAAAAGTTGGAATAATTGGTCTTGGTACAATTGGATTTGAGGTCGCCAAAAGGCTGAAACCTTTTGGTTGCACAATATATGCTTATGATAAAAAAACAAAAAATAAATTTCAATTTAAAAAACTTGGAGGAAAATTTACCAATTCTATTGAAAATTTAATTTCAAAAATTGACATATTAACACTTCATGCCAACCTAAACAAAAAAAATATACATATGTTAGGAAATAAAGAATTTAGTAAAATAAAAAAAAAAATTTTTTTAATTAATTGTGCTAGAGCAGAATTAATTAAAAATGAAGCTTTGGTAAATGCAATAAATAAAAATAAAATTTGTTATGCTTCTATAGATACTATTAGTCCAGAACCCAATTACGAAGCAAATAATAAAAACTTTAGATTTAAACACTTATTACTTAATCAAAAAAATATTTTTTATACGCCGCATATTGCTGCATCTACGATAGATGCGCAAAAAAAAATATCGTTAGAACTAGCAAAAAAATTAAAAAAAATATTAAAATAATTTTAATTTTTATTTAAATCATACCATTTTAATGGATTTATTAAATTGATATCATTTGAAAAAAAATAACTGGGCAAAAGTATCTTTTTCTTAAATTTAATTTTTAAAATTTGCTTTAATTGATTTAAATCTTGAACACCAAAAATAATTCTATCAATTAAACTATTAGATTTTACAAAATTCATACAAACCTCTAGTTTTGAACAATTGTTTTTCTTTGTCCACTCATCCCATTTTTTGAAGTTTTTTTTCCATTTCATAAATTTCTTAGGCAGGTTTTTCAATGGTAAAAGTAATAACCCTTGTAAAAAAATTGACCTAGCATGAACTTCTATTTTATTTTTTTTGATTGATTTAATTATTTTTTTATTATTGAGTCTTGTGTCAAAAATATTATAAGAACATTGTATAATATCAGGTTTAAAATTATTAATTATTTTCTCTAATAAATCAAAATTATAAATAGAATATCCAAATTTATTTATATACCCTAATTTTTTTAATTTTCTTAAGGCTGAAAAAAAAGCTCTACCATTTGGTTTAAATAAACTATCTACATTATGTATCAATAGAGCTTCGATCTTCTTTACACCTAAATTACTAGCATTAAGTTTTACGAGTTTTATTAAATAATTCGTAATTTTATTTTCACTTTTAATATGCTTAAATCTATTGAGATTTACTTTTGTTATAATTTTCCAATTACCATATTTAGAAAGTTTTATCTTTTTATCTACATTTTTATACTCCATTGAAGTATCTAAAGTATAAATTTTATTATTTTTTAAATAATTTAGTATTTCAATAATTTTTTTTTGGGATATTTTTTTTTTTTTTAAATTAATAAAACCATAAGTTTCATTAAATTGAGCTGTACCAAAAATTAATCTTTTGGTCATTTAACAAAACTTTTTATTATTTTATATATTTCGTCAATTTTTTTTAATTTTAATTCATAATAAATGGGTATGCTTAAGGCAGTTTCTGAAAAATCTTCCGAAACAGGAAAATTTCTTTTTTTAAATCCTTTCTTTTTAAAATATGGGCTCAAATGTAAAGGCATATAATGTAAATTTACAAAAAAATTTTTTGATCTTAATTTTAAAAAAATTTTCCTATATCCAAATTTGAATTTTGTTAAATCTAACTTAATTATCAACAAATGGTAACTACTAATGTTATGTTTATTAATTTTTTGAAATTTGACAGGTAGTTTTTTGAATAGTCTGATGTAATATTTCGCAATTAAATTTCTTCTATTAATAAACTTATTAATTCTCTTTAATTGAGATATCCCAAGTACTGCTGATATATCATTCATCCTATAGTTATAACCACTAGTCTGATGTTCATAATACCAAGGCTTTGGTTTGCCTTTATTAAAAAATAACTTTGAATTCTTTGTTATTCCATTCGTTCTATAGAGCATCATTTTCCTTGCTAATTTAATATCATTTGTAGTTGAAATTCCTCCTTCACCTGTTGTAATAATTTTTGTGGGGTGGAAGCTAAAAACAGTAATATCAGACCACTTGCAACTCCCAACTTTTTCATTGTAATGCTTTGAACCTATAGCGTGAGAAGCATCCTCTATAACTTTAAAACTAAATTTTTTTGATAATTCATATATTTTTTTTTGTTCTGGAGGCTGACCAGCAAAATGTACTGTGATTAAAACTTTTGGTAAGTTTTTTTTTTTTAAAGAAGAAAGTTTTTTTTCTAGCTTTATAACATCAATATTCCACGTTTCAGAATCTATATCTACAAAATCAATTTTAGCTCCACAGTTAATTGCACAATTTGCTGATGCGGCATAGGTATTTGGAACTGTCCAAACAATATCATTTTTGCTCACGCCTAAAGCTAAACATGCTAAATGTAAACTACTAGATCCACTATTAGAGGATACTGCATATTTTGAATTAACAAATTTGGAAATTTTTTTTTCAAATTCTAAAGTTTTTGGTCCTTGTGTAAGATAGTTCGATTTTAAAACTTTTATAACAGAATTAATATCATCTTTGTTTATGTTTTGTTTGCTAAACGGTATCATCAGAAATACTCGCTAACAATTTTTTAATTTCTGCGACTGATAAAAACTTAGTATTATTATCTGAACTATATTCAAAATCAGTAGTTACTTTTTTTCCTAATTCTCCAAAAAAGTTTTTTTTAAAATTTTTATTAGTATCAGAAATTTGTGAAGATGGACAAATAAGAAAGTAATCTTTGAATTCTAAGGTTTGCTGATGAAATTCATTTGGACACATTAATTCATGAATTTTTTCTCCTGGTCTTTTTCCAATAATTTTATGCTTAAGGTTAGGTGCCATTGCTTTTGCCAAATCTGAAATTTTGATTGAAGGTATTTTTGGAACAAAAATTTCACCTCCTATCATGTTAACAAAACTTTTAATTACAAAATTAACACTATCACTTACTGTAATAAAAAATCGTGTCATCTCTACATCGGTTATAGGTAAAAAATTTTTATTTTCTTTTATATGTTGCTTAAATAATGGAACAACTGAGCCCCTTGATGATAAAACATTTCCGTATCGCACTACTGAAAAAGATATTTTTTGTGACCCAATGATATTATTAGCAGCGATAAATATTTTATCAGATGCTAATTTTGTAGCTCCATATAAATTAATTGGATTTGCTGCTTTATCAGTTGAAAGAGCAATTATTTTTTTTACTTTTTGATAAATTGAAGCTTGAATTATATTTTCTGCTCCATGAATATTTGTTTTAATATATTCCATTGGATTATATTCAGCGGCAGGAACTTGTTTTAATGCAGCAGCATGTACAACATAATCAATTTCTTTCATTGCTACTTTTAATCTATCTAAATCTCTCACATCCCCTAAAAAAAATCTCAAACAAGGAAATTTTTTTGGTGGGAATCGCTCTTGCATCTTTAATTGCTTAAATTCATCTCTTGAAAAGATAACAATTTTTTTCGGCTTATATTTTTTAAGAATAATTTCAATAAATTTATTTCCAAATGAGCCAGTCCCTCCAGAAATAAAAATATTTTTATTATTAAACATATTAAATTTATTTTGTAGATAATTTACGTTAGAGATTTATAACTAACAAAAATCATAGAGTAAAGGATTTTTAAAAAATCATTAAAATATAAATTCATTATTCTTAATATATCTTTGTTAGATAAACACTTTTTGTATCATTACTTTTTATAAAGTTTTTTTAAATTATTTATACTCTCTAAATTATCATATGTTTTAATAAAACTATATGCAGCCCAGAGATTTGCTGGATGAGTATTTTTATTCAAAAGTATTTCCTTAATCTTTTTTTTAAAAGGAAATTTTTTAAAAAAATTAGTGTTTTGTATTTTTTTTTTCAAAATTAATATTTTTTCTTACCTCTTGTGTTGCCCATAAGTAATTTCCCATACCTTTTTTGGGTCTTTTTGAGATGATATTATCAACAAAGCTTTCTACAAATTTTCTAAGAAAATATTTGCCTTTTCCATTTCGAAATCTATATTTTCCTGGCATTGCTATAAAGAATTCAACAAGTCTAATTGACAGAAAAGGAAGTCTTACTTCAATTGAGTGGCGCATGCTTGATTTATCGAGCCTTAAACTAAACATATCTGGAATTGATTTAGATACATAATTTAATGCTCTTAATTGAGAGTAATCCATTTTAGGTACTAATTCTTTATAAATTGAATCTATTTTTCCATAATCAAATTGTTTATTAATATCATAATCATTTATAATTGTTTTTAAAAATTTGTTTGGACAAACTGAGTGATTAACTCTAAAGTAAATAGGATCATAAGAAAATTCCATATCTTTATTTTTTTTTAATTTTAAAATATTGGTTAACGATTTTTTTATTAAATCAAACTTTAATAAAAACTTAATTAATTTTTGTGATTTAATTAATTTAACGATTCTATCAATTTTATTTGCTTCTATATCGGCCTCATAACCACCTAAAAGTTCATCAACACCATCTGAAAATAACATAACTTTAAAATTATTTTTTTTAGCATATGAACTTAATCCAGAAAAATTTGTAACTGCTGGATCTATACAGCCATCAAATCCATTAGAAGCAAAAAAATTTAGATCATCAAGACATTCTTGTGTGTTTAAATAAATATGATTATGATCTGAATTTAATTTTTTTGCCACATAATAACTAGTTTCTAATTCAGAATAACCCTGCTCTTTTTTTTCTTGAGAATTATCACTTATCCCAAAAATAGTTTTAGTTTTATCTTTTAATTTAGAAATAAAAAATACAAGAGTAGAACTATCAATACCTCCGCTCAAAGAAGTTAAATAATTTATATCTTTTGGTAATCTCAAATCTGTCTCATAACGAAAAATTTCTTCAAATTTTTTATTTACCTCATTAATTGAAGGTGATTTATTAAAATATTCAAACCATTTTTCTGGATGAAGTTTTTGGAATTGATTAATTCTTATTTTTCCATTTGATAAATGCAAGTTTGTTCCTGGTTTAAGTTTATATATATTCTTAATTAAAGTTTTTCCTGGGCTACAAGAATTAAATTTCCAACTTGTAACAATAGACTCAAAATCCAACTCATTTGAGTTTAGTGATGCGTGTAATATAGGTTCAATTTCAGATGAAAATATTAACTCATTGTGATCTATCATGTAAAATAAATGTCTTTCACCCAACAAATCTCTGCTTAAAATTAATTCATTCTTATTTTGATTAAAAAATGCAAAAGACCACATTCCATTTAATTTTTCAAAATTTTTATATTGATAATACTTTAGAAATTCATAAAGAACTTCAGTATCTGTCGATGTTTGAAAATTTACTCCTTTTTTTTTTAATTCATCTTTTAAAAATAAATAATTATAAATTTCTCCATTAAAACTTAAAAATTCATTTTTGTTTTTTGTAAAAGGTAAATCTATTTTATTTTTTGGAGCAACTATTGATAATCTATTATTGCTTAAACCCAAATTTCCTTTTGGTGAAACATAAAAACCTTCTTGATCTGGTCCTCTGTGATACAGCAATTGCATCATCAGTCTAATTCTTTTTTCAAGATTTGTTATTTTACTTCCATCAAGACTAATGATACCTGAGATGCCACACATTAGTTATTATTATTTTGACTAGTGTTAATTAAATTTGGTTTAAAATGAAACCTTAAAATCATCCTATCTGAATAAGCTATCCTTGAACCTTTGTGAATTATACCTTCATTAAAGATTATTGCATCTCCAGCTTTCATTGAATAATCAAATAAATGATTATCATCATTCTCTTTTAACATTTTAAGCTTTTCTATAAATTCATTAAAAAAAATTTTTTCTTCTAAATGCTCCATTATATATTCTTTGTTTTTATTATAACTTATAAATTCAATGATTTGTGAAGCTGACCAATATGGTGCATAGTCTAATTTTCCATCATATATACCTTTTCTAATTAAATAAGTAATTTTGTGCGATCCAGGTATATATGACATACATCCGTTATCTCTATAAACATCAGTCAAATAAATAAAAAATTTTAAAGTATAATCATCAGGATTAACAAATTCTTTAATTTCATTTATATTTGCGCCACTGTAAGCTTGATCAGTGTGCCAGGGAATAACAGGCTTATCTTGATTATCATTCTTAGAATTATAATAAGCATCAACCATCGTTAAGTGTGTTTTTTTTTTAAAATGTTGTTCTGAGAATTTTTTTAGTCCTAATGAATTACAAACATTTATGATCGATAAATTTTCAAAAAAACTTACAAAATTTAATTTTAAAAGTTTGTAAAAAAGATTTTTATAATTTGATGCAAAATAACTTGAATTTGAGGCTTTCGTCGGACGATATTTTAATATTATTGACGAAATATCGTTAGTTTGTTTTTTATTTAAAAAATTTGAAATTTTTACAAGACCATCTTTTTTTAAAATATCTATATTTTGATTAGAATGTATCATTTATATTTTTATACTAAATGAAATGAACTTTTTTGCAAAAGCATTTCTCCTATTAATTCTTTTTGTAAAATAATATGTTTTTAGTTTATTTAATCCTGTTAGGTATTTGATGGGTTCTAAAGTGTCTAACAAATTTGGAATTTTAGAAATTTTTTCGAGGAATATATCGTCTGCTAATAAAATACCATTTTTTTTTAATAGATAATAAGCTGAAATTACATCCATTGACACTTGAGGGTTAGTATGATCTCCGTCTAACCAAATTATGTCAAACATTTCTTTATCAAATTGATTTAATAATTCAAAAGAATTCTTTTCAATAAATTTTATATTTTTTTTATTTAAATTAATTGATCTTTGTTTCAAAAATTGATTGCTCTCATTTTCATCTTTAATATTATATTTGGTACTTTGAAAAAATTTGCTTTCCCTCTTAAGATCTATGGAATAAATTGTTGAAGTTTCATATATTTCAGAAATAAATTTAGTAAAATGACCTATGTGTGTTCCAATTTCTAAAATTTTCAGATTTTTTGAATTTTTACTAAGTCCTGCTAATAAGTGATAATGCCAACTTAAAAAATCATCGTTATAATCTAAATCAAATCTTTTAAAAATATTTAAAATTTGATTTTTATCAATTGATAAGTTAATTAAATTTTTTTCATTAGTCTCTAGGTCTATATTTTCGTTATAATATAAGTATTTTAAACTTCTATACCTTAAAGACCCATAAATTTTTTTAAGGAATATAAATATTTTTATAGGCAGGGTCATTTTGAGAAATTTTCTGGTTTGATTTAACATTTTGTTATAAAAAGTAAAGTTTAGTTTGTTTATATCTATGTATTATATTAAATACCTATTTCTTAAATTATTAATATACACTTATTATAAACTTAATAATTATAAAAGCTTTAAAGAAAGTAGATTGAGCAACTATTTTCATTTAATTTTGCTATTAATAATTAAGTCCAACCATGTAAGAAGACCACAAATATATTTAAATAAAAAAAAAAATTCACAAGAATTCAAAGAGATCAATTGGGGACACGTAAAAAATCCTGAAAATATATATATAATTATCGGAGATTCTAATAGTGAATTTCTAGGCAGAAATTATAAAAAAAATGCAAAAACAAAATGTATATTTTATACTTTGTGGACTGGACCAACATTAATGATTAGCTTTTGTAAATCAAAAGAAGTTTTGGATAAAACTATTTTTTTAATTCAAAAAATTATTTATTTACATGGGGTAAACAAAAAATATCATTTTGTCTTTTCGTTTGGACAAATCGATATCAGAACAGTTTTTTATAATTTTTTGATTGTAGAAAAATATTTTAAAAATGAAAAAGAAATTATAAATAATTATGTATCCTCATTTAATGAAATTGTAAAAATATTTAAAAAAAAAAATAAAACAAAAATTTAAGAATCTAAAATTTGAAATGTATCTTAAAGAAATTAATCCTTCATCTGACAAAAAAGGATCCCTGCCATCAAGAGAAAAAATTAATAGCTTAAATAAAAAATTAGCTTTCCCAGTTTTTGGTGAGCTTAAACAAAGGATTAGATGGGGGAATAAATTAAATAAAAATCTTTTAAACTATAAAAGAAGAGTATATAAATTCATTTTAAACGACAATCGTATCACCAATAAAAGTGGAACATTTAATAAAAAGTATGGTGATGGAAATCATATTACAGATAATAATTTAGTTATTGAATTTCAAAGAAATTTAATTAAAAAAAAAAAAATTTTATGAACACAAAAATAGAAAAAGAAATTATTAAAATAATACAAAAAATCTGTGGTTTAAAAAAAAACAGTATTAATTTAACATCAAATATTTCTAAAATAAAAAATTGGGATAGTCTCAATAATATTAGAATATTTATTGAAATAAGCAAATTAACTGGAAAAAAAATTACTCCTAATCAAGTACAAAAAATTAAAAGTATAAAAGATATTGTTAACATTATTAAGAGAAAATAATTCTTCTTATTTTATGAAAAGATCATTCATCATAACAAAAAAAGATGGAGTGCGTTTTGCAAAACTATCTGGTGATTTTAATCCTCTGCATACAAATAGTTTGTATGGCTATAATTCAATCTATGGAAAAAATGTTTGCCACGGAGTATTGGTACTTTTAAATTTTTTAAAAAAAAATAATGCAATAATAAATAAAGAAATAAACAACTTAAATATAAAATTTTTAAACCCTGTTTTTTACAATAAAAAAATTATTATTAAAAAAATAAATTTGAATAAGTATAAACTTTCAACTGACAAAATTGATTTATTAGAAATTCAAATCAATGGAAAAAGTTTAGATAAAGATCTTAAAAAAAATATGTTAAAAAAAGTAATTCGTTTAAGAAACAAAAATTTTTTTTTTAAGAAAAAAAATAAATTTAAAATATTGGAAAATTTATTAATGGAAATTTCCTGGTATGCAGGTATGATTTATCCAGGAAAATCTAGTTTAATTAATGTTATTAATATATCATTTGATACTAAAAAATTAAATGATAATAAAATTAGTTTTTATTCAAAAAAATTACACCCAAATTATCCTATTATAAACAATAAAGTTATTTACAATAATATCAATATATTTTTTGAAACCTTGGATAGACCTGAGTTAAAAATAAAATTAGAAAAAATTAATATAAAACTAAAAAATAAAATTAAAAAAATTAAAACAAATATTCTTATTATTGGTGGAAGCTCTGGAATTGGAAATGATTTACTTAATATTTTTAAAATAAATAATAAAATAAAAATCTTTGCATCTTATTTTAAAAATAAACCAAATATAAACAACAATAACATAAGTTTCTTTAAATTTGATATAAATAGAAGTTTGAAAAAATTATTTAAACTTATAGAAAAAAATCAACCAATTAATATATATTATTTTGCTACACCTAAAATAAATTTATCAAACAATAGTGATTTAAAAAAAAGTTATGTAAAATTTTATATTAAATACCCAATAACTATTTTAAAAAAATTTAAACAAAAACAAATAAAATTATTTTATCCATCATCAACATATATTGATGAAAAACCAAAAACATTATATTCAAAAATCAAACTTAAGGCAGAAAAAAAATTAAAATTATTTAAAAATGTCCATACCATTAGAATACCTGAAATAAATACAAGGCAAAATTTAGGAATAGAGAATAAAAATTTAAAAAACTTTAGATTTTATATTAATTCAGATTATAAATTACAAAAAAAAGTCTTTTTTATTTAATAAAATGTTATTAAAAACAAACAGATATGCATTGGAAGTTTAAAACTGATCATTATTTAAAAAAAAAAATTTTCGAACTAAAAAATTTAAAAAATAATGAATTTAAAGAAAAATTTGATGGGATCATTAAAATAATATCCCATTATAATTTAAATACTGAACAAAAATATGAAATTCTTAGGTATTTAAAAAAAAATAAAAAAAAAATAAAAAAATATACAAATTTTAAAAAAACAAAAATTTTAGTTCTAGCTAACCATTACATGAATCTTTTGGAAGATGAGGTATTGCTTCATGGATTTTATAGAAATTTATTTATTGAGATTAAATTTGGAGAAATAGACAATTTTAATATAAAAAAAAATTTAGAAAATGAAAACAGCTTTGACCAAGTATTAATATCGATTATTCCAAATTATTTTAATAAAATAGATAATAAAAATATAACTTTTTTTGATAATATTACTAGATCGGTTAAAAAATTCTTCCATGGTAAAATTATTCTTTCAAATATTCCAGTATTACATAATAATTTTTTAGATACTGAATTAATTGATAATTTAAACTTTAATATTAAAGAAATATCTAAATCCAACAATTGTATAATTTGGGATATAAATAAATTGGTTAGAAATTTTAATGAGGAATTTATACATGATAAAGATTATTTTTTTGATAATAAAATTTTTTTTAACCCGGCAAACTCTGATTTGATTGCTGACAATTTGAATTCTGTTATATCTCAGATTAATTTTACATCTCCTAGAGCAATTATAACTGATTTAGATAATACCTTTTGGAAAGGTATAATTGGAGATGATGGCGCAAGTAATATTGGCTATGTTCCAGGCAACTCTAAAACAGAACCATTCTATAATTATCAAAAATTTTTAAAAAAAATATATATGACAGGAATTTTTTTAAATATATCCTCAAAAAATGATCTCAAAAATATTAAAGAAGCTTTTGAAAAAAATAACTTTTTAATTAAATTAAGAGATTTTTCTGTCACTAAAGTAAATTGGGAGAAAAAATCTAAGAATATACTCAATATTGCTAAACAACTTAATATTTCTTTAGAAAATATTCTTTTTATAGACGACAATAATTCTGAAAGATTTGAAGTTTTACAATCATTAAAAAAATTGAATGTTATAAATTTTAATGATCTAAATGAATTAATTGCAAATTTATCTAATGCTAATTTCTTTAATTTTAAAAAAGATAACATTAATAGAACTAAAAGTATTAAAATTGCAAAAAAATTTTTAGATCAAAAAAATAAATTTGATGATTATAGTGATTTTTTAGAAGATCTAAAAATGAAATGCGAGGAAAAACGTTTTAATATAGAAGCGTCTGAAAGATTGTCTGAAATGACTTATAAAACTAATCAATTTAATTTTACTTTTCAAAAATACAATATTGAAAAAATAAAAAAAATTTCAAAAAGTAAAAATTTATCGTTTTACTATTCTTTAAAAGATCGGTTTATCGATCATGGAATTATTGCATCAGTAAACATTACTTTTGATAAAAATAAAAATGCGACTTTAGACTCTTTTGTAATGTCTTGCCGAGTTTTTGATAAAACTCTAGAAAATTTTATATTTTCTTCAATAAAAAAAAAGTTGCTAAAACTAAATGTTAAGAAATTAAATGCGATATTTATTCAAACAGATAGAAACAAAAGATTCTATGATTTTTATGAAAGTTTTAATTTTAAAAAAATTAAAAAGATAAAAAATAAATTTTTTTATTCAATCCAAACTCAGTATATTAAAGATAAAGATAATTATATATCAAATTACTAAAAAAGTAGTATTTTTTATAAGTAGATTTTTAATTTTAATATTTAAAAATTTTTTTCAGTGCATAAATCAAGCCAATTGAGCTATTAGTACTGGTCAGCTGCACGCATTACTGCGCTTCCACATCCAGCCTATCAAC
>MDSZ01054719.1_pt1 | contig 13360 bp, 16 predicted proteins | sample 811201 | NCBI WGS metagenome assembly MDSZ01 (sample SAMN05326647, study PRJNA326480) | marine metagenome | isolation source: seawater | place: Indian Ocean: North | collected 2010
CTTAAAAAACAAGAAAAGGCCAAGAAAAAAAAATTACAAGAAGAAAAGAAAGCTGAGAAAAAAAGACTTAAAGAAGAAAAAGCATTAAAAAAAGCCGAAGAAAAGAAAAAAATAGAAGAACTTAAAAAACAAGAAAAAGCAGAAGAAGAAAGAAAAAAACAGATTGAAAAATTAAGAAAAGCAGAAAAAGAAAGACAAATTAAGGAATCAAAGGAGGCAAAAAAACTTTTAGATAAAAAAAAGAGGGAAGATTTAAAAAGGAAATATTCAGAACAAGAACAGATCACAATCGAAGAAAAAAAAATTATTGCTGAAGAACTTAAAAGAAAACAGGAAATAGAAAAGAAAAAAATTCAATTAAAAAAACAAAAAATTGCTGAACAACAAAGACTAAAAGAAGAAAGAAATGAAAGAAAATTAATAGAAAAAAAAAAAGAAGAAGAAAAAAAACTAGTTGAAAAAAGAAGAATTATTCAAGAAAAAAAGTTAAGAGAACAAATTAAAAATGAACAAAGGGAAAAAAAAAGAATACTAAAACTTCAAAAAATAGCTGAACAAAATAAGCTTAAAGAAGAAAGAGAAAGAAGAAAAGAATTAGAGAAACGTCTTAATCAACAAAAGAAAATAGAAGAAAAAAGAAAGCTATCTGAAAAACTGAGAAGACAAGAGGAAGAGAGAAGAGAAGATCTAGCACTCAAAAAAATTGAGAAATTGAATAAATCAAAAGAAATGGACAAGAAAAATACCAAGAAAAATAATTTGTTCAAAAAGAAACCTGAAAAAAAGGAGGTTGATCCTCGAACATTAGAAAGTGAGAAAAAAAAGAAAGAAATTATTGATGCAAAAAAGAAAACTTTAGTTTCCAATGATAAAGTAACCCAAATTACAGTTATCAGTAAGTCTGATTTACAATCTAATCAAATAAAACAAGATAGAAAAAAAGACAGTATGTCAGCGATGAAGAAAGATGTCCAAATGGTTAAAAATAATATTGAACAAAAAATAAAAAAAAATGAATTAGCTAAAAAAAGAGAAAAAGAAATCATAGCAAGGAGATTCTCTTATTTTAAAGAATCAAAAACTACTGAAAAAATTGAAAATGATAATACAAAACTTTTTTATGATGAAAACGTTTTAAAAAGATCTTTTCTAAAAAAAGACCAAATTATTGAAGATTTTAAAATAACAGACAATAAAAAAAAGCTTCCCAAAAAAAATGAAGATGATGACACAGCTATTGAAAACACTCAAAGTAATGAGAACGGCGATTTGATTGCAGCTTTAAGTTCCCCTCGATCTGTCATGGAAGTCAAAGAGTTTAAATCAAGTGAAAAGAAAGAAACATTACTTTTCAATGAGAGTGAAATTGAATTAGGTTTAAAACAAAAAAAAAGAATCAGGGAATACATTAATTTAATTTTAGATAAACCTGTTAAAATTATCATTGGTTCATCTACACCCTCGGGGCTAAAAAATTCACCAGTTGAAAAAAAATTACAAAAAACAAGGGCACTATACTTAAGAAACTTTCTTATAAATCAGGGAATCTCTCATACTAGAATTTCTATAAAAATTGATAATAAAAGAAATATTTCAAAAAATTGGAAAAATGAGCTAACATTAACCTTTATTGGTACTTAATGAAAATTATAGGTAAATATATCCTAAGGATACTAATGTTTTTAATATTAGTTTCGGTAACCCTTTTTTTTTACATTAATGATTTAAAAAATTTTTTTTTCACTAATCAAACACTAAATTCAATAATTTTAATAGTAATTTTTTGTGGAATCATCTATGTTCTTCGGCAACTATTAATATTAGTTAATGAACTTAATTGGTTAAACCAATTACTGAAAGGAAATAAAACAAAACTAAGTGTAAAGTCTCCAAACCTTCTGAAATATTTAGACACATTTCTTAAAGAACAGTCAGGTAGTCTTATTTTTTCACAGTCATCAATGAAATCGATTATGGAAAGCCTTGATGGAAGGCTTGCCGAAAATAGAGAAATATCACGATATCTTATTGGTCTATCAGTCTTTTTGGGTTTATTAGGGACATTCTGGGGACTTTTAGAAACAATTAACTCAGTTGCAATTACAGTCAAAAGTCTCGATTTTTCAGAAAATACCCAAAAACTTTTTAAAGTTTTAAAGCAAGGGTTAGAAGAGCCTTTAAGTGGAATGGGAACTGCATTTAGTTCATCTTTGTTCGGACTTGGTGGTTCTTTAATTCTTGGATTTCTTGATATCCAATCAGGACAAGCACAAAATAGATTTTATAATGAAATAGAAGAGAGGTTATCTCAAAAAACAAAATTTACTCTAATTAATATGGAGGAGTCAGAAAGAAAAAATTTACCTCCCGCTTATCTTGAGTCTTTAATAGAGGTAACCACCGAAAACCTTAAGAAGTCTACATCTGTTATTGATAAACAAAATATTCATCAGGAGTCTATTTCAAAGTCAATTTATGAAGTAAATAAATTTTTATCAGAAAATATTTCACTTAACAAAGATATAAAAGAAGAAATTAAGGTTTTATCAAAAACAATAGCTAATATAAGTAAAAAGTAGTGAGGACAACAAGAAGAAATCTTTATGAAATCAATTATTGGCCGGGATTTGTAGATGTTCTAGGTACACTACTCATTGTTACAATTTTTACGGTATTAATTTCAACTATAACTCAGATTTATTTTAATGACCAATTGGAAGTTAAAAGAGGTCAAATATCAAACCTCGATGACGAAATTCAAAATTTAATTGAACAATTGGGTGGTGTAACAAAAAAAAAGGAGGCCGTCGAGAAAAAGTTTTTAAGGTTGGAAAGTCAATTTCAAAATCTGAAAACTGAGAAAAACACACTAAAAGAAAACTTATCCAAAACCCAATATATTTTAAAAATGAAGAATAAAGAACTAACCGACCTCGTAAAAGAAAGAAGTAATCTTTTAGAAAATATTCAAAAAGGAAACGAAAAATTAGAAACATTATCATTTGAAAATAAAAAATACGAAGTTGATATCTTTGAAATGAAAAGAAATATTGAAAAATTAAATAACAGACTTGGCGAACTTTCAAGCCTTCTTATTGCTGCTGAAGAAAAAGACAAGGCCAATAAAGTTAAAATCGAAAATTTAGGAAAAAAACTTAATCAAGCCCTTGCTGGAAAACTTCAAGAGATAAGTAAATATCAATCACAATTTTTTAAAAAAATCAGAGAAGTTCTTGGAGATAGAGAAGATATTATCGTTTCTGGAGACAGGTTTATATTCCCTTCTGAAATATTTTTTGAATCTGGCTCTGACTATATTCAAGAAGCAGGTAGACAAAAACTTTTCAACATTGCCACAAGTCTAAAAGAAATCTCAGAAAAAATTCCCAATAAAATAGATTGGATCCTCAGAATTGACGGACATACAGATAAAGTTCCAATTAGTAATGAAAAATTTAAATCAAACTGGCATTTATCAAGCTCAAGGGCTATTAATATAGTGAAATTTTTTATAGAACAAGGTATTCCTCCTAATAGACTTGTTGCTGCTGGTTTTGGGGAATACTCACCAATTGTATTAGATCAAAGTGAAAAAGCCTATGAAAAAAACAGAAGAATTGAAATTAAATTAACAACAAGATGAGAGGAGATGGTGTTTAAAATTTTTCAGTTAATTACTTGCTAACTAAAATTTGGTGATCAAAAAAGTATAAGTGATCTATTTTTGTTTTCAAAAAACATCTTAGTGCATCTTCTGGGGATTCAACAATAGGCTCCGAATCATTAAAGCTTGTATTTAAAACAATGGGAACACCTGTTTTCCTCTCCCACTTCTTGATAAAATTATAATACCAAAAATTATCATTTTCAGTAACAGTTTGAAGCCGAGCAGAACCGTCATAATGAACAACTGCAGGTACCAAGTTCTTTTTCTCTTTTTTCCATTTGATAACGTGAGTCATGTAAGGACTTGAAACATTTTTCTCAAACCAATCATCTACCTTTTCTTTAAGAATAGATGGTGCAAAGGGACGAAACCATTCTCTATGCTTAACTTTTTGATTAATTATTTTTTTCATTTTTTCATCCCTAGGGTCAGCAATTATACTCCTATTCCCAAGAGCTCTTCTTCCAGACTCCGAACCACCACCAAAAACGGATACAATTTTTTGATTATCAAGATAATTTAAAACTTTTCCATCATCGTCTTTAGAGTATGTAATATAACCTTTAAATTTTTGTAATGCTTTTTTTATATCATTTTCATTATATTTTCTTCCGAGATATGGTGTAAAATTATCTTTCCATCGAATTCTTTTATTACCTAAAATCTGGTGCCAAAGAAACTGTGCAGAACCTATTGCTAAACCGCTATCGTAAGGAACAGGCGGAACATAAATGTTTTCAATTTCGGGAAACCAGGTCTGAATTTTTCCTATTAAAACTGAATTTAAGGCACAACCGCCAGCAACACATAATTTTTTTGGTTTATATTTTTTAACAAAAAAGTTTAATTCTTCTTTCACTAAATTTTCAGAAGCAATTTGAAGGCTTGAAGCAATATCGAACTTTTCTTGCTCACTAAATTTCAATTTATTAAATATTTTTTTCGCGGTTGCTTTATAATCTAGAAAATAGCTTTGCATATATTTCTTCTTTGTCATCATATCTATTAATGGTTCAACATATTTTGTGCTATTACTCATAGAAGCCATTGCCATTACAGTCCCCGCTTGATTTCCTTTAGGGTAACCAACAGATAAACCAAAGACTTGTGAAATAAAATTCCAACAAACTGATAAATTAAATTTAAAAAAATCATAAACTTTTATTTTTTCTATTTTTGTTCCTTCTCCCATATAAACAGTACTTGCGGTAAGAATGTTTGTATCTTCTAGCCCACCACCATCAATTGTAAGAATAAGTGATTTATCAAAATTACTTGAAAAAAAAGCATTTGCGGCATGACACATGTGATGAGATAACTCAAAATATTTACCGTCATTATTATCAATAATTAAATTCATTAAAGATTGAGATTTGTGGTCATTGCACTGTGGCCATTTTCTTCTATCCCTTCCTCCAAAATTTCCCAATGTAAAAAATTTAGATTTTTTTTGTATTTCTTTAGAAGAGTTTTCAAAAAAAAACTTTAGTCCATCGCCTAGCTCCTCTTTTACTCTAGAAAACCTTTCAAGTTCTTCGTGAATTAAAGGCTTTCCATTTTTTAGTACGCAATAACTAACATCGTGTCCAGATTGTAAACCTACAATTGTATCCATTAAAGTCATTGAAAGACTTGATTGACTAGAATTATCGGTTACTGAAGGTAATACGGATAACAATTAAAAATCTCCAAAATAAGTTTTAATTATTAAGAGAGCATTATTTATGCCAAAATGTCTTAAAGATATGTGAATTCAAATAAATAGGCTATGATTTTAAAAGACCAAAACGTCTTAGTATTTTCTTTTCCATCTCCCAAAAATATTTAAACTCTCCAAATATTGTTCCGATAATGATGAGTAGAATTTGATATAAAGGAAAAATAATCAAAATTCTCATTAACCAGTAAAAAAAATTTTTTTCTAAAATTCCAGAGAAAAAAAATAAAAGCACGTATTCTCCTAGATAAACTGACAATGATCCCGTTATTGCGAAAACAATGAAAATTACGAGTAGTCTAGAGAAACTTTCAACTTTAAAAATTTTTTGAATTTTTTTAATCATAAAAAAGAAGATAACTCCAATTCGATTTTGTCGAATAAATTTATAGAATTATCCCTTGTACTAATCCATTTGTATTCACCACCCTCCTCTTTATATTCAAAGTGATGTGCTCCACTGACAGGTGAAGACATCCATATTTGTTGAGTTGGATTATGGATACTTAAAACAAAAGTAGAATTATCTATTTCAATTATCAAATTTTCTCCTTCAAAATCTACATCAAAATCATGAGACTTTTTTTCAACAATATTAAAAATATCGTCTAATGTTTTTTTTGCTAAGTTTTGAAAATTATCTATCACTGGTTGTAATTTATGTAAAGAGCTTGCAAATTTAATTTAATGAATATATAAAACGAGTCAAGAATTATGAAAAAAGAAATACATCCAGACTACCATACCATTAAGGTACAACTTACTGATGGAACAACCTTTGAGACCAGGTCCACTTATGGTAAAAAAGGAGATATTCTTAAGTTAGATATAGATCCAACATCTCATCCTGCGTGGACTGGAGAGGCTTCCAAAATGCTTGATTCCGACGGTCAAGTAGCAAAGTTTCAAAAAAAATTCAAAAACCTTGGTTTCAAAAAATAGTTTTTAATGCTGGCTGTAAATTTTGATGAACCAGGAGGACCAGAAGTTCTCAAACTAACCGAAACAAATACACCAAAAATTAACGAAGATGAAGTTCTTATTAAAGTTATATCGGCTGGCGTGAATAGACCCGATATTATTCAAAGGCAAGGTAACTATCCAGCACCTCACGGACATTCAAAAATTCTTGGTTTAGAAGTATCGGGTATAATTAAAAAGGTTGGTGGAAAAGTAAAAAATTTTTCAGCAGGCGATAAGGTAGGCGCACTTGTTAATGGAGGAGGATATGCCGAGTTTTGTAAAGCTAACGAAAGTTCAGTTTTTCATATTCCTAAAAATATTTCTTTTGACGAAGCAGCCTGTATTCCAGAATGTTTTTTCACAGCCTGGTCAAATATAATAATGAGAGGAAAATTAAAAGAAAAACAAAAAATTTTGATTCATGGAGGCACAAGTGGCATTGGAATAGCCTCAATACAAATTGCAAAGTTATTTGATTCCTTTATTTTTACCACTGTAGGAAATAAACAAAAAGTTTCCTTTTGTAAAAAAATTGGTGTTAATAAAACAATAAACTACAATGAATCCGACTTCTTTGAAGAAATTAAAAATTCAGAAATTAATGGTGTTGACCTGATCCTCGATTTTATTGGTGGAGATTACATCAACAAAAACATAAATCTTCTCAATAATGATGGAAAATTAGTCAACATAGGTTTTCAAAAGGGATCAAAAACTGAAATAAATTTAATGAAAGTTATGCTAAAAAGACTTACAATAACTGGATCAACTTTAAGAATTCGTGACAATTCATTCAAAGGAAAGATTTTGAACGATCTAATTAAATTTGTATTTCCTGAAATAGAAAAGGGAAAAATTAAAATTTTTATTGACTCTGTTTACAATATAGATGATGTTGTAAATGCTCATAAAAGAATCGATGAAGGCAAGCATATTGGTAAAATAGTTCTTAACATTTAAGGAAAAATTATGAGAAAACCCCTAATGCCAAAGGCAACAGCAAGCTGGCTGATTGAAAACACTGCACTGTCGTTTAATCAAATATCTGATTTTGTTGGATTACACTTACTTGAAGTGCAAGCAATTGCTGATGGTGAGGTTTCAAGTGGAATGCTTCCAAGAAACCCAATTGAAAATGGGGAACTCACAAAAGATGAAATCATTAGATGTGAAAAAAATCAAAGTCTTCTTTTAAAAATAAAAACTTCAGAAATTCCTCTTCCACAATCGAAAACAAAAGGTGCAAAATATACACCTCTATCAAAAAGGGCAGACAAACCTAATGGAATATATTGGTTAGTTAAAAATTTTCCTGACCTTCCTGATTCAAAAATATGCAGAATTATTGGAACTACTAAGAAAACTGTTCAATCCATAAAAGATAGATCATACTGGAACATTCAAAACCTTAGAGCACAAAATCCCTCAGAGCTTGGACTTTGTTCCAGAGAAGAATTAGAAATAATAATTACAAAACACAGAGAAAAACAGACCTAGCTATTTATTTAACTTCTGAATTTCATCTCTAATTTTTAACTTTTTCTTTTTAATATCTGTAATGACTAAATCATCAACACTAATACTTTTGTTAACTTGATCTAAAATACTTTCGAAATGTTGGTGTTTAGACATCAAAGATTCTATTTTTTTTTGCCTTGTAGCAAGTCTACTCATTATTTTATGTTATTATGTTTTAAAAATTTAATCTACTATTAATTATGAAAAAAAAAATCTTTGTTTCTATTGTTATGGGCAGTCAGTCAGACTGGAAAACTTTAATTAATTGTGAGAATATCTTTAAAAAGATAGGCATCGGTTATGAAAAAAGAATTGTTTCTGCGCACAGAACACCAAACAGGTTATATGAATTTGCAAAAAATTTAAAAACAACGAACATTGAAGTTGTAATTGCAGGTGCAGGAGGTGCAGCTCACCTACCTGGAATGATAGCTTCTTTGACTCATTTACCAGTCCTTGGAGTTCCCATTGAATCAAAAATATTGAAAGGTCTCGACAGTTTATTATCTATAGTTCAAATGCCTGCAGGTATACCTGTACCAACCCTAGCGATTGGAAAAGCTGGGGCTATAAACTCTGCTCTAGCTGCTGCTGCTATACTGAGTAACAAATACCCAGATATTAAAAAAAAACTGATTCTATTTAGATCAAAACAGACTAAGTCTATTAAAAAAAAACCTGCTAATGAAAAATAGCCTTGGAATATTAGGTGGTGGGCAACTTGGGATGTTTATTTGTCAAGCCGCTAAAAAATATAAAATAAAGACCACTGTTTTTTCTAATAGTAAAAATTTTAGTGCAAGAGAATTTTGTGATAACTTTTTAATTGGTAGTTTTACTGATAAAAATCTTTTAGACCAGTTTATAAACTCTTCAGATTTCTTTACTATCGAAACTGAAAATATTCCAATTTCAGTTTTAAAAAAAATAGAAAATAAAAAAAAAATATTTCCATCTTGTAATATTGTAGAAATTGCACAAAACAGGCTCAAAGAAAAAACATTTCTTAATTCTATTAGTGGGGTTAAAACGGCTAAATTTAAAAAAATTCAAAACTTTAGCAATCTTGAAAATCATATAAAATTATTTGGTAATACTGGAATATTAAAATCATGTGAAATGGGTTATGACGGAAAAGGTCAGTACTTTATTTGTGATAGAAATATAAACAACTTCAAAAATATTAATTTAAAAGGTTACGTTCTAGAGGAGGTTTTAGATTTTAAAAAAGAAATTTCAGTTATAGTATGTTGCACAAAAAATAATATGATTTTTTATCCTCCTGTTGAAAATATTCATAAAAATTCAATTTTAAGACAGAGTATTTATCCTGCAAGAATAAACGATCAAGTCAAAAAAAAAGCTCTGTTATTAGCTAAAAGAATAGCTAAAGAACTAAAACTTCAGGGAATATTGGCAATTGAAATGTTTTTAATGAAAAATGATAAATTACTAATTAATGAATTAGCACCAAGACCTCATAATTCAGGTCATTGGTCATTAGACTTTTGTAAATACAGCCAATTTGAAAGCTTAATTTTTTCTATTTTTAAGGAAAAATTAATGCAACCAGAACCTAAGGGTAATTGTAAAATGATAAATGTAATCGGCAAAGATTATGAAAAAAAAAACAGTTTATCTAAAAAATATAAATTTTATGACTACTTTAAAGAAAATGTAAAGAAACTAAGAAAAATGGGACATTATACTTTTAAGAATTAGTTTTTCTTTTAAATTTTTGCTTTAACTTTCCAAAACCAAGAACAAGTTCTATTTGTTTTTCTAAAAAAATTTTTGTATTTTCAAATTTTTCAGATCTGTCAAATATAAAAAACGAAAATGTAAGTGCATAAATTTTCATTAATAAGAATCTTTTTGTATAATAATTGTAATCAGTAGATTTATCTCCTGATAAAAACCAAATTTCATCAGCGATCTTAAATAAGGTCTTACTTGTATTTAAAAATATAAACGGCTTGAGCGTTTCTTTAAAAAACTTATATTTATCTAAAATTTCGTTAAATATTTCAAGTCTTCTCATAACAAAAAATATAACTTTTTCATGAGTTCTAAAGTTTTTAAAATTTCTAGGCAATTTATCATTCTTAATTCTTTCATTTATTATTTCATTTACCTCAATCATTAACGATTTAAAACCGTTAGGAAGAAACTCAGATTTAACTTCATCGATTCTATCCTTTCCAACTTTCATTTGTGATAATGTACTTGATATAGCTATATCTAGGTTTGAGGAACGTGAAAAGTTCTTAAGCAACGCAAGAATAAATTTTTTTTTATCAATTTTTATTTTTTTCATTTTAAAAAAAAAGTTTACATTAAAAATATATCTTATATAAATAAATTTCAATAAAAAGGAGATTAGAAATTATTAGAGTACAAGTAAGAGATAATAATCTAGAGAAGGCCATCAGGGCTATGAAAAAAAAGCTCCAAAGAGAAGGTATTTTCAAAGAAATGAAACAAAGAAGAGCCTATGAAAAACCATCTGAAAAAAAAGCCCGTCAAGTCAATGAATCCACCAGAAGGTTTAAAAAAATGCTAAGAAAAAGAATCGAAATTCAAGGTTACTAAATTAGTAAAAACAAGTTTAATTCAAACTTTTAACAATATTTTCAACCATCTTCTTTGCGTCAGAAAAAAGCATCATAGTATTGTCTCTAAAGAAAAGCTCATTGTCCACACCTGCATAACCTGATGCCATTGATCTTTTTATAAAAAGAACTGTACCAGCATTTTCAACATCTAAAATAGGCATTCCATAAATGGGACTTGCTTTGTCTGTTTTCGCTGCGGGGTTGGTTATGTCATTAGCACCAATTACAAATGCAGCATCAGCATTAGAAAATTCGCTGTTTATTTCGTCAAGCTCAAAAACTTCGTCATAAGGAACATTGGCTTCTGCGAGTAATACGTTCATATGACCAGGCATTCTTCCGGCAACCGGGTGAATTGCGTATTTAATTTTAACACCGTTTTTCTTTAAAATATCACACATTTCTCTTAATGCATGCTGAGCTTGGGCAACAGCCATTCCATAACCCGGAACTATAATTACACTGTTTGCATTTGACATTATAAAAGCAGCATCTTCTGGACTTCCTGTTTTTACTGTTTTACCTTCATTTTTGTTAACGCTTGCACCCTCTTCTACTCCAAATCCACCAAGAATAACGCTGACAAATGATCTATTCATTCCTTTGCACATAATGTAACTTAATATTGCTCCAGAGGCACCTACTAAAGAGCCAACTATAATTAAAAGATGGTTTGACAAAGTAAAGCCAATTCCAGCTGCTGCCCAGCCTGAATATGAGTTGAGCATAGATACAACGACCGGCATATCAGCCCCACCGATTGGAATAATTAATAGAATGCCAAGAATTAAAGATAAACCTACAATTATCCAAAAGATGTGTGTTGAGGAATTCGTTGTAAAGATTACTGTTAAAGTAAGTAAAGAAATAAAAATTGCTAAATTTAAAAAATGTTGTCCAAAAAAAGTAGTTGGAGCTCCACTTACTAGACCTTGCAACTTTAAAAAAGCAATTATTGAACCTGTGAAAGTGATTGCACCAATTGCAACACCAATTGACATTTCAACTAAACTAGAAGAATATATCTCACCATAGTCATTAACAATTCCATAACTTTCAGGTGAATAAAAAGCACTTGTTGCAACAAAAACAGCGGCAAGACCAACTAAAGAGTGAAATGCAGCGACAAGTTGAGGAAGTGCTGTCATCTCAATTTTAATCGCAATATATGTCCCAATAGCACCTCCTATTAATATTCCCAAAATAATCATTTCATAAGATAAAACATTAGGGTTAAATGCTGTTGTTATAATGGCTATTATCATGCCTGTAATACCCAAGACGTTTCCGTTTCTGGCTGATTCAGGATGTGATAATCCCTTAAGAGCTAATATAAAAAAAATAGCTGAGATTAGGTAACTGATAGCAGTAAGGTTTTCACTCATTTTTTTTCTTTCTTTTTATCTTTTTTTTTAAACATCGATAACATTCTATGAGAAACAACGAATCCACCAAAAATATTTATAGAAGCTAATATGATAGCTAAAAAACCCATTATAGAGGAAAAATTTATTTCCTCAGGTCCGGCAGCAATTATTGCTCCTACAATTATCACACTAGAAATAGCATTTGTTACAGCCATAAGAGGAGAGTGAAGAGCTGATGTTACACCCCAAATTACATAATATCCAATTATGCAGGCAAGAACAAAAATCATCAACAGGTTTATAATTGGATCTATATTTTCCATAAGATGTCTACTTTCATTTTTTTAGGTTTCTAATGACACAAGTTTCTTTTACAACTTCATCAGCCCAGTTAAAATCAGAAAATTTACCGGATTCACATGAGTTCATAAGAAAGTTAATTACATTTTTTGCAAATAGTCTAGAAGAATCTTGTGAAACGGAAGAGGGGAGATTTGTAGGTCCCACAATTTTCTTTGATTTGTAATCTACTATTTCGCCATGTTTTGTAAGTTCACAGTTTCCTCCAAATTCAGATGCTAAATCAATTATTACACTTCCAACTTTCATTAACTCAACCATTTTTTTTGTAATTAATTTGGGAGCAGGTTTTCCTGGAATCAATGCCGTTGTAACAACAATATCTGTTTTTGCAATACTATCCTCAAGTAATTTTGCTTGTTTTTTTTTATAACTTGCAGACATTTCTTTAGCATAGCCAGCTGCAGTTTCTCCAGAGTCACCCTTCTGCTCTACCTGAATAAATTTAGCACCTAAACTTTCAACTTGTTCTTTCGTAGAAGCTCTAACGTCAAAAGAAGAAACAACCGCACCTAATCTTTTAGCAGTTGCAATAGCCTGAAGACCAGCTACTCCTGCACCAATAACTAAAACTTTTGCTGGGGCAACAGTTCCTGCTGAAGTCATCATAAGGGGGAACGCTTTATTAAATAAGCTGGCTGCATCAATTACCGCTTTATATCCAGATAAGTTACTTTGAGATGATAAAACATCCATGCTTTGGGCCCTTGAAATTCTCGGCATTTTTTCAAGTGCGAAAACGTTGATATTTAGTTTTTTAAGGAAAGAGAATTCTGTTTTAAATTTTTGTTCGTAAAGTAATGTAATCAAGTTGCAGTTCTTAAGAAATTTAAATTCATCTATTTGTTTATGCTTTGAGGGTCTCTGAACTTTTATAACAAGGTCTGCTTTTGAATACAATTCATTGAGTTTGGAGGAAATAACTGCCCCACTTTTTTTATAATTGTCATCAGTATAGGATGAACCCAAACCTGCATTTGATTGAACAACAACCTTAAACCCCATTTTTATCAAAGAAGGAATAATGTCTGGTGTTATGCTAACTCTACTTTCATTTTCGTTTAACTCTTTTGGTACTACTAATTTCATTGACACAACTTATCCTAATTTTTCAAGCTCATCCATAAGATTTTTTATTAAATTCATACCAAGC
>MDSZ01180167.1_pt1 | contig 13360 bp, 9 predicted proteins | sample 811201 | NCBI WGS metagenome assembly MDSZ01 (sample SAMN05326647, study PRJNA326480) | marine metagenome | isolation source: seawater | place: Indian Ocean: North | collected 2010
CCCCATGATGGAAATTTGGGATTGTGCGGCTATATTGCCCTGCCTTGAAGGTGCCGGATTCACCTACACTGGCTGGAATGGCGGAGATGCCTTTAATGAACGCAGCATTATAGCAGCAAAGCCCGCTCTCCATGAGACAGTGATGGGTGTACTCTATCCCAATTAATCCATAGCGCTGAGTGATTTGTGAGCCATTTATTCCAGCTTTTAAAAAACATTATTCAATCCGCACACCGCTCGAATGGCTTAGTATTTTTTCCCTTTTTTCAATCGGCTAGTAGCTACCAGCTATCCTACCTTCGGGGAGATTGTAAGAGTGCGATCAATGTTGCTTTGCTCGCCTTTCCCCAGGGCATGGCTTACGCCTTGATCGCTGGACTGCCCATACATTACGGCATAATTGGCTCCGCCATCGCCTCCATTTCCAGTGCATTTTTTGCTAAGTCTAACCTCATCACTTTCGGCCCGACAAATGCCACTGCCGTCATGCTCTTTACTACATTTGCTAGCTTGGGGCTTCCCGAAGGGCAAAAGCTTGAATATATCAGCGTGCTCGTTTTCCTAACAGGTATTTTTATAACAATTGGCTCCTACTTCCGCACCGCAGATTTAATTAAATACGTTTCGCGATCTGTCATCACTGGATACATCACCGCAGCTGCCCTCTTTATAATACTCAACCAAATTCCCAATATTTTGCATCTGGAACTCGGAAAGGATAAGGGCAACTTTTTTCAACTTATTGCCACTGTCGTACAAAATTTAAAATATGTTCATTGGCCAACCCTAGGCATGGGCTTGATCACCCTTATTACTTTTTTCCTGCTCCATACCAAATTTAATAACCTCCCAAATATTGCCATTGTACTAGTTCTAGTTTCCCTATTTTCCTACCTGATAGATGCCCACCGTTTTGGGATCGCCTTTCTCCCCTCAATTGAAGAATCTTTTCTCTCCTTCTCTTTCCCCAGCATTAGTTTTGCTTCCATTCAAATGCTGACGACCACAGCTATTGCAATCGCCTTACTTTGTATCCTTGAGGGCATTTCTATTGGTAAATCATTGGCGATCAAAAAAGGAGCAGCACTAAACAACGACCAAGCCATGTATTCGATTGGCATGACTAATATAGTGTGTTCCTTTTTTTCTGGTATGCCCGCATCAGGTTCACTCACCCGATCGAGCTTAAACTTCCACAGTGGCAGCCAGACCGTATTTTCTAATCTATATTCGGGAATCCTCATTTTAATTGGCATTTTTGTGCTAGGCTCATTGACCGAATACATTCCACTCTCTGCCCTCTCTGTTCTAGTAATTATTGTTGGGCTCTCACTACTGAATAAACACGCTATACGCATTGTCACCCGAACAACTGGATCCGATGCTATTGTCTTTATCGTCACTCTTTTTGCTGGCTTGTACTTCTCTCTAGATAGCGCTATCTATTACGGAGTTGGTGTCTCCATTTTATTGTTTTTGAAAAAAGTCGCCAAACCCAAACTTAAAGAATACGCCTTTAATCAAAAAGGAGATCTTTTAGAATCGGAAAAAACTCAGCGTAGTATTCCAGAAGTCTCCATTGTACATGTCGAAGGTGAGCTCTTCTTTGGGGCAGCTGATCTCTTTCGCGAACAAATGCGTCGCATCTACGAAGAACCGCAATTAAAAATTGTCATCTTAAAGATGCGAAACGCTTACCATATGGACGCCTCGAGCGTCATGGCTTTAGAAGAACTGGTTCGACACATGAATAAAATGGGGCGTTATTTAATTCTCAGCGAAGTTAGACAAGATTTACTCCGTGTATTGAATAACTCGGGGGTAGCCGAATATATAGAGTCCAGGAATATTTTTCTCGATGATGCCTCTAACCCTACACTATCTACTGCTAAAGCTTTAAAACGAGCCAAAGAACATTTAGGCGAAAAAGACCCAAATGTCTCAATTTATGTAGAAACTAAAAAATCCTAGACCCCTTTTCGAGAATGCAGAAAACGGTCCTAATTATCTTACACCCAGAATTTGAAGAAATTGAGGCAATCACCCCCATTGATTTATTGCGGCGAGCTGACTTTCAAGTGATCACCGCATCCACTAGCAATTCTCACTCGGTCACTAGCCGCGGTGCGATTACCCTTAGAGCCGATTCACTTTTATCTGACAATTTGGATAGCGTATTTGATGCCCTTGTCATTCCTGGTGGCCCTGGTATCTTCAATATTCGCTCAGACGAACGAATAAAAAGCATGCTCGAAGAACACCGTGCATATAAAAAATTGATTGCTTGTATCTGTGCCGCGCCTCTCCTACTTTTAGACTTAGGCTATAACAAAGATATTCCCATGACATGCCACCCATCGGTTGAAAATGCCTTTAAAAAAAGACAAGCCGTAGGAACCCTAAAACACGAAAATTTCATCACTTCGAGAGGAGCTGGCACCGCGATCGAATTTTCGCTCAGCATCATAGAAGCCCTTACCGATAAAGCAACAGCCTCTCGTATTGCAAAAGAAGTAGCCCTATAATTTGCATAAGGTCATGAATCAATCAAACAACAGCCATTTAAACATTAGGGACATCGCTCTTCGCGATAAATTCACCAGCTCAGAAAAACTCAACTTTTCCGCACTCTTCATCATCTTCCTCACTCTGATTTGGGACATCAACGACCAGTCCATTTGGATCAGTTGCGGGATTCTACTCATCGGCATTGCTTCAATTGCAACGATAAAAATTCACGAGATTGTACACCCTTTTATTATTGATCGATTATGGTTAAACTACCTTAGCTATAACCTTCCTGCCATAGCTTTGCTCAGTTTTTATTTCCTCAAAATATTTGGGAATGGCTTTGAATTGCTCCAATTAGAAGAGCGGGAGTACCTGTTTTTTAAAACCCCTATTCACTTATTCAATAGCAATATCAACCCAGCCGGGCATGCCCTATTTTTCATCTCAAGTGTACTGCTATTTTCATTGACCACTCAGCTACTAATCATTCCTAAATCGCTTTATTTCCTCAATAAACTCCTCTCGTGGTGTTTGATCAGCGTCGCCGTAACCGCTTTATTAGGTTATCTCATTAAAGTAGCACATCTCAATCAAATACCCTTGATCAGTAACATCCATCAAGATAACTCCTTTGCTTTCTTTTCAAATGATGCGCACTGGGCTAGCTTTGCTTTAGTTTGGATGTTTGTCAGCTTTTCGATTGCTTTACTCGAACACAAAAAACACAACCAAACATTTTCAAAATCAAGTAGTCCTCTTTATCTCAGCATAAGTTTAATTTTAGCCTCTACCGTTATTGTCATCGATGCAAGCGTTGCCTCCTTTCTTCTCGCCCTATCGTTCGCATACCTGTGCCTTAGATATATCAACTATATTAAATTTGAAAAGGAAGCCATTTTTAAAAAACTTCGCTCCTACATCATTGCTCTTGGTCTCTCCAGTTTAATCTATAGTCTCAATATCTTTATTCAAATTAGCGCCTTCAGTCCTAAACTAAATTACCTGAAGTCTTCGGCGCTGAATATGTTTAGAGATAATCCAATTCTAGGATGGGGCATGCATAGCTTCGAAGAATTAGCGCCTTTTTACAACAACCCCCAGGCCCCCAATGATTTCGGGACTATTGCACCTACAGCAAGCCTCAATTTTTTAGTAGAATATGGCTGGTTTGGTATGGCTATTCTCATTTCCACCACAGCTTATTTCTTTTTTGAATATATTCGATCTGAAAAGCCAAATCCCTTCTCTGATCAACTTTTCTTGGCTCTTTTCGCAACAATTATAATCGGATTTTTTGAAAATCCTTTCTACGATAGAACTTTTAGCTTCAGCTTTTTACTTATTGCCTTCGCTGCCATTCGCTGGTCAAAACTTGTTTATAAACGCGTCGATGAGGTCGATACCAAAGTCAAATTATTTATATCCGATGACTTGCGCAACGTACCTTTCGTGACGAATCCGAAAAAAGAAGTTTTTAAATAAAGACTCCGCTCAGATAAGTCTCTGTAATTAGCATGGTTCCACTTGAAGATAGCACTATCGACATCCTTAAAAAAGCCTCGATCGGAAAAGGCTTTGGAGAGCGCGAACTAGCAAAACAGTGCCAATGCTCCCTATCCGCCATCCAGACTTTTTTCAAAGGAAACTATTCTGAAGCACTCCTTGAATCACTTGCTTTTATACTCGATCTAAACTACCAGGCTCTAAGAATGCACGCCCTCGGGCACTCCAAACCGCCCAAAATCAAACTCAATGGCCTCAAAGGCTTCCAATCCGAATTTCCCTATTCGCCTCAATTAACCCTAATTGTGAACCACTACCTCGTCTCCGATCCTGTGCAAAAAACCGCCGTCCTATTCGATACAGGGACTTCGGCGAGCGAATGCCTAACTTATCTAGAGCAAGAAAATCTAAACCTAAAAGCCATCTGCATCACCCACCAACATAAAGACCATACCCACGCCCTTGATGCCTATCGATCTGCTTTTCCCGAAGCAATCATTTATGCTGCACGAGTCTTTCCTAAAATTGCAGAAAGTAAGGTCATCAAACTCGACACGAGCTACTCTTTTGACCGTTTTACTATGTATGCCCTAGCTACCCCCGGTCATACTGAAGATGGACTCAGCTTCGCCATAAGTGGACTTGAGCGCCCCCTTATCCTAGTCGGCGATGCCCTATTTGCTCACTCACAAGGAGGCACACACTCACAAGAAGCATACCGTTCCGCTCTCCATTCTAATCGCGAGCAAGTCCTATCTCTTGCAGGAGAAAGCGTACTTGCCCCTGGACATGGACCCCTCACCACAGTTGCTCACGAACTGAAATACAACCCTTTTTACGCTGAAAACTAAATTTACGACATCAGCCAGCGAGGGCTTCTTGCCAAAATACATCGGAGAAACGCAACGAACTGATTACCCAATTCAATCCCCTCCGTTGAAAAAAGACCTGTGTGCCCACTAAAGGAAAATCCGACTTAATAAAAGTCACTTCGAACTCCGACCAAGAAAGGTATCTCATCCTACACCACTCAGGCAGCTGCGAAAGACCTTCAGCCATCTCGTTGAAGGACAGTTTTTTATCCGAAGCTTCTTCTGTAGTTAAGGAATCCTCTAATTCGACTCCCTTTGAAATTGCCAGCAAAGAAGCTAAATTCTCTGGCTGAAGAAACCCATCGATCAAGCCATCAGTGAAGCTCATCGACAATCCCGAAAGTAATAACTGCATCGACGGATCGGGAAATTCCCCACGACTCATCTCCGCTAAATACGAACGCAGCTGAGACTTTGTCGCATCGCGCAACTCAGGAAAATCAATATAACGCTCTAGATTCGAATAAGTCCCGTGCACAATCGATTGATGAATACCGTAAGCAGAACGGAAAGGGCCCAATTGAACATAGAGCAAACCGATAAAGCAGAGCATGCTTAGTAGAATGATATAAAGAGACTTATTCTTCATACTGGAACAACTTATCTGCTTAGGCAGCTTAGCGAAAGTAAAAACCACGATCCAATAGAAGATAAATAGTGATGTTGAATTTGGTATTGTATCTTGTCGAAATTATCGACAAAATAATTATTCACAAGAATAGATACTAATGATATGAAAAGACTGCGCTACCTACTTAAATTTCTACCACTCATACAACCATTTGCTCTCACAGTTGCCCTGTCCTTAGTAACAGGATTGCAGGCCGCCCCCGGCGATCCCGACGATACGCTGACCTTCTTCGGTCCACGACCAATATACACTAATGGTGGAAAACCCAATGTTATTGTGGACGATTTTGCTTGGCTCGATGATTACCGTGCAGAGCAACAACAAGCAGAAATCGCAGCGACGATCGATGAGTGGAGCCAGGCGGGTATCGGCTACGCCGCCTATTATGCACTGGGTGCAGTGGAATCTCAGGATGCCATTGATGCTATGGGCGATGCAGGCAGAGCCTACAACTTAGACGGAACGCCACTTGACTGGTTCATGTTCACTCGTAGCACGTTTCGGAATTACTTAATAGATGCCGGTAAAACTGCAATTGATCTCGGAGCCAACTACTTCATGCTCGATAACGCGAGTCCTGGCTTGGGAACGCTGAGTTTTGATGCTGAAATGATAACCGCTTTCCGCACCTATTTGGATGCTAATTACAGCACTGGGGAGCTAACTGCTATGGGCGTTTCCGACGTAGCCACTTTTGACTATGCGGATTATTTAAAATCAACTGAAGGCGGGAACTACACCAATTCTGATTCGGTAGACAGCAGTATTCCTGGAGACGACCTCTGGTACGCTTGGATTGAAGCAGTCGAAGCAGTGGAGCGCGACTTTTACGAAGAATGGACAACTGAGCTCCGCAACTATGCGCAAACTAATTACACGCGCGAGGTCTATTTTGGGGCAAACCGATCCGTCGGACCACGCCAATGGGCAAACATCGATAAACTCGATTACGCTATGGCGGAGACCTTTATCGACACACTCGGTTACCCCTACTACAATTTAAACCACGTTTATAAAAACGCCCGTAACTTCAACAAGCGCTTTTGGTCCTGGGGCTTCCCCGCGAATACAGGACAGTTTAACGGCTCTTATGAACCATATGGCAACCTCCACATCACCGAACTTAGCAAGTTATTTCTGACGGAGACCCTAGCTGCAGGTGGCTTACATCAAATCCCTATTGATTGGGTTTCCTATTACCACGACGATGCCCGTCTGGCACCTCTTCAGCCCTACTACACATTTGCACGCAGCCATCCCGAATTGTTCAATCTTGCTGAAGCAGGAGAAGTTGCCGTCCTCTACAACGAAGCCTTTGAAAAAGCGGACACCAGCAACTACACCCCAGGTTACCAAGGTATCATGATGCTGCTCGCTGATTCCCACCGCCCCTTCGATGTCGTCTTTGCCGGAGACCCAGAAGACCGCGATGGCACCGACCCTTTTACTACAACCGATCTCACTGCCTACAAGGGGGTCATTCTGCCCAACACCCAAATGCTCACCGATGCCCAAGTGAGCAAACTGGAAAGCTATCTGAATGGCGGAGGCATTCTCATTGGACTGGGGCAAATCGCCAATCAAGACGAAAATGGGAATGATGTAAGTGCCTCTCGAACACTTGATGACTATTTCACTTCCGACGGCACGACATCCGTGGGTTCAGGCAAAACGATCTGCTTCACCACCAACTTGGGTGACAACTACCACGGCAATTCAGCAACCAGCTATTCGGAATTTGATTGGGAAGTGACCCCACAAAATCTCAGTGATACCGCCAGCTATCGATCAACCTGGTCGAGTGCCGTTGATAGCCACTTGAGCCAAGATTTTTCTGGAGTAGCACTCCCGCACACAGTTCATTTGCACCGCTATGAGGATTCCTCTGATGGCTCACTCGTTTACCAGATTGTCAATCGCGACATCAATATGACCGCGAACGTCGATGACCAGAGCATGAACACCACCAGTGATACTGCCTGCTCGGTGGCGATTCCAGAGGGTTTCACCAGTGGCACCGTCACCCTATCCTGGATGACAGTCGAAGCACCGACTCCCACAGAATTAAGTTTCACCGTCAATGGAGACCAGCTCGAGTTCACCCTCCCCGGATTCAATATCTGGGGTATCTTGAAAGTCGGTACCGCTGCTGCCACTCCGACATCTGTCGACGAAACACCCGAAGCCAATTTTAATTTACTCGATGCGGCTTCTGGTTATCGCCCAGACAAACTAGAATCTCCAGGGATTTTTGAATTCAATTACAACTACTGGAAAGGCGGTAACCACGGATCGGTTCCCTGGGATATTCCATACTGGGCAAGTGACGACAACGAAGTAGCTCAAGTTCGTTTCTACTATCGATTCTCGACTGACAGAGCAAGCTGGGGCGCGTGGTCACTCTACACGACTGAAGATGTTAGCGGCACAAATATTTCGGATACGATCAGTTTCAATGCACCCGACGGTGAGGGGCATTACCAGTTCCGTATACAAGCAGTGGACGACCAAGGGCAGGAAGAAGTCGTGGATACCAGTCGCGACGAAACCGCTTATGGTTTTGATGAAACAGAACCCGAAGCACCGACTAATGTGCAGGAAGCCACCTACGAGAGCGGCACTTGGATAGAAGACCCATCTAGTTTGACCTTCACTTGGGACGCACCCGTCGACAATTTAAGTGGTCACTGTGGAGCCAACGTCACCATCGCCACCCATTCCTCAATCATCACCGAAGATAGCTTAGGAACCGATATCCATACTTGGTCTCCTAACCTGACCGGTCTAGTCGATGGTGAACGCTATATGTTCTCCTACCGAAATGAAGATGAAGCGGGAAATTGGGCTACAACTTACACCCCATTTACTTTTCGCTATGGCACTTTGCCTGTGGCCGATCCAATAAGCCCATCTGTGACGGAAGGAGATGGACAAGTAACCGTGAATTGGACAAATCCATCTGACGTCAATTTTAGTAATGTTATCGTCTACTACCGTGAGGCAGGTGATCTCTACGCATCGTGGACAAGCGGGCCTCAATCCCCCGACAGCACTTCGACCACCCTGGATCTCACTGGGCTGAGTAACGACACCGCCTACCAGATTAGGATTAGTTCGGTCTCAACAGGTGGTCGAGAAGGCAATGAAATCATCATTGACGGAAACTATACTCCTCAGGCAGGACTAGGAGGCGAAAGTGAACCCTCTATACTAGAAGCCCCTACAGACCTTTCTCTCGAAGATAACACTGCCAATGTGCGACTGGAGTGGACGGACAATTCCAATGACGAAACAGGCTTCGTTATTGAAAAACGCCTTCAAGGGAATTCTATTTGGACTACTGTTGCCACAATTGGTCAAAATGCCCAAGCCTTTGTAGAAAATATTAATATCGGGAGTAACTCTTGGGAGTATCGAGTAAAAGCTGTTCGTGATTCAGAAAGCTCAGATTTCACTGCAGTAGTTTTGATCAGTCGAAGTGGTAGTGGCGGCACTACTCCTACAGCACCCTCAAATCTGCAAGCAAACGACTTAGGATCAAATGTTCAACTCAGCTGGGATGACTTATCCCACAACGAAACCGACTTTGTAATAGAACGTCGTTTACAAGGAACGCCTAGCTGGATCAACCTTGCGACCAGACCCGCGAATTCCAATCAATTTTCAGACTTTACGGCTATTGGTGGTGATAGCTATGAATATCGAGTCAAAGCGATTAATGGCGGTGCTCACTCCACCTATTCAAATGTAGTTTTAATTGCATTTAGTGGTGGCGGAACTACTCCTAGTATCCCCGATTCTGTTCACTTGAAAACTTTTAGCATCGTAGGTACGATCACTACAATCAGCATCGATACACTATCGGGACGTATCTACCGACTGTACGTTAGTAATGATCTAGAAAATTGGACTGCTTTCGGAACAAGAATCGGATCAGGCTCAACACAAAACTTTGTATTTGATAAGACCTCGCCTTCTGCAATGACGCACTTCAGTGAGAGCGAATTAAATAAATGCTTCTTCAAGATTGAACTCGAGCTTTAAACTTGATTTTGACGGATTCGAAAATCAGCAACTCTCTAATTTTATCTAAAATAAATTAAGAATATTATGCCGTTAACTAGACTAATAGAAAAACAAATGCCTCGTACGCCTTTAGCTAAGAAGACAATCTTAAGTGAGTTCTTTTTTATTTATGCTCTAGGGGCTATTCTTTTATCTAACTTTTTTTGGTTTGATTTATTAGATATTTGTGGTGACGATCATAAGCTAAAAGCAATCTATACGGGAATTTGGGTTCCCACTACAATGGCCTTATCTTATGCGTTTAAGACTAGACCTCACAGGAAATTAACTCAATTAAAGTACAAATAACTTAGACCATGGGCTTTAAGAAAAAAATATTCAGTAGGTTTAATATATTTTTAATACTAGCTTTTTTGTCTATGATTTTTTCGAATCTTATTTTTTTTGATGTCCTTTCATTTATTAAAGAATCCGAAAGAACTTTAACCACAATATACGTAGGTTTGTGGTCGCCAACTTTTGTAGGATTAGCGTTAAGGTACCTTCGAATCTAGCGCTAAAAGACTAATTCCAATTAAATTAAAACTTCATCATAGGCAATAAAATGCTGAAGATGGGGGCACCGTACCCTCTTTCTCAATAAGAATACCGCTTAAACATTTAGTTAGAGCGGATCTTTAAAATCAGAACGCAGAAGCACAGATGTTCACACTTCAAATGGTGCTGTTTAAATTTGGGGCTTAAAAATACCCTTTGGCTGATGTGAATAAATTAAATTGATCTTAAAATAGTAGGTGCTAAATTAATAAAATGAAAATCTGCCCCTTTTTGTTTCTTTTTTTAAATGGCTGTCTGCCAATTGTTTCTTTTGGGGTAATTAATATTTACGATGACTTTAATGACGGATTGGTAAACTCAGAATATTGGAACACAACACAATATAATAATCTCTCCAGTATAAGTGAAAATAATTCCCATATTAAAATTACAAATCGAGGTTATTTAAGTACAAAACAATCCTATGAAGCTCCTTATAATATTTCTGGAAAATTTAGAATTATAACACCCGGCGAAAATTTCGTAACAGCAATAAGATCGGATCTATCTACTACAAATACTTTTGGAGAGTTAAACGGTATTACATTTTCATTTTCTAGTGATCAAAATCGTGTTCAGGTTTATAAACGAGAAGCTAATGGATTTGAAGGAGCGTTAACTATTTATAGAACTATAAATTCTCAAGAATTAAGCGGATATGGGTTGTCGATGACAAGCGGCCAAGATTATTATTTTTCAATTAATGACGACGGTTATAATTTTAGCCTTTCCTTAAACAATGTATTATTGGCAGAGTATTCTGATAATTATTCTTATGGAAATTTAATTTCATTTTATAGTAGGGAATTTTATGGAACGCACTCAACAGAGTTAGACTACATTAACATCATTCCAGAAGCATCAACCTATACTTTGATATTGGGGTTAGTAGCTCTTGGTATTGCTTTTAGAAGACGCAAGTAAGGCTCTTAATCCATACCCTACCCTTATTTTTAAACGCTAGAAATCGGGGTGTGTTTTTGGTGATTATCAACCTGCTTTCAATAAACCGCTTTTTTATGCGGGTTTAAATGGCGGAGAGTGAGGGATTCGGGGGCTTTTTGATAATTTTGGCTGATGTAAAACTAACAATTGATTATTTATAATAAAAAGGGGTATATTTTTATATATGAAAATATACCCCTTTTTATTATTTATTTTTACAAGTAGTATGCTAAATGCGATTATCTATAATTTTAGTAGCATAGATTTTAAATATGAAAGTCATCTTTTTGATTCAATACCACTTGATGGATATTTAGACATTAACGAAAGTGATGAAATTACATCATTTCGAATAGGCTCTCTTTCTAGCTTAAATGGTATTTATACTTCAGGAACTTTTGGTATGGCAGGATATCTTTCAGAAGAGTATAATTCAGAGGCGGGTTTTGATGATAATGGAACTCTATCCATTATTAACGGAAGCCCATCATTTAATTTACCAAATAATCCGGGAAATACGGGAATTTATTTTAGTGTACAAATAATTGAAACATCTACATGGGATTGGGAAACTGGAGATGGCCCAGTAACTGACATTATGTATCATGATCACTACACTAATATTTCAACGGAATATAATCAAACTGCCGATATTCATTTTGCTAGCATTTCTTCTGCAACTTCAACATCTGATCATAATGTAATTAATATTGAACTTGGAGTAGCAGCAGTAGATAGCATTAATGTTGTATTTAATACTGTCCCAGAACCATCAACCTATACTTTGATACTGGGAGCAGTAGCTCTTGGTTTTACTATTAGAAGACGGAAGTATTGTGCTGTTTAGATATACCCCACCTATATTACAATAAACGCTTAAAAATCGGGGTGAGTTTTCGGTGCATTACAAGCTGCACTTAAAAACCCTATATTTAATAGGGTTAAAATGGCGGAGAGAGAGGGATTCGAACCCTCGGTGGAGTTTCCCCCACACATCCTTTCCAGGGATGCACAATCGGCCACTCTGTCATCTCTCCTCTGAGCGCTTATGACTTAGCGTCTTATTAGCGTAAGATAGTCAATAAAATTGGCTTCCGATAAGAGTTCAAGAAATAAACACCGATACTTCACTCTTTCCGACTAACTAAGTTTATATAAAAAAAACTTGGAAAAATTGTTGAATAAAAGATGATGCACCTTGAGGCAATAAGCCCTTTGCTATGATCTTTTTTTATAGATTATTTTTTATACCACTGTTTCTTCTTTCAGCACCTTTTTATCTGCGCCGTAAACTACGCCGTGACAAAAATATTCGTCAGTGGCCGCAATATTTAGGCTTTTTCCCGAAGCTCTCTGGCCCCGATACAGGCGAAACTAAAAAACGGATTTGGATACAAGCCGTGAGTGTGGGTGAAGTTTTAGCCATTGGGCCATTGATTAAACAACTACATTCATCGGCTAATGTTGAAATCATCCTAACTACAACAACGAGTACGGGTTACAAAGAGGCTAAAAAACGCTATTCCGTTAGCTCTTCTGGTATTGGCTTATTCCCGATGGATTTTTGGGCCTGCTCGGCTCTTGCTTGGTCACGAATTCAGCCCGATGTGGCTATCTTAGCTGAAAGTGAATTGTGGCCGGAGCATTTACATCAAGCTTCAAAAAAAGGTGTGCCTGTTTTTCTGATCAATGCTCGTTTGTCAGACCGTTCGTATTCGAGGCTCAAGCGATTTAATGGATTGGCTCGTTTCTTTATCGATAAAATCCAAGCGATCTATTGTGCGACAAAAATTGATTACGAACGCTTCTCTGACTTGGGGGCTCAACCCAAAAATACGATTGGAAATATTAAATTAGATGTGGAGTTTGGTTCTGAACCGTCTGATTCGGAGAAAGTTTCTCAATTGGAAAAACTGGGGTTTGAGCACTCTGATAATGAGAGCGAACGTCCCTTGACCTTGATCGGTGCATCGACTTGGCCAGGTGAAGAAACGCTTTTGCTAAAGGCTCAAAAATACTGCATTGATTCTGGTATCCCCTGCCAATTGATTATCGTTCCTCGACACGTTGAACGACGAGGTGAAATTCAAAGACTATTAAATGAACAATCACTCCCATGGGCTTCGGCTACTGGGGATTTCGGTAATTCCACTTCGATGGATGAAGGGTCTCAAGCTATTTATTTATCGGATACGACTGGTCATTTAATCCACTCACTCAAGCTGGCCGACCTTGCCTTTATCGGAAAGAGTATGCCTCCAAATGCGGGTGGACA
>MDSZ01242788.1_pt1 | contig 13360 bp, 8 predicted proteins | sample 811201 | NCBI WGS metagenome assembly MDSZ01 (sample SAMN05326647, study PRJNA326480) | marine metagenome | isolation source: seawater | place: Indian Ocean: North | collected 2010
CGACAAGGATTGCGATGAACGAACGATGTCCATGTCATCAAAGTCAACATATGATACGCCAAAGTCCACATCTTCATCATCATCATACTCATCCTCTCGGTCCAGTGAATTCAGAAGTGCTGAAAGACCGATTAGGATGAAAAGCAGAACGGCCATGCCCATTCCTGCCACCTTGATTGATTGGGAGGCAGAAGTTGAATTTACTGAGGTCGAAGCGTTGATCTGAGATGACTGATTCAATTCACTATTACTGCCATTCAAACTAATGTTAGTATTATCTTGTATATCTGATATGTTTGTAGTGACTGAGTCATTTGTGTCAATAATAGGGATGGAAGTATTCTCTTCCAGAGGTCGGTCGATGTCTATTGTCAGATTGATGGATTGTTCAAATGATATCCATCCCGTGGACCTGCTTTCAAGAATGAAGTTAATCGGTAACGTTGTGATTGATGAATCTGCAGTCACTGTGACTTTCAAGATTAACGTCATTCCTGGATGACCTGATGAAAGAGGGACGCCGATAGGTAAGGATGAATGAACATGTGCGGAGGATGTGCCTGCGTTCCAAGAGGGGCTGCCAGAAAAGGTCACAGGAACTGCATTGAGATTGGTGATCGTGCATGCGAGGTCCTGAATGCTTGATTCGCCTGCAAGTCCACTCACATTAGTATCACATGATACATGCAGAGCAATCAGTTCAGGTGGGGTGATGTGGACTTGAATCGTGTAATCAATTGTGCGAGAAACATGGTATGGTCCAGAGATGTCGATGGTGAAGGTGAAGTTGATCCAAAGCCCCTTCTCATCTACAATGATGCCAGCCAATGGAGTATCGAGTTCAAAATCTAAATCGATTGGAGTGCCACGGGCGGGAAGGATAGAAGGGAGGGTTTCAACTGTGAGGGTCCCATCGCTTGCAACAGCCATCATATTGTTTGTGAGGGAGAATGGGAATGCAATGTCATCAGCATTCTCTAGCGTACAGGTAAGACTGTGCTGTGAAGTTTCATCCAAGTGATACGCCGAAGGACGCCATACTTCAACTGGGCACGTGAATTCAGGGGTTGATATCGATTCAAGCGGGGGTTCAATCAATGTGACAAGCAGTGAGGAAGGTGTTGTATTCAACCATGTAGGCGAATTCTTCAGAGAGATGGATGCTTGACCGCGGGCATTTTCCGGGATGGAGAAGGTGGCACGGCCCATTGAATCCATACTAGATTGTATCTGTTCGGCATTTCCAGCGTCGTCCGTATATGACAAAACGACTGGTTGGGCGAGTAATGCCGATGCTATCTCGGCATCCCGATCTCCCCTTATCCCAACCACAATGTCTGATGTAGTGCTACGAATGAGTTGATGGGGGTTCGTTGAGGCAACAAATAATTCAGCATTTAAAGTTCGATTGAAGTGAACGACTGAGCCGGGAATGAATAGAGTTCGCCCAGTTTTTTCATCCTCATTACCGTCGATAAGAATGACGAGGCTGAACTCACCAAAAGGAATGGGGTTGCTAGTAGTGGAAGGGTCGAGTGAGACGTCAAGCACGCCAGTCTCGTTGAGAGTTCCTGTCCAAAACACAATCGTACCTACGTCTGGGCTTCCAGGAGTGCTTTCCACACCATTAATCCACGTGAGAGTGGGATTAGATGGATCGGGTACTGCTGGAAGAGCCTCTGTGGCTTGACCGGTTGTCACATTATGTATGATTGAGTCCGTTCCATTCTTCAGAAGAAGAGTTTCACCAGCGTTGTTCAATTTCAGAGTGCCAAGATCATTCTCAGCAATCAGTGCATAAGAGCCCGGTTCAAGAACAAACGGAGTTGAAAGTGCATCGAAACCTATCCAAGAATTTTCATCAATAGGATGTACCTTTCCACTGATATCTTCTAGCTTCCAATTCTCCAGATTAACTGCCTCAGGACCTGAGTTGTACAGTTCCACCCATTCCCCCTTCGGAAACATCACGCCCGTATCTGGACCCTCTGGATTGGCCATAATCTCATTGATACATACAGAAGTGCATGTCTGCGGCCGAGCTTCAAGGATACGGATGCTACGATTCAGCCAATGTTCGGTCTCATCAAGCGAAACCTGAACGCGGAGGGTGGGGTGCGATGATGGAAGTGCAAACGCATCCCAAGCATGAATCGATTGTTGGGCGCTATTTACAACACTTACAGCGAGAGTCCCATTCATCAAATCTGAAATGGTGGCAACAGGCCCTGTCCAAGATGGAGGGAATAAGCGATTGTCATTCGTATCATTCGTGACGACCGCGACATAGTATGAATGATCTGCAACAAGGGTAGACGAGGGCGTGATCACCACGCCCGTCTCATTGAGAACGGCGCTGGTATTGTACAGGGTGAGGTTAACTTGCGTGTCATTTTTGACTGTGCTATGATTGACTGTCATCACCTCTGATAAACTCCAAGGTGTCGTAGTGAACGCACTGGATGTGTCTGCGACATATACGAAATATGTGTGTGAATCTGAAGCTGAATTCACTTTGAATTGAATATCGATACTATTACCGATATCGCGTGGATGATCACGTGCAATCAGTCCTTCGACCAATGGTGGAGGGAATGTATCGGGTTGTTCGGGAGTAGTATAGTTCAGCCAATCCGACCAATTCGTTCGCAATCCTTCGAAAACGGTCCTTATCCTCAATGAATAGTTACTCGATGGATTGACATCCAACGTATGACTGAGATTCACATATTCCGAAATGTAAGTTGAGGTTGTGTTATTCTTCAACACTTGAATCTCAAAATTAGTGAAGAATAATCCTCCTGATGCTGAAAGATTAGTGGTCGTCCATTCAACACTCGTTTGGTTCCATAGATTGTCAATAAGCACCATCAAGGGTGGCTCAGGTAGGGTGAGAGAAGGGGGTGCACCGAGGACATAACTGATGTGGGGAGTCATAATGGTAAGATTTCCAGCCTGACCGACGATTATGGGGATTGGAATTGAGAGATTATTTGCTCCGACCTCCATCTCAAGATTCAGCGCTGAAGAAAGTGAGCTTGTGACACCTGGATTGATGCTTACGTTGAATGTCGCCTCATATGGAATAAAGAGATTAGAAGCATTGATTGTGCCAATTCCTGTTCCAATCGCCATGAATTCAACACGACTCATGTCGTAACCATATCCTGTGGAAATGCTTGGCGCGCTCTGTATAAGTTGGCGGAGTGAAGTAGCATGGCTGCTTCCATTAAACTCAACCCATAAATTGGTCGTTGTGCCATTTGGCGCGTAAGACATGTCTTTCACATCAGGTATCTGGTCTGAGTCAAGGTCGATACCTAAGAATGCATGATGATTGATGTGGATGGCAGGTGTACCTTCGGCAGAGATTGTGACGTGTTCAATACCTCCGTCACCATTGACATCTGCAAAGAGAACTTTTTGTGGGGCCGTATGTGGTTTCAACTCAGTTGAATTCTTAGAGACTAGGCCAATATTATTCGGGAGATCCCAGACTTGTAATTCCCCATCCATGGTCGCTGGATTGCCATCCGGAGTGCCTTTGTTCGGGATGTACATCTGATTGCGGCCAGTATGATTATGATCATCGATTGTTGCATTTGCAAGATCAAGCCCTGACTGGTTGGATGTGGTGAAGGAGTTATCCAACGTGCTGTAAAAGGCAAAACAAGAGGTTGTACCATTGGTTCCATACAAATCATCCCAGGGATCTGCGTTAATCTTGCCACTGCGTAGGTTTGTAGCGATTCCAGAGATGGGTTGATGTGCAGGATTATTTGACGCTTGGATAAATCCGGCTGATGGGTCTACTTCGTAGAACTTGACTAATCTGTAGTTGTGGTCAGAGACCGCTAGACGACCACCATTCTGACACGGCTGTCCTGCACAGAAGAAATTTCCGAATGCAATGCCACTGACTCTAGTGCTACCTCCCATCAAAGAATGGTCGGCTACCGTTTGGGCAACCATGCTGAGTTGATTCGTCGCATTCGACCAATTGTACATGTGAAGGTTAGGTGGTCCTACTCCTGGCCCCGTAGTTGTAGTTGAGTTGCCAAGTAGAAGTTGCTCTTGCCCATCTCCATCATGATCGATCGTGAGCCACGCACTTGCATTCGCTGCTAAGACGCGCTCATCTACGATATCCCATGCCGTGCCATTCCACTCGACAACACAGGACATTGAGACCGAGGTGTTCAAGCCAATAATCTCTTTTCGGGAATCGCCAGAAAGATTCGCGGGAATTATCTCGTCGGTTCCATTGCAAATCGGAATCGTTTCAAAGACAAGTGTGCTTGAATTGTGATTAGCAGAAGAATTCAACCATTTAACAGCGCGTTGCTGCCAATTGTTTGTTCCATTCCAAATAGTCGTATTTGTAACCAAAGCGAGAACATCATCAATTCCATCGCCTGAGATATCACCCAAAGTTATGCGGGAGAAATTGGTGATCGGTAATGAAGAGCTGAAACCACTGGTCTGGTAGCTGAAATTCAAAGAGAAATCCGAGGGCTCAGCAGAGGATGGCAACAATACTGATGCGCCAATATGAGAGGTAGGCGTGATGTTGACATGTTGATATTCACCGCCTGCGATGAACGTACGTTGAACGCCAAGGCTTCCATAGCCAACATCATCGAAGGCCCATTCCAAGTTGCCATCTTCGCCGATGTCAATCTGAATGGCACCTACATCAGTAGCAGTTCCATTCACCTCGATATTGAATGAGGATTGCTCCACAGTCGTGTTTCTGGGGATGGAAACATTCGCTGGACGATACGTTCCTGCGCCGGGGAAGTTGATATCAATGGTTGTATTTCCATCTTCGAATGTGGTGATGGTCCCTGGAGAAGAGGGGGTCCAGGCTGATGTGCTGTTGAAGGGAATTATGCTGAACAATAGAAGAAGAACGAGCAGGGGCGGGCGCCTGCGGCTGACAGGGGTCGACTTCGGCATCGGGATTCAAGCATTCCTTGTGAGGTATCGACTTCAAGATAGTGCCATCTCGCCGAAGGTTCTATCCATCCGTTCTCAAGCGAGAGGGTGTGGACACGGAATTTGTTCGTCTCGACATCGAACACGAAGGCCAGCGGTGGCTGATAGAGGGGGATCTAGACATCGTTCTCAGAAGAATCGAGGAAGAAATTGAAGAGGATCTCCTCGAAGAAATTGTGGAATCAACAAAAACTGAAGAAGTAGGTGGTGCCGCCGGAATCTTCACTGCATTGCTCGAAGAACTTGATGTTCTTCGAAGACCGGAACAGGTCCTTCTTGCTATTCATTCACTTCGCTCAGTCGATGCCGAGGTTGAAATCCCCCCACGTGTCATTGAAGGGTTGTTCAAGGATGCTGGGATGAAGCCACCTGGAAATTTGAGCCTGTATATGAACCGACTCCGAGAACGCCAACTTATCGATGTTCCAGATGTTGAAGGGCAGAAAAATCGACATGCCTACCTCACAGATGAAGGACGGCGGCACCTTGGCCTCTGAGACTTCGCTCGTCGACCTCTCATTTCAGACGCGTATGAACGAGAATTTCAGAAAAGTGGAATGGCCTGGTGCGAATTTACGACGATCAATTCTCGATGGTTGTGATTTCAGAGAATCCATACTTGAAGGAGCAAATTTGACAGGTGCATCACTCAGAGATGCTGATTTTATGAAAGCCGCATTAGACCGAGCATGTCTTCGTAATATCGATGCCCGTAGAGCAAAATTCGGTCTCGCTAACTTACAGGGGGCAGATGTGAAAGGTGCAGACCTACGAGGCATTCGTGGCAAATACGCTGTATGGAGAGGAGTAAATTGGTGGGAGGCACGACTATCCGATTCCCTCCATAAATCCCTCAAGAAAAGATGGCCTCGAGATGAGGCCGAAGCATGGAGATTGAAGCACCTTAACGTGGATGAAGCACTGACAGACGCGGAGTCAGATTCTGACGATAGTGAAGAATAAGCAGCCATGCGATGAGAAATATCTTGACCATTGATACGAAAATCTGCACATTGAGATTAGAAGTATCTGCCGGGCCGCCTTGAACGATGACTGCTGAACGTGCAAGTTCTGTGACCCAGCCACCCGTCAGCCAAAGAAGGATGCCAAGGGTTGCCTCTAGAAGACCACGTTGATGGCCATTGAGAATACGAACGCTCCCAAGGAGCATGAACCCCCATGCTAGGAATGATGTCACTGATTGTAACACATAGATTCCACGGTCACGAATCTCGGCGTCCCAAGCTCGATATCCTTCGGCAGTCAGATCAATACCCAATCCAAGTTCAGCCTCGGTGAGAATTCCTTCGATTTGTTCATCACTCGGCTCCATCATGTGTACTGCAGCTGCGGACATGCCGTTGGCAAGAGGGACAAAGCCAGCAAGAAGGAGGGTCACGGCTGCAAGCACGAGATGGCCTGAGAGACGCGTCACGGGTGGTTCATCTGTATGGATGGGAGGAGGCACTCTCACAGACAAGAGAGAAGAGGTAGACGTATCAATTCAATCAATGAATCTGCACCATGCATACAAATGGAAGTCGGTCACATATGTTCCCAGAATATTGAGGTCAGTGATACCATTATGATAAACATCGGCTATATTCATTGGAGATGGAAGTCGATACCGAATGGTTGAACACAGTAGCACTCTAGGTGATTGTAATGGTGAATAGGAAGTCTATCCTCGTCCCACTCTCAGGAGTGATATTCACTGTGGGGCTCATATCTACCGTCTACATCTCCTTCGCATTTGAGAATGTTTTCGTTGGGAAAAAAGGCAGCGTAGTCCTTGAAGAGGGACAGAATTATTCCATTTTTCTCACTGACAGCGACAGCAGTACCACGGATGTATGCCCGGGAGTCAACCTAACCATCGATGATGGAAATGAAAACTTGTTCAAAGTGACTTGCGAGGATAGAGATGACAAGGTTCACTTGGGTTATGTCCTGCCAAATTCAACTGGTGAATTCACAATTTCCTCAAGTCATGATATCGTGATTGAAAAGTATCCAAAGACCGAAAGTCTGGAATTCGCTCTATTGATGGTTTCAGAGTTGATTTGCTTCCTTGGCTTGATTGGTCTTGTCATTGGAGTATCAATGAGTAGGCGCCTCGCTACTGAGAATCTGTAACCGTTCATCTAGTTTGCATCATTGAATGTAAGAGTGAGAATGAGTATGCCATAACAGCCTTCAACAAGAGTACGCCTGAGAGAACTATGGCATTCGTATCTAAGAGGCGAATTGACTTTCCTCTAGTCGATCTGGCCAAAATCGTCTACTATCCGAGATTCTGGGACCTCGCTCACAGGTTCTACGAAGAATCGTGGGAGTTCTCCTGCGATATGCACTACAATACCATCCTATCCGAGTATAACATTGCATTTCCAGTAGTACACAGTGATGCTCAGTTTTTACACCCGGTCACTTATGGTGACACTATCCAATGCACATTGACGGTGCCAAGAATCGGTAACACTTCGATTACTTGGCGGTACGAATTCGAAAACCAAGACGGGGTTTTGTGCTGGACCTCTGATCAAGTAACAGTATGTACTGATATGCGAGAAGTGCAGAGCAAAATGGCCGTGCCTGATTGGGTGAAAGAAGGGTTATCCAAACTCGCTCCGAAGTAAAGACATGCGATTTGGCATCAATAGATGATGATCCTGAATGTAACCTTAGACTCCAATACTTGTCTAAATCGATGGTTCAGAAAAGTATCATTTCGAATGGATGGATTCGTCTGAATATGGGATATTTTGGAGGCGAATTCGTGCCATATTTTATGTGCTGCCGGGGAGCCAAGAACGCTCGCTCGCCATGTTGTCTGAACCCATCAACTCAGATGAGAACAGGGGACTGGAGCCCATTTTGACTCCATCGCGTGAGAGATTCGTGCTCTTTCCGATACAATATGATAAGATCTGGGAATTCTACAAAACTCATGAAGCCGCGTTCTGGGTCACCGAAGAATTAGACTTCGCTGCCGATATGAAACACTGGAGAGAAGTACTGAACGATGATGAACGATTTTTCATCAAACGCGTTCTGGCGTTCTTCGCCGGAAGTGATGGGATTGTCAATGAGAATCTCGTGATCAATTTCATGCAAGAGGTGCAAGTCCCGGAGGCGCGTAGCTTCTATGGCATGCAGATTGCAATAGAAAACATCCATGCAGAGACATATTCTTTGCTAATTGATACATATGTTGAAGACTCGAAAGAAAAGGATTTCCTGTTCAATGCAATTGACACTATTCCAGCTGTTCAGAAGAAAGCGAATTGGGCGTTGCGATGGCTCTCCCGTAAAAAAGCGAATTTCGCAGAGCGGTTGATTGCCTTCGCAGCGGTGGAAGGCATCTTCTTCTCGGGTTCATTCTGTGCCATCTTCTGGCTCAAGAAACGAAATTTGATGCCGGGTCTGACGCATTCAAATGAGTTGATCAGCCGAGATGAAGGGTTGCATTGCGACTTCGCATGTTATCTTCATGGACTCTTGAATTATCCAACAGAAACCAGTGCGATTCAGCGCATCATCAGCGAAGCGGTCGCTATTGAGAAGGAATTCATCACTGAATCACTACCTGTGAAATTAATCGGGATGAATGCAGATCTGATGAAACAATACATTGAATTCTGTGCAGACAGGTTACTCGGCGCACTCAATGCACCTCTGCTCTACAATGCTACGAATCCATTTCCATGGATGGAAATGATTTCCATGGAAGGAAAAACAAATTTCTTTGAGCGAAGAGTGAGCGAATATCAAAAGTCGAATGTGAAGAAATCTACCTCTGGTTCGGTCCAATCTAAGTTCTCTATGGATGAAGACTTTTAGACCGGGTGCGGGTGAACATAAGCCTGCTGCAGGATGGGGAAGATGTGCTGAGTGAATCACATGTGGAATTGCTCACTGAAGAAGTTCTGTCAAGCGATTATACTCCTTTGATCGAAGGGTATGATACCCGTTTCATCGACTTAGATAATTTGATCAAAATCGTTCTCAAAAGCGGTAGGGAAGGGATGAATTGGGATGAGATTGATGAGCTCGCAGCTGAGACTGCGGCATCCTTTGCCACAATGCATCCAGACTACGCCTACCTCTCCTCACGTCTGGCACGACGTGTGATGTACAGAAGTACAAATCCATCAATGTTGGTCACGGCTAAAGCCCTCAGCGAATATATTGACCCCGAAAGCAAACTCCACGCTCCTTTGATCGCACCAGATACAATGGAAGTTATCGAAGCCCATTCAGAAATCATTGATGCTACGATTGATCATGAAAGAGATGACAACTACGACATCTTCGGATTAAGAACTCTCCAGCGATCATATTTGCTCAAAACGTATGGTGTGATTGCAGAACGCCCTCAACATATGCTGATGAGAGTTGCTATTGGTATCCATGGCAACGATATCGAACAAGCGATGCGGACTTACGATCTGATGTCTTCTGGTCTATTCACCCATGCCACTCCGACTTTATTCAATGCAGGTACACCATTCCCTCAGATGTCTTCGTGCTTCCTGCTCACAATGAAAGACGATTCGCTCAATGGGATTTATGACACATTGAAGCAGTGTGCCCAAATCTCAAAATCTGCAGGAGGGATTGGGTTATCAATTCACCAAATCCGGGCTGAAGGATCCTACATCAAAGGTACCAATGGAACATCAAATGGCCTTGTACCTATGCTGCGCGTCTTCAATGACACCGCCCGTTATGTGGACCAAGGAGGTGGAAAGCGAAAAGGAGTCATTGCAGTATATCTCGAACCCTGGCATGCTGACATCTACAAATGGCTGGATTTGAAGAAGCCACATGGCAAAGAGGAAAGCAGGGCTAGAGACCTATTCTACGCACTGTGGACTTCTGATTTGTTCATGAAACGCGTCGAAGAGGATGCTAAATGGAGTCTGTTCTGCCCGAACGAATGTCCAGGACTCCATGACGTATGGGGTGAAGAATTTGAGAAATTATACATGCAATACGAAGAACAAGGAAAGGCGAGAGAGGTTGTTAATGCCCGCCACCTCTGGGACCATATCGTGACCATCCAGATAGAAACAGGAACTCCATACATGTTGTACAAGGATGCCGCCAATGCGAAATCCAATCAGCAGAACCTTGGAACAATACGTTCCTCGAACTTGTGTACTGAAATCATGGAGTATACATCTCCTGATGAGGTGGCAGTATGCAATCTCGCGTCAATAGCGCTGCCTAAATTTGTTGATGTGGAAGCCAGGACTTATGATTTCGAACAGTTACACAAAATCACTCGACAAGTCACTTACAACCTCAATGCTGTCATCGATCGAAATTACTACCCGGTACCTGAGGCGAGGAATTCGAACCTGAGACATCGCCCGATTGGAATCGGCGTTCAAGGACTTGCGGATACATTCGCACTCCTGAAGATAGATTTTGAGAGTGAAAGTGCAAAGGAACTCAACCGTCACATTTTCGAAACAATCTATCATGCTGCCATCACTGAGTCGGTTGAGCTGGCAAAACGGGACGGTCCCTACGAGACATTCGCGGGTTCACCAGCCTCTGAAGGTCGATTGCAATTCGATTTATGGGGAGTCACACCTGATTCGGGCCTATGGGACTGGGATTCATGTCGAGCTGAAGTAATGCAGCATGGAATGCGAAATTCATTGCTCGTTGCACCGATGCCAACCGCATCAACCAGCCAAATTTTGGGCAATAACGAATGCTTCGAGGCTTTCACCTCAAACGCCTATGTGCGTCGGACTCTGGCTGGTGAATTCCAGGTCATTAACAAACATCTGGTAAGGGATTTGATTGACGCTAATCTATGGTCTGAAGATATGAAAGACCAGATTATCTGGGAGAATGGCTCTATTAAGGACATAACTTCCATTCCTGAAGAAATCAGACAACGATACAAAACCACTTGGGAAATCAGCCAGCGAGCAATCATCGAGATGTCCGCAGACCGTGGCGCCTACATCGATCAATCACAGAGTCTTAACATCCATATGACTGATGCTACAACAAGCAAGGTAACCTCCATGCATTTCACGGGTTGGCGTGCTGGATTGAAAACGGGAATGTATTATCTGCGGACGAAGGCCGCTACAAATGCTATCAAATTCACACATGAACAGAAGATGAGAGCAAAGGATGTCGAAGACGATTCAATCTCTGGCCTCATTGACAGAGCACAAGAATCTGAGAACCCTATGGTTTGCCGAATAGATGATGATGATTGTGAAGCATGTGGAGCTTGACATAGAGCGACGCGATTAAACAGCGACCCTCTGTGGCCGTGTCGCTGGACTTGTAGTGTAGCTAGGATATCACAGCGGGTTGCGGACCCGTTAACCGGGGTTCAAATCCCCGCAGGTCCGCCAGAAATTTATCTGCAAAGTGAGGAACTTCATCAGACAGTATCAACAAGGGGAAAAAAGAACATCTGAACCCACTTCTCACAATTCATGTCGAAGGAGCCGGCACGCAAGTGGCGCTACCATCTCGACAATCTTCTCGAGAAGGGTTCTGGCGTACTTATCATCGCCCTTGCATTGGGTACCCTGACATTCGTCTTTCTTATCGCATTAGTACAGCACATGCTCATCTCTGATGAGAGGTCATTGTTGGGTAAATTCTTCTCAGGAGTACTTTGGACTGTCGCAGTGGATAGGGACCCCACTATGGACGATACTTCGTTCATCCAGAAAATCACAGGGGGTTTGTTCCTTCTTACTGGACTGCTTAGCGTGGGGGTTCTGATTGGTGTCCTTACCACTGGATTGAGTGACAGGTTGGAAGAACTCCGGCAAGGCCGCTCACCTGTTGTTGAAAATGAGCATACAGTGTTACTCGGATGGTCTGCACAAGCAATCTCGATCATTGAGCAATTGATTATCGCTAATGAATCAGAACCAAGGGCTTGCGTCGTTATTTTGGCAGATCGATCAAAGGCAGAGATGGATGACGAAATTCGAAGTCAGCTTCCAGATACTAAAACAACGAGAGTTGTGACAAGGAGGGGTGATCCCATGGATATGAATGACTTGACCCTAGCCGCAATCAAAGGATCAAAATCCATTGTCATTGCATCTCCAGATGCGGAGGACCCTGATGCAGATGTAATCAAGATACTACTGGCCATCGTTAACGACCCCGATAGAAGAAGAAAGCCATATCACATCGTAGCTGAAGTCCATGACCCAAAGAATGCGGAAGTGTGTCAGATTGTTGGAGGGAAAGAAGTGGAATTCGTCCTGACGAATGATTTCCTCGCCCGCTTAACTGCTCAAACCTCAAGAAAATCTGGGCTTTCAGCAGTGTATAGTGAAATCCTAGACTTTGATGGTCACGAAATCTACTTCCATCCCTCGGAAGGGTTAGTTGGACGAACGTTTGGAGAAGCGATTTTTGCTTTCAGTGATTCAATACCTATCGGCATCCAACGGGGTGAAGAGGAACCATTGCTCAACCCGACTGATGATTTTGTCATCGAACAAAATGACAGGATGATTGTACTCGCTGAAGATGATTCAGAGATCCATATCGAAGGAGATGGGCGTGAACACATCATGGAGAAGGCAGTGAAGGCAACTGATGATATCGAAGATGAACCTGAACGATTGATGATTGTTGGATGGAACCGACGAGCGCCTTTGATTATCGAACAGCTTGATCAATTCGTACCGGAAGGAAGTCGTGTCGATGTCTTTGCTGACCTCCCTGAGGAACCTGTAAATCTCGATCAGTTCAATCGTTTGACTGTTGTTGTGAAACTTGGAGATACGACTGATCGAAGAATGCTTGAAGAACTCGACATGGAAAGTCTTGACCGCGTCATTCTGCTTTCATACTCTGAACGGCTTGATGCTCAACGCGCAGATGCACGGACATTGATTTCTCTGATGCATTTGCGTGACATCGCTCGAAAAGCAGACAAGGAACTTCGCATCTCAACAGAGATGATGGACGTAAGAAATCGTAGGTTAGCCGAGGTTACGGCCGCTGATGATTTCGTTGTTAGTGATCGGTTAATCAGCCTCACCTTGGCTCAGATTTCCGAAACCAAAGCACTGGCTGATGTCTACAGTGAACTGTTTGATGCTCAAGGGAGTGAGATATATCTTCGACCATGTTCATTCTACGTCGAATCTGGAAAACTCGTAAATTTCGCCACAGTAAGTGCCGCTGCCAGAAAGAGGCATGAGATTGCACTGGGTTGGCGGCGGCTCGATGACGTTCGTCCAGAACACCCTCGACATGGGGTATGTCTGAATCCAGGTCATTCCAACCTAGCGCGTCTCTCAGATGGTGACCGAATCGTTGTATTGGCTGAAGATTGAAATCCAATTCA
>MDSZ01087188.1_pt1 | contig 13357 bp, 17 predicted proteins | sample 811201 | NCBI WGS metagenome assembly MDSZ01 (sample SAMN05326647, study PRJNA326480) | marine metagenome | isolation source: seawater | place: Indian Ocean: North | collected 2010
AAACTTATAAATCTTATATTAAAAAATTGAAAAAAATGGAGGGGGGGGGGAATCAAAAAACAAAAGTCCCGGGCCAAAAAAAATAATTGATCCCAAAACTTTTTTCAAGAATTCTGATGGACTTTTTGGGTGAATTTTTCTTTTTAATTAAGATTTTAATTAAAAAGTAAAGTTAAAAATTATTAGTTTTTGTTTAGTTAATTTTATCTTTTTTCTTTATCCAATTCATTACATCAATTTCTCCATCTTTAATTAACTTACTCCTTTTTTCTTCATGTAACACAAGTTCTATTAATATATTTAAACTCATTGGAGATTCATTACATTCACTTATTACTTCATGTTCTATAACTGGTATGGGGTTTTGTTTTTCAGAAGGTATTATTTTTATATTTAATAGTGCGAATATATAGTCAATTACATTTGAATCTGAATTAATTTGCACTGTCGTGTTATTTTTTAAAACATATCTAAGTCCGAAAATATGTTTTGTATTTTCATATATTTTAACACATTCGTGTAAAGGGTAATTACATAAAACACCACCGTCAATAAAACAGTTTGTGTCTTGGATACATGGTGAAAACAATATGGGGCACGATGATGACATATATATTGCTTTTGATAACTCTAGATCTGGATATGATACATGGTTTATATCAATAGTCTCATGTTTATTTAGATCGAATGTAAAGAAATGAATGTTTATTTTAGAGTATTCATAAAAATCCTTTAGATTAATTGATGATTTCAAATCAACAGATTTTAATAATGGTTTTAAAACAATGTCGATTGTGTTTTGTCCAAATAATCCTTTGTCTTGGTATATATTCATTATGTGTTTGCTTGATATCTTAAATACATTTTTCCAAGGTCTATTAATAATATAATCAACAATTATGTTCCATTCTATTTTCAAACATATAAATGTGGCAATCAGTGTACCAATAGATGTTGCAAAAATACTTTCAATATTTAAAGGGTTAATTATTTTTTGTTCGTAAAGACACTTAATCATTCCAATATAATTAAATCCAATAGAACCACCACCTTGAATAACAATATGCTTTATTGGTTCTTCCATATTTATGTATTTTTTGTTGTTATTTTTATGTATTTTATTTTTAATATGACAACAAATATATTTGCATTAAATAGAATCGGCGATGAGTGCCAAAAAATAAACATGGATGAGTTGTATGAAGGGAAGAGAAAACGTGATTTGGATGAATTATCAGTTTTCAATAAAATATTATCTAGAATACATCAGACAATTAAAACCGCTTCAAGACAAAAAAAAGACAATCAGTTTTGTTGGGCAAAAGTTCCAGAAATAGTTATAGGTGTATCTAATTATAACCAATCTGAATGTATTGCATATATTCATAATAAATTAGAAGAGAATGGGTTCCGTGTAAAATACTATCATCCGGGTTTATTACTTATTGCGTGGAATCATTGGATACCATCATATGTAAGGAATGAAATAAAAAGCAAATATGGTGTTAGTGTAAATGAATATGGTCAAGAAATAGTTGAATCAGTTACAGATCCTCTTTCTAGTTTAAAATATTCAAAAGGAACAAATAAATTTGAAAGAAGTGAGAAATATAAAAAAGATTATATTCCAACAAAGTCATATAAGCCAACTATTTTTAGAAAATAATTTTATAGTAGTTCATCCCTTATATTTTTTAATTTTTTAATTTGTTTTTTTGTTGTATCTAATATTTGTTGTTCTACAATACTTTCATAAATTTTTATGCTCTTTGTATAATTAAATTCGCAATTCAAATACATCCGAATGATTAATTTACGTGTATCAACTATCACCTCCTGTAAATTTTTTATTTTTGGATGAACACTTAAAATAGTTTCTTTATCATCTATAAATACAAATAGTTTAGATAGAATATTAATTATAGAATTGTGTATGTTATTTGTTTCATTTATTAATTTTTTAAGAGTAGATGCATACTCAATGATTAAATGACTTGAAATATCGTCGAATACTTTCATATTAATAGTTCCCCCTCCTTCCTTTTGAAAGTCTTTTTTGGTAATTTCATGAAAATGTTTGATGTTATTTGGTAATTCATTATTCGAAATTACTTGGTAGAATAACTTCAATTCATTATTATATTTTGTTTTATTTGATTTTGACATACTTGAAAATGATCTTGTTTCGAAATCAAAATCGTCATAATATAAATCTAACAAATTTGGTACAATATTTTTATTGTTTGAACCACCAATATATTCCCCTTCTTTATTCGATATTTTTTTTACAACATTTGATTTACATATATTAAATTTAATTACGGAGAATGTATTATCTCCTGAAAAATTGGGATTTAAACTGAAAAATATAGAGGAATATATATGTGCGATTTTAATATAATATTTGCAAACATCATTTAAATTATTAACTTTAATATGATCTATTAAAAAATCAATGTCAGTACCAGATGAATTATCTGTAATTAATTTATGCATTGTTTGAATCCATTTATTGCATTTTTTTTCATGAATAAACTCTCTAAGTTCTTTTGTATTCATATCAAATAAATAATTAGAAACAATAATGTCCATAGATTCGGGCCAAGTCACAGTTTCAATATTTGGGTATTTATTGATTAAAATTTTTTGAGATATATTTCCCATCTAATATATCTATATATTATACTTTTATTTATTGTACATTCTAAGTAAAGGTACTTGTTTATTTATTGGAACTGGATTATTTGTTGGGTTAGTTATTTTGTTTATAGGGTCACGTAAATCATATTCATGAAAAGTATTTGTATTTGGGTCAATACCTGTGTCAAAATTTTTGATATTAACAATATATGTATTGTCTTCTTTAATTACATGCACATTGTCTTCTTTATTTACGGAGTCTTTATTTATTGAAAATAATAGATGTTTAATTGATCTTAAACCATTTTTAGATAATGTTGAATCATGATGAATAACATCTTTTGATTCTTTGGGATTGATAATTCTGGAAACACCATCAAACAAATGAATTATTTCAGGACTACCCAATGGATAAAAATCCGACCTGTCTATTTTTAAACCAATTCTTTGACATCTTAATTGGAAAACATGATCTTCCATTCCCCATCCCCAAAAATTCGGAAACCCATTTGTTGCTTCAAAATCACATCCCGTTATTGATAAAATACCCCCTAATGCATATGTAAATCCGTAAAAATGTTTTACTGTTCCATGTGTTACATTATAATTTAAAATATTTTTGAAGGGAACTAAATCTATATCATTAAAAACTAACACTATATTTTTATAATGATTTGGGTATTTTTTTTTAACAGCTAAGAATCCAATATTTTTCACAGCTCCCCTATTAAAGGGTATATTCATATCTACTTGATTTGATATGAATATCTCATACTTTTCCGATTTAGGTATAATCGATGTTAGATATTTCAGAAAAAAATACTTTTGATGAGGTCTATTTCTATAAGGTACAATAAATACATATTTCGGTATATTCATGTTATAAAATTAACAATTTAAAAAAATGAACTGAAAAACGTATTGTAAATTAACATAAATTATGATGTTAAATAAATTAAATAAAAAGCATAATCATAATAAGACTTTGAAGAGTCTACATACTGAAAATAAATGGAGTATTTTTGATAATGAAACTGGTAAAAATCAACAAATAGAATGTTTATATAGAAAAAGTGGGCATAGAGATAATTGTGATCAATGTGAGTCTATATTAGCCTATTCAGATGAAGGTTACTTAACATGTACTAATCCTAATTGTAGTATAATTTACAAAGATATTGTTGATCAAACACCTGAATGGAGGTATTATGGGAATGATGACACAAATGGTGTAGATACTACTAGATGTGGTATGCCGATAAATCCGCTATTAGAGGAATCATCTTATGGTTGTAGAGTGTCGTGTGGAGGAAAAATGCCTCACTATATGTATAGACTTAGAAGATATACCGAATATCAATCTGTTCCTCACAAAGAAAAAACACAATTCAATGAATTTCAACGAATATCAATAATGGCACAAAATTCTGGCATTTCAAAAATATTTATTGACGATGCTATGAAATTTCATAAAAAAATATCCGAATCAGAGTTTTCATTTAGAGGAGACAATAAGGACGGCATTATTGCGGCATCTGTTTATATGGCATGTCGTAAAAATGGCAATCCACGGACAGCAAAAGAAATTGCAGAGATATTTCACTTAGACCCTACGAGTGCTACACACGGTTGTAAAAATGCACAGTTCATTTTAAACAATTTGGAAAAAGATATGGATAATGATGATAAAACTGTGTTTTGCATACCTAAACCCCAGGATTTTATTGAAAGATATTGTACACGTCTTAATTTTAAACAGGAACTAACAAAATTGTGTATATTTATAGCATGTAAAATAAACAAAAAAGAATATATGGTTGAAAATACTCCAAATTCTATTGCGACCGGGATTATATATTTTATATCTCAAATATGCAGTTTAGATATTAGTAAAAAAGATATTAAATCAATAAGTGGAATTAGTGAAGTGACAATTAATAAATGTTATAAACGCATTGATTTAATTAAAACAGAATTGATTCCTGGACAAATTATTAAAAAATACAACATAGTTTGGTAATTTACTCTTCAAATACTCCATAACTTTTTGGAGATTGTTCAAGGCCATCAAGGATTTGATTTTTTGTTAGTCTTTTTGTTATAGATATTTCGACAAATTTTTTAATTTCTGACTTTGTGAAGAAATCCGGGTCGTCAATGTCAGTTAAAAATTGTTCAATGATATCTCTAATTTGTTCTTCATTCATGGCTTTGTTCCCCCCTCTTTTTTTTTGACGTCGTGACTTGTTTTTAATTCTTTTTTGTTTATTTGTTTTTCTTGATATTTTTAGTGTTTTTGATGTTTTCGCCATATTATATAATATTTAGTTTTTTTTTTTAAGGAATTTTGAAAATTTATAGGAGGATTTTTCAAAACATACACCTATAATAAATGAATCAATTATATATAAATATATATAAACAGATGATAAAAGATAAAAAGATTCATAATAAAAAACAAACTAACAAAAAAAATGTAAACTTGAGATATTTACCTAAAAGTTTAACAAATAAAGATAAAAAAAAACAATACAGAATGTTGCAAAAATCTAAAAAAATGTATAAACAGGGTAAATATTACACAAGAAAACATTTGAAATCATTTCGTTCTAAAACATCGCGTCATATTGTTAAAGCACGTAAAATTTATGGAGTTACAAAAATTGGCGCAACTAAAGAGTTATCTAAAAAATCTGGTTGTTCCAAAAAAGCATTAACTAAAATCATTAATAAAGGTATTGGAGCATATTACTCATCTGGTTCTAGACCAAATCAAACAGGTCAATCCTGGGGGATTTCACGTTTAGCTAGCGCATTAACTTCAGGAAAAGCTGGTGCAGTAGATTATAACATTTTAGTTAATGGATGCAAAAAAGGAACTAAAGGATATAATTCAGCAAAATCTTCTAGAAAAAAATATGGTCACGGCACTCGAAAAGTTCCTAAAGTTAAGATATAAATATATCTAACGGAAAGAAAAATGAGGCAGATTTATTATAAAATTGATTTTTAAAGTTTTAACTGATTAATTATTAAAACAATCATGGAATTAAAAGTAAAATCAGGTATTAAAGTAAAGAGTTTAACAACTATTTTTACAAACATCAATAAGTTATCTGATGATATAAACATGAGATTTTCAGAAGATGGAATATATGTTCAAGGGATGGATCCATCACATGTTAGTATTTTTGAATTGTCTTTGAAAAAAGACTGGTTCGAGATGTATGATGTGTCAAATTCATTAGTATTAGGTTTGAAATGTTCAACGCTTAATTTATTATTTGGAATTTGTAAGGATGGGCAATCAGTTCATATGAATTACATCAGTGGAAAAGATAAACTTGATATATCTTTTGTAAGTGACGAAGAAATAGAACATACAAATCATGAGTTTAATATACCAATCATGGATATTGAACAAGAAATTATGGATATACCAGATTCTGGCTATGATGTTGTTATTTTATTAGATAGTAAAAAATTATGTGAAAATATTAGCCCTTTTTCTAAATTTGGTGATAATATTGAGTTTAAGTTAGGAAAATTAGGATTATCTTTATCATCATCAGACGATACTAATGGTACAATCAATTCATATATTAATTCAGATACATATAATAATTCTGAATCGAAAATATTTAATATAAATCTTAGTTTAAAATATTTGATGTCATTTTTATCATTCCATAAAATCAGTAAAAAAGTTGAAATGAGGATAACCCAGGATGTACCTTTTAGAATGGATTATATACTAGAAGAAAATGATCCCTCACAATATATAAGATTTTATTTAGCTCCTAGAATGGATGATGAATAGTATGTGATGAGTTGAGTTATAATAGAGTTTTTAATTTATCACCAAAATTACCTTTTTTTCTTTCTATAAATTTAATTCGTTTATAAAACGCCGATTTTTTAAATATTACAATCTAGAATAGCAAAACAAAACTTATCAAATTGAACATTTCCAGAAACAGTTATGTCATTAACTATTTTTTTAATTTGTTTTTCACAGTCTTTGTCATCAGATATTACATCAACATTTATTATATTGTTATTATCACACAATTCTATTTTAATTATAAAATCATAATATTCTCCATATGTTCCATGTTCATTTTTAATTATATAATATTTATTTTTACAAATAGGAAATAATGAAAAATTTTTTTTTCTAATAATGTGATCAATAATATGATAATCCATTTGTTATTGTATAATTAATATATTAAATGAATGAGCATTATTGAACATTCTTTTCATATTTGTAACATTTGAAACATCCCAATTAGATATTTATACTATATGATTTAAGATGAAGTAGCAGTTTTAATAAATTCTTCAAGTGTTTCTCTTGTTGGTTTTGCCTGATATTCAATGACATCTCCATTTTTTAATATTCTTATAGTAGGGAATCCTTCAACCTCATTTTTATCCAAAAATCTATTTGTCTCTTCGCTACCATCAGTACAATCATATTCAACGAAAATTATAGTATAACCATTTACTTCTTTTCCATCATATTTAGCTTTAACTGCGTTCCACTCCGGTTTGGCATTTTTACAATTAGGACACCAATCAGCAAAATACATTACTATTTCAGCTTTATTTCCTTGAGGGTTTTGCCTATGTTCGTTGTTTGCATTGAATAGACTCTTTGAATAAGTGCTGTATAAATACCACCCTAAAATGATTAAAAGAATGGAAAATGACACATATCCTATAGTTGTCCATGAAATACTTTTTAATGATTCTAGCATAATTCTATTATATAACATATAATCATATTCTTTTTTTATATTAACGAATATACATGGATAAAATTGAATGTCATAATTGATTGATTAAGAACAAATATATATATATTATATTTATATGAATACGCTATTTAATTCAAACCTTGGATCATCAGCAATGGCTATATTTATATTTATATTGATTATTTCTGGAAATTATTTGGGAAATTTATTTCCATGTCAAATTCAATATTCTTTCGAGAAAAATATATGGTTTAAACATTTTTTGGGATATTTTACACTATTGTTTTTTGTTTTATTAACATTACCTAATAATTCTGATAATGATATTTTTAAACTATTATCTTCTACCACTTTATTATATATATTATTTATAATATTAAGTAAAACAACACCTCTTATATGGATTAGTGTTTTTATTATGTATGCGTTTGTTTATTTAATAGAATTAAAAAAGAAAAATATCGACAATGTAGACAAAAAAAAAGAAACCAATAAATATTCAAAAAAACAAAATGTAACATACGATAAATTAAATAATATTCAACAATATATTGTTTATTTTTCATATACGTTAATAATTTTAGGTTTTTTAGCATATATGGGAGAAAAAAAGCTTGAATATAAAAATAAATTTACTTATTCAAAATTTTTATTTGGCGTAGTTGAGTGTAAAGGTTATACTCGTGACCGACGATTTTTAAATGGATTATATCATTCATTTGATTAAATATTTTATATTACAAATGTTCGATGATGTAAATCAATACAGACAAAGGATATTTTAAAAATGATTTTGAATCTAATTTTATATATTAATTTAAAATGATAACAGTTACAAATAATATTGAGATAATTGGTGGAACCTTAAAAGAAACGAATTTACTAAATAAATTATTGAAAGATGCAATTGAAAAAAATAATTACAAAATTAAATTGAAAAGAGAAAGATATTATATTAATGTATTATATTTTTCAATATTCATAACATTTGGTTTGTTTGCGATTTATTTTATTTACTCCCCAATGATTATTTTTCCAGAAACAGATGATGTGATTGAAATTAAAACTAAAAAATATTTGAGTGAAATTATACTTACGAATACAAGTGTTAACAATATGATTGATAATATAAGAATTATGAATGACTATATGACGAGTTATAAATTTTCATATGGATACCCTAAAAAAGAATATATTTTGAGAGAATTTTTAATTAGTTTTTCAAAATATCCGATTATTGAACATATATATCAATTATTTTTGGTGTTTTATGATATTGCTTCAGATTTACATATTATATTTTATGATATTATTGGTGGGAGGATAGATTTATATGTTATTGTAAGATTTATTTGGAATTTGATTGTAGTAGCATTGATGTATATTATATTCTACAAATTATCAGATTTGATATATTATTTCCCTCAAAATCAAACTCAACAATATAAGACAGATAATAGAATTGTTGTTATTACTTTGAATAAAAACAAAAAGATCATGTATATGGATGAATTTATTCAATATATAAATAAACTTAATATGAATTAATTAATGGCATGAATTGGAGAAAGTGGTGAGGAGACTTTGCGGTATTATTCCACAAGTCCATACTCGTACTTCTTAATACTTACCTTAAGGCTCTGTTGCATCTGGTTGATTTGGTTGAGGTTATGGCGCCGATGCATAGAATGGTGTAAATGGTTCTGGTTGTGTTGGTTGTGGGGGTTGGACAGGAGGCATAGGTTCAGGACCCGGATTTGGATCTTGAGGAGGTCCTGATGGAGGAGGGATAGAAACTGGATCAGGAGTAGATTCCTCAGGTTCAGGTGTAGTTTGAATTGGTTCAGGTTCTTCTACATGATCTGATGAACTAGATGATTGTTGTTGTTGCTGTTGTTGTACAATAATTGGCGTGGTTGTAGTTGATGAATTATTATTTACTATAGTTGGAGTTGGGGTTACCCACCATTTACCCCATCCCCCTGGCCACCAATATACTGGTTCTGGATTTGGGTTTGACACATAAACGTTCTTAGTTTGTACCTGCGGTTGTTTTTTTTCCAAGGAATTTTGCATGGAAAAAAATAAAATAACAACAATAAGAACCAATGACACTAACAAAAAAGTTTCGTTTTTCATATATATATCTTATGGATTATTTTTTTAGTGAATTATGTAAGTAATTTCTTCATTTCTGCAAATTGGACACTTAATATTTTTTTTATCTACATATTTTTCCATGCATTGTTTACAAAACATATGATTACATGAACTTAATACTTCAAATTTCTTATCTTCCAGACATATAGGGCATGTATCCTTTATTAATTCAGATTCAGATCCATGAATGAAATATGCATTGATTAAAACTTGTGTTGGGCATAATGATAGAAAGTTATTTATATTTATATTATTTCTGATTTTTAATAGATATGTTGATGTTTCATAATCTGAATTATTCAATGAATTTTGGAAATCAATGTTCGTTGGTCTGATTTCTGGGTCATTCTGGATAAGCCATGATAACATGTCATTGTTACAAATATTGGCCTTAATTACATATGAAAAACAATAATATATTGTATTTTTATGTTGATATTTGAGTAGATAATCTGCAACTTCATACTGTTCGTTAGACACAGCTGTTATAAAAGATTTTTTGAATAATGGGTCGCAAATTATGTTATTATTTATTAAATATTGAATTACTCCCATATTTCCATATTTGCATGAATTATTCAAATAGTGGCTCAACATGTCCATATTTTTTATGAGTAATTAAACTAATTCACAAATTTAATCATTTTTATATTTTTTAATAAATCCCATGTAATCACTAATAATGAGAAACTCACATATATCAATAATTAATTTAATATTATCATTATTAATATTTCTATTATTAAAGTCATTAATTGTTTTTTGATCAAATGGTATATTCACATACATATCGATTGATGGATATTGCATTTGTATACTATTTATGATAAATGATGATAATTCTTTTGTATTAATATTAGAAACTTTAATAAATGTCATTCTCTATTTTTTGTTTATTATATTTTTCCATTAAAAAAATCAAATTTGTTTTGGTAAATAAAAAATGATTTTTTTTGTAAATCTTATTGAAGTTTTCAAAAAAATGAATAAATATATTCACCATGTATCCTTTTACCTATAACGATTGTTATCATGCCTGTGAAAAAGGTGACATAGAATTATTAAAAGAATTGTTTGAGAAAGGTTATCCAATAGATGAAGAGTGTTGCAATATAGCATCATATCATGGTCAATTAGAAGTTTTAAAATGGTTGCATTTTCAAGGTTGTCCCTATAATTCTCAAATATGTAGAAATGCTGCAGAAAAAGGGAATTTAGAGGTATTAAAATGGTTGCGAAACCAAGGATATTCATTAGATAGATGGGTATGTGCGATGGCTGGATCGGGTGGTCATATGAATATTCTTATTTGGTTGCGCCAAGAAGGTTGTCCTTGGGATTACAATACATGTGCTGAAATAGCATCAAAGGGAAATCTTGATTTATTAAAATGGGTTAGATCTCAAGGTTGTCCATGGGATATTCAAACGACGTATAGGTCTGCCCAAAACGGTCACCTTGAGACTCTAAAATGGGCTCGTAAACATGGTTGCAGTTGGGGTCCAGGTGTTTGCGCATATGCGAGTCAACAAGGTCATCTAGAAATATTAAAATGGGCGCTATCTAATGGTTGCGATATAAACTTAAATTCACCGATATATGCAATTGAATTTGGTCATTTGGATATTCTGAAATGGTTAAAATCCCAAAATAATTGTCCTTGGGATCACATGTATTTAATAAATAAGGCGCAACAAGACAATAATACACAAATATTACAATGGTTAAGGTCATATTATACTGTATAAATTTACAAAAATCCAAAAAATGTGTGAAACCCCTATGGTTTCAAAATATGACACATAATCATCTAAAAAACTCCATTTTCAAAAATCTTTTTGGATTAAATGATAAAAATAGTACACTTATCCTTTTTTGGTGTGTGTATAATGTATAATTAATAACTAATGTCGTGTGTAAAAAACAGATATTGTATGTTGTGTAGAAAATCGAGTAAAATATCTGAAAGGTGAAATAAATGAGAAAGAATTTCAGAGTCGATTGCATGCACGTGAAAAAAAGAATGAAAAGAACCGAGATTTGAGATGTGCATTTTTATTACAAATTCAAGGTGTGACAGATATAACATATAGACTAATAGATGATCGCGAAAAAATGAGTAAAAAAGTGTTCGATAATTATTTAGAAGAATATTATAGGTTAACAGAATATAGTAACTCACTATTGTTAGATCATTCAAAAACTTATGGTGGTATAAAATATATGCTATATTATGGTAAAAATCGTCGGGAAGTATTGATAAAAAGATGAATATTGTTAAAATGTTTTCAAAAAATATTAAAAAGTGTGTGTATTTTTTATTTTTAATTTATTGAACGCGGTCCGTGTGTATGTGATTGCAAAGTATAAATTGAATTTGTATACAGTGTTGTTATTATTATTTGTTTGATTAATTTGATTTTGGTTTGTTGATGTATATATGTTGTGTGTTTTGTTAATCCGTTAATTTTTTTGTATTTTTTGTGTAAAATTGTTTTGATCGATAATTTAACTAACAAAAAGTGTGTATTTATTTTTTAATTTTGTGTGAACCATGTGTGTGTGAATTTCCTTTAAATAGTGACTGAAATCTGTATTATGCCACTGATTTGTTTTTTTGACAAATATTTGGGTAATTATCCATATTTAATTAGTGCGTGTTTGGTCATGAATATATGTATGTAGTTTTGTCTGGTTTTATTTTTATCTAGTTTCTTTTGTTAGTTAGTTTTATTTTCAAAAGAGTAATCTATTAAAAATAATCCGTTATTGTTTGTAATATTTGATTGAAACAAAATAGTTTTGATACCTTGTGCGTTAGTTTATGTATATGTAAATACCCTAAATTGCGAATAATAAAATAAACTTCTAAAATCCCAAATAAATTATTGAAAGGAATATTGTATAAAAAGTATGTATCTGTATAGTATTAAATATGATCTGAGTGTGAGGATTTATACGATTTTTTTATTAGTATATGAAATTGTTCGATTAATTAACAATAAATGTCGTGATAGTGCGATTGTTAAGTTAATTTATTTGGTATGTGATTATGATTGATAATAAATTGCGTGAAAATAAATATAAATCGCATGTTTGAGAGTGTGTTTTATTTTGTGCGCGCTTGGTGATATATGTAAATTTGTATTTGTAACTGATTTGTGGATTATATGACTCATTTGTTTTTGTATGATTTGATATTCTTTATTATTTTTTTGTGTGATTTGATATTATAGTTTTCGTGTGATATTTTTCGATATTATTTTTTAGTGTAATGATCGATTGATCCATTCATCTTTATGGTGTGGTTGTGTTCTCAATATTTCATTTGTTTTTAATTTGTAAAATATGTTAAAAAATCATAACTCATTTGTAGATTTTATCACTCATTTCTTGAAATGTCATAAAATGGGGTATTCGTGTATGCGTGTGTGATTTATTTGTCGCGTTTGGGCATGGTGATAGGGTTGGATGGGTTAGAGTTTAACCAGTATCTTTTGATAGTTACTCTGCATAAATCCATCAATCTTTTTCAATAAACAGACCTGTTTTGTCCCATAGTCAACCTAACAAATATATATTGGACGCGGTTTGGCAGAATGGTATGGAGGGTTTCGGGAGAGATACGTATGAATCATCTGTGAATCATCTGTGAATCATCTGTGAATCATCTGTAAATAATCTGTGAATCATCTGTAAATAATCTGTGAATCATCTGTAAATAATCTGTAAATAATCTGTAAATAATCTGTAAATAATCTGTAAATAATCTGTAAATAATCTGTAAATAATCT
>MDSZ01090603.1_pt1 | contig 13357 bp, 15 predicted proteins | sample 811201 | NCBI WGS metagenome assembly MDSZ01 (sample SAMN05326647, study PRJNA326480) | marine metagenome | isolation source: seawater | place: Indian Ocean: North | collected 2010
AAAAGACAACAAAAGCATTCATCAAAATACTTTTCCAGGCATTCCAAAAAAATGGAAAAATGATATTTTAGCAGAGAAGTGGACAGAACTACAAAAACTAAAACAAAAGGTTAATGTAGCAGTGGAAGAAAAAAGAGCAGCTAAAGAAATTGGCTCAAGTCTAGAATCCTCTATTGAGATTGTTACTGATAAAAAAAACTTTGACTTATTAGAAACCATTGATATGGCTGAATATTTTATCACGTCAAAAGCAAGAAAAAATCTCAACAAAGATAATAAATTAGAAACTAAAATTTATGTTAAAAAAGCAGATGGAAAAAAATGTTCAAGGTGTTGGAAAATAGTTGATGATAAATGTGAAAGATGCGAAAAGGCAAGTAAAACGTAAGACTTTCTTAATTAATTTATGAATTTTATAAAATTTGCAAAAGATAACCTGATTACACTTTTAATAATAGTGATAACTTTTGTTTTAGACAGGGTATCAAAAATTAATATAATAGATCATCAACTAAATAATGGTCCGATTTTTGTAAATGATTTTTTAAATTTTCAATTAGTTTGGAACACTGGAATAGGCTTTGGATTATTAAATTTTGAAGCTAATTTATTTTACCATTTTATTTCAGTCTTAATAGCAGTAATTATTTTTGTGATAATTTATATTTGTATTCACGCTGAAAGGTTTGAAAGAATATCCTACGCAATGGTCATTGGAGGTGCAGCAGGGAATCTTTATGACAGGCTAAGTTATTTTGCTGTCCCTGATTTTATAGATATACATATCGGTAATTATCACTGGTTTACTTTCAATATTGCAGATATATTCATTACTATAGGTATAACCCTTTTATTAGTAAAAGAATTTTTTTTTAAAAATAAATGAAAAAAATAAAATCGATTATATTATTTGTTACATCTTTTCTTATTTTAACTTCTTGTGGCAGCTTAAGTGATGCTGGGAAAATATTGAGAAATGAAAAAATTAGCAATACAGATGAATTTCTTGTGAAGAAAAAAGAACCTCTGACTCAACCGCCTGATTTTGACATTTTGCCTAAACCAGGTAGTGAAAATAGTAAAAATGAAAAAACAGAAAACGATTTGACTGAGATCCTAAAATTTCCTTCAGAGGAAAAAGTTGGTCAAAAGCAAAAATCATCATCAACTGAAGAGTCTATCTTGAAAAAAATAAAATGACACTTGACAAAAAAATATTTATTAGAAATTTTATTTCTAATGAGTCCTCACAAAAAAAAAATAAATCTTTAGGAAAAATTTTTGATGAAATTAAAAAAGATACAAAAAGAGAACGCAACGTTTTTTCTACATTGAACAAAAATTTCAAATTTAATTTTAAAATTAGAGAATTTCAAAAATATAAAAAATTCAAATTAATTGTTATTGTGGGTATGGGAGGTTCAATTTTGGGAAGTGAGGCGATTTATGAATTTTTACAACATAAAATTAAAAAAGATGTCATCTTCTTAAATAATTTAAATGAAAACGAAATATTAAAAATAAAAAAAAATAAAAATCTAAAGAAAGGTCTTTTCATTTTTATTTCTAAATCTGGTAACACTTTAGAAACACTTTCAAATATTAATTTACTTAATAAAATAAATTTTGATAATAAAAATACAATTGTAGTTACAGAGAAAAAAAAAGAAAATGCTTTAAAACTATTTGCAGAAAAAAGAAAAATTCCTTTAATAGAACATAAAAAATATATCGGAGGTCGATTTTCAGTTTTGTCAGAGGTCGGGATGTTACCCGCTTTCTTAATGGGTTTGAATTTTAAAAAAATTTCCCAAGGTTCATTAATTTCCTTCCAAAAAATTAAAAAAAATTTACTATTGAGTAGCGCTAATCAGCTTAAAAAAATTTTTCTATCAAAGAAAGTCAATTCGATAATTTTTTTTAATTATAGCCCTCAATTAAACAGCTTTACTTATTGGTGCCAACAACTTTTAGCTGAGAGTTTAGGAAAAAATGGAAAAGGGTTGACACCAGTTGTGTCAACAGCACCAAAGGATCACCATAGTTTACTTCAATTGTATTTAGACGGTCCTAAAGATAAAGTTTTTTACGTGATAAGTTCAAAGTGTAAAAACAATATTAATATTAAAAAAAATTTATTTTTCAATAAATATAAATTTTTAAAGAATAAAAAACTTGAAAAAATTATTTTATCTCAAAAAAATGCTTTTATATCTGTTTTAAAACAAAAAAAAATTCCTTATAGAGAAATACAAATTAATACATTCTCAGAAGAAACTCTAGGTGAATTGTTTTCATTTTTCATTATTGAAACTTTTCTTATTGCAAAATTAATAAATGTAAATCCATTCAATCAACCATCGGTCGAAAGTGTAAAAAATCAGACAAAAAAAAATTTAATTAGATGAAGGTACCAAAAATTATTTTAGATCTTCCATAATTTTTTATAAATAAAACTTTTAATATTTTTCCAAAATTTTCCTCACTATTTTTTTCACGATGAATAATAACTAAATGTTCTTTTTTAAAAATTTTATTTTTATAAATTAAGTCAAGGATTTGAATGTAATCTTTATCAGCATAGGGAGGGTCAAGAAAAATTAAATCAAATGGTTTTAAATTTTCACTTTGATCAAAAAAATATCTTATGTCTCTTTCAAAAATTATACTTTTGTCTTGAATTGAAAAATTGTTTATATTTTTTTTTAGAATATTTAAAGGTTCTAAATTTTTTTCAACAAATTGAATATTCTTAGCCCCTCTTGAGATACATTCTAATCCGAAAGATCCAACTCCGGAGTACAGGTCTAAAACATTAGTATTTTCTAAATTTATATTAATATTTTTTGAGTGAGTTATAAGATTAAATATATTTTCTCTTACAGAGTCCCTAAGAGGTCTTGTAATTTTGTTATCAAGAAAACTAATTATTCTTCCTTTAAAAGTTCCACTAATTATTCTCATTATTAATTGCTCGCCAACCTATATCTTTTCTGAAGAAACCATCAGCCCAATTTATTTTTTTTAAATTTGAATATGAGTTATCTCTTGCAGAAACGAGATTGCTTCCGCAACTTGTTATATTTAATACTCTTCCACCAATTGAAAATATCCTATTTTTTTTTTCGTATGTGCCGGCATGAAAAATTTGATTGTTCTTATCTATAACAGCTAACGATAAATTTTTTATCTCACTATTTTTAACATATTTTCCTGGATAGCCTTTTGCACACAATACTACAGTCATACAACTATTACTTTTCCAATTTATATTACAATCTTTCAGACGATTTTTTGTTACCAGGTCGACAATTTCAACAAAATCGGAGTCTAACCGCATCATTAAAACTTGGCATTCAGGATCACCCATTCTTATATTATATTCAATTAAAAAAGGTTCGTTATTTTTGATCATAAGACCTGCATACAGAAATCCTGTGAAAGGATTTCCAGATTCCTTCATTGCTCTCAAAGTTGGCTCTAAGATTTTTTTTTTAATTTTATTTTCAAGTTCATCGTTTAATATTTTTGCTGGTGAGTAAGCGCCCATCCCTCCTGTATTAGGCCCAATATCACCCTCTCCGACTTTTTTATGATCTTGAGCTGAACCAAAAAAACGGTATGAGTTTTTATCTACTATTGCAAAATAACTAAGTTCCTCACCATCTAGAAATTCCTCTAAAATAACTTTTTTTGAAGATTTAAATTTTCCCTCTAGTATTTCTTTGACATTTTTTTTTGCTTCATCTACAGAATTGCATATTGTCACTCCTTTACCTGCTGCTAAACCATCTGCTTTGACAACTATGGGCACGTTGCTTAAATTTATAAAATTCACAGCTTCATCAAATTTTTCAAAAATCCCAAAATTTGCTGTTGGAATTTTAAATCTTTTACATAAATTTTTCATAAATCCTTTTGAACCTTCAAGCTGAGAGGCAAACTTATTTGGGCCGAAAACTCTAATTTTTTTTTTTTCTAAATAATCAACTATTCCATCCACTAATGGCTGTTCCGGACCAACAACTACAATATCAATTTTTTCCTTAATTAAAACTTCGTAAATATCATCAAAATTTTGGAGATTGGCATTTACATTAGTCGCTATAGTTTGTGTTCCAGCGTTACCAGGAATGCATATTAATTTACCCAGTTTTTTAGATAGTTTTAGCTTGTAACATAACGCATGTTCTCTGCCACCACTTCCTAAAACTGCTATATTCATATATTGTAGATGTATCAATAAACAAACTAGCATGAACAGAAAAAAAGCAAAGCTTAAATTTCATCCAAACAGTTTTGAAATTATTGAAGATGGGGATTATGTTATTTGTGCTGTATCAGGGAAAAACATTCCAATTAAAGAATTAAATTACTGGAATGTTGAACTTCAAGAACCTTATTTTTCACCTCTTGAAGTAAAAAAAAGATACGAAGAATTAAAGAAAAAATAATTTACTTCCATCGATTATGAGTAAGTATCCATTGGCCTGGATCTTTCAGTATCATCTTTTCCAAAGATTCGTTTAGTAATTTTGTAATACTTATTTTACTTACCTCGTTGTTTTCAAAATTATTTGTGGATATTGGTTTTAGCATCTCCATAACAAAATTATTGTTTTCCTCTCTTGATAAATATATTGGAAAAATATCACATTTATATTTTAAAGCTAATTGAGCTGGCAAAGTAGTTGTCAAAGCTTTTTGGTTAAAAAACTCTATTTTTTCTCCTTCACTCACTCTTTGATCTATCATTAGCGCAATACTAAAATTTTTATTAATATAATTAATTGCATCTCTTATTCCAACTATCCCTTTTTTAATTTGATTATTGCAAACATTTTTTCTTCTGACATATTCCATAAATGGATTTAATAAAAAATTATTTAGTGGTCTGTAAATAGTTGCTAGCTTTACACCTCTTTTTGCCAATTCCATCGACATAAGTTCGTAATTAGCAAAATGACCTGAGACAAAAACAACCGGTTTGTTTTCATTTTTTATTTTAGTGATTAACTCTTCACCTTTAATTTTTATGTGAAAGTTTTCATTTTTAAATTTCTTTAAAAAAGAATATTCAACAAAAGTCATTCCGTAATTTGACCACATCTTTTTATATAAATTCTTTTTTTTAACATCATCGATATCACCGAGAATTTTTTTTATATTTGAATTTACAATTTTTTTTGATTTTACTATGAAACCAATATTTTGGAAAATATATGAAAATATTTTTCTACTTAAGTTTAATCCTAATAATTTAATAATAATCAAAAAAAAGTAGATTACAATCGCTTCAAATAAATATTTTATTTTTTTCATTAAATGTATCTTTTAAGAATTTTAACAAATCTTTTTTCATCTTCAATTTTGAAATCAGTCGGTATAAAATTAATTTTTTTTAAGCCAAATTTTTTAATTCTATAAAAGTCTTTTTCAGTAGTTATTAATTCTAATTTATTTTTTTTTGAATATTCTATCATTTCTTTTAATTCATTAATTGAATACTCATAGTGATCAGGAAAATATTTTTCTTTTTGGATCTTTAGATTATAGCTTTTTAAAAGATTGAAAAATCTTTCTGGATTGCCAATTCCTGCAAATGCAAAAATTTTTTTATTTTTAATTTTTTTTATTGATGGTCGGTGAAAAAAATATTTTGTATAAAAAATATCAAGACTATTGTTAATTTTTCTTATTTTTTTTTCGAAGCCTAGATTTTTTTTGTCCTTATTATTAATATTAATTGCCACTATCTCACAATTGATTAGTCTTTTGAGATTTTCCCTTAAAGGGCCGGAAGGTATTGTTAACCCGTTGCCATCAACCGTATTACCATTGAAACAAACAATATTTAAATCAGCCTTAATCGAACTGTCTTGCAGCCCGTCATCTAAAATCATTGTGTCAAACCCTTTCAACTGAGCGTCGTTTAAAGCCGAAATTCTATTTTTATTTACGATGAGACTCTTGCTTTTATTTTTAATTAAATTCATTTCATCTTTTTGATTAGAATGAAATTTCTTAATCACGGCTGGCTTTTTTTTATTTTTTTTTAATATTTTACTGATCTCAATTGACAAAGGGGTTTTACCTGTTCCTCCTAAATATATATTACCTATACAAATTATTGGAACATCAAAATATCTCCTTTCAATAAAATTTTCTTTAAGAAATATTACTATCTGAATGATGATGGATATTGGTAATAAAATTATTGAGAATAAACTTAGTTTTTTTTCATCCCAAAATTTCGGTTTTAAAAATCTCATAATTTAATGATTTTATCAATTTCTCCGACTGTTTTATTAAAAATTTCCTTTCCGTATAAATTAATTTTATTTAAATTTTCAGAAATATCTTTATTAGGATTATTAAAATCTTTCATTATTTCGGTTGATAAAGAGTTTTCGTTTGTTATTTCTTTAGACATGTTGTTTGTATTTAACCATTCATACACTTCTTGAAAGTTATATACAAATGGACCGTGATAAACTTTACATCCAGCTCTTACTGCTTCAAGGGGATTTTGTCCTCCGTGTAGTTCCAAACTTTTAACCATAGACTTTCCAATAAAAACACTTTTACAAATTTTAAAAAATTTCGGTAATTCACCAAATGTATTAACCAGAATTATTTCTGTTCCTGGTTTGATTGTTTTTTGATTATTAAAAATTTCTATTTCTAAACCATACTTTTTTGAGTCTTTAAGGATGCTTTCAATTCTAGTTACATGCCTAGGAATAATAATTGTTAAAACATTATTAAAAATTTCTTTAATTTTTAGATGAGTTTTAAAACAAAATATTTCCTCTTCAAAATGAGTATTTGCTGCACACCATACTTTTTTATTACTCAGATTTAAAGTCACATCCTCATCTTCTTTGTAAAAATTTAAGTTAGGCGCAAACTTTAAATTTCCAAAATATTTGACATTTTTAACGTTCAAATTTTTTAAATATTTTTCAGACTCTTTACTTGAAGCAAGACATAAGTTAAATGAGGAAAAAATTTCTTCCCCAAACTTTTTTACCAGCAACCAACGATTGAAAGATTTTTTTGTAATCCTTCCATTGATAAGAGCTAAAAAAATATTTTTCTTTTTAATTTCCATTATAAAATTTGGCCAAATTTCAGAGTCTACGAACAAAACAAAATTAGGTTTCCAGTTATTTAAAAATTTATTAACTAAAAGAGGAGTGTCCAAAGGTAAAAATTGGTGAATTACTTCTTTTTGATTTTCAAATTCTTTTTTAATAATTTCTGAAGAACTCAGTGTTACAGTGGTAATAAGTATTTTAAATTTGTCATTTTTTTCAATTAAATTTTTAATTATTGGAAAAACACTTGTTGCTTCTCCAATACTTGCTGCATGAAACCAAATTAACTTGCCGTTATGCGGTAGGTTTTTTTTGTAATCAAATAAAAATTTTTCTTTAAAACTTTTCCAATTTTCTTTTTTGAATAAAATTCTTATAAAAAATACTAACAAAAGAATAGGATAAAGAATTAAGCTTAATATTTTATATGTGAGAAGCATCGATTTATCTTAATTGTTTTTGGTAAAGAGACTTATATTCATCACATTTTTCTATAAGTTCAGAGTGATTTCCATGATCAACTATAACACCGTTCTTAAGCACATATATTTTATTTGCATTATGAATTGTTGATAATCGATGTGCTATAACTAAAGTAGTTTTATTTTTAATTAAATTTGAAATAGCGTTTTGTACTATTTTTTCAGACTCGGTATCTAAAGAAGATGTAGCCTCGTCCAAAAGAATAATTGGTGATTTTTTTAAAATAGCCCTAGCTATTGAAATTCTTTGTTTTTGGCCTCCTGATAATCTTACTCCGTTTTCTCCTATTTTTGTATCGTAAGAATTTGGAAGGTCTTTAATAAAATCGTCTGCTGCAGCAAATTTACAAGCCTCAACGATTTCACTTTCTTTAGCTTCAGTGTCAGCATAAGCAATATTTGCTTTGACAGTGTCATCAAACAAAATAACATCTTGGCTTACTAAAGAAATATTTTTTCTTAAGGAATTTAGAGAAACAGAACTAATATCCTGGTTATCAATAAGAATTTTTCCATTTTGGGGATCATAAAATCTTGGTAATAGATTTATTATGGTGCTTTTACCTGCACCGCTATGCCCTACAAAAGCTGTAATTGACCCTCCGGCAATATCTAAATCTATATTTTTAACTGCTCTGTCCTTAGAGACTTTGTATTTAAAACTAACATCCTGAAATAAGATATTTGAATTTTTAATTGAAATGTCTGGTAAATTTTTTTCGTTTTTAATTTTAATCGGTGCATCAATTACTGTAAAAATTCTTTTAGCGGCTGCAGAACCTTGGTACGCAACCATATTTATTGTTGCTAGGGACCTTATAGGTTGGTATGCAAGCATCATCGCTGCCAGAAACGAAAAGAAATTGTTTACTCCAAGCTCTCCTACAGCAATCAACTTTCCTGAAAAATATATAAAACCTGCTATCATAAAACCTGTCAAAATTTCCATAATTGGGGTCGCTCTAACAATTACACTAGCAATTTTAATATTTTTTTTTATCAATTCATCTATTACATTATTCGCGTTTACACTTTCTTTATTTTCTTTTTGGTAAATTCTAATCATCTTTGATCCTTTTAAAATTTCAGAAAGGAAAGAAGTTAATCTTCCAGATATCTCACTGGCTTGACTCGTTCCCTTTCCAATTTTTTTCCCTAAAGTTTTTGCTAATGAAGCAGCCAAGGGCATCATGATAAGTGCGAAAATAGACAACTTCCAGTTTTGATAAAACATAACCGAAATAAGAGCTATTAAAGTTAAAGTGTCTTTCATAATATTTAACACTCCTGTGCTCACCAAATGTTGAACTTGACCAGCATCAAACATAACATTAGATATGTATTTCCCCGAATGTCTTGCTTCTAAAGTCTCTATGTCTGTTAATAATATATTTTCAGCTATTTGTTTTTGAAGTTCACCTGAAATATTTTGTCCAACGTGAATTATATTAATTCTAGCAAAATATAGTGAAATTCCTTTCGCAGAGAATGTAATGATTATGAGAATGGGAATCAACCAAGCTAAAGTTTTATCTTGATCAATAAATATTTTTTTAACAGCAGGATCAAGTAACCAAGCAGTTGCAGAGGTACTTCCAGCAACTAAAACAGATAAAAACAGAGCTAGAATAATTCTCTTTAAATACTTTCTGACGTAGTCTCTATAAAGTCTTTTGAGTATAAGAGTAAGTTCGTTTAATTCCATTAAAAATTTAAAAGTTGAGTTTCTGACATTATACCTAAAAATATTATTAGTCCGGAAAAATTATTAAATTTAAAAGCTTGCAAGCATTTTTTTGGTTTATTTCTTTCAAAAATCTTTATTTGAAAAATTAAAGAAAGAATAAAAATTATTACAAAAATAATTGAGTTTTCTAGATTCATTTTAATATAAAATAAACAAAGTATTACAATTGATGTTATTAAATAACATAAACTCACAAAAAGTTTTATATTATCTTTAAACTTTATAGAGGTAGATTTAACACCTATTATCTCATCATCAAAAATGTCTTGCACTCCGTAAATTGTGTCATAGCCTAATGTCCAAAATATGGCTGCTATATAAAGGAATATAATATCTACTGAAACAAAATTAGTCATCGCAACCCACGCCATGATTATTCCCCAATTAAATGTAAGGCCTAAAAATAATTGAGGCCAGTAGGTAAATCTTTTCATGTAAGGATATGAGAAAGCCAAAATCATTGATGACATACCTAAAATTATTGTTAATTTGTTAAATTGAATTAAAATCAAAAAAGCTATTGAGCATAAAACTGCTACATAAAAAAGTGATTGTCTAATACTTATAACACCAGATGCTATTGGGCGTTTCTTAGTTCTTTCAACTTTGATGTCGATATTTTTATCAACAATGTCATTTACAATACAGCCAGCACTCCTCATCAAAACTGAACCCATAAAAAAAAGTATTATAAAATAAAAAAATTGATTAAAGTTTTGGTTTTCCACATACCCTAAGGCAAGACCCCAACTACAAGGCCAAAATAAAAGCATAAAACCTATAGGTTTATTTAGTCTCGTTAGTTCAATAAAAATTTTTAATTGCCTCATTTTGATTTATGACTTGTAAATATCAAACGTAATCTTCATAATCAATTTGATTCGAAATGGATATAGATTACACAGTAGCAGCTCTTATGTTTCCAGCTATTCCGCTTATGATGACGATGTATAGTAATCGTTTTCACACACTTAGTGCCCTTATTAGACAGATACATGATCAATATACCTTTGAAAAAAAAGTTCCTCCAGAATGGGAAAATCAATTACATGTACTTAACAAAAGAACAAATTATTTGAAATACACAATGGGCTTCGCTGCTTTTGGATTTCTATTTAATATGATGACAGTTTTATTGCTTTATTTAGATTATATTTTTTATGCAAGATTAAGTTTCGCTTTTTGTTGTATATGTATGATTGTCTCAATATTTTTGTTCTTACAAGAAATAAGACTTTCAAATCAGGCTCTAAAGTTTCATTTGAGTGATATGGACTCAATGAAAAAAGATTTTTAATTTTTTTTTAAAAGGTTTTTTTTAAAAAGCGAAACCCCCTCTATCACTTTATTTTTATAAGACTCTTTAAATGTCTCCAACTGCCAACCACTCATTCTCATTGTAATTGTTTTTAAGTTTGAATTTTTCCATTCATTAGTTGTTTTTTCATCTTTCCAAATTTTTTTTTCTTCATTAGTTCTTGCACATCCATAACAATAACCTGTTAAAGGATCAGTTTTACAAATACTGATACATGGGGATATAATTTTATTGTTCATTATGGAATTAAAATTGCAGGACCCGTTAGTTTTCTTGCTTCTAAATCAGCATGAGCTTGGCTAGCATCAGCAAGTTTATATTTCTTTGAAATTTTTATTTTAATCTTCCCAAACTTTATTTTTTCAAAAATTTCATTAGCACCAGCTTGTAATTCTTCTCTATTAGTAAAATATTGTGCAATAGAAGGTCTCGTTAAGTATAGGCCTTTAGGTTGAATATATTTTGGAACATCAACAGGGTCTAACGGACCTGAAGCATTACCAAAACTTACCATTGTTCCTCTTATTTTAAGACAATTCAATGAACCGTAAAAAGTTTTTTTTCCAACTCCATCAAATACAGCAGGAACACCATCATTGTTCGTTAATTTCATAACTTCTTTTACAAAATCATTCTTTGTGTAATTTATAACGTGAGCATAACCATTTTCCTCTGCAATTTTAACTTTCTCATCTGATCCGACTGTTCCAATTACTTTTGCACCAATACTATTTGCCCATTGAGCAAAAATTTGACCCACCCCACCAGCAGCAGCATGAAATAAAACTGTTTCACCAGCTTTTAATAAATATGTTTTAGTCAGCAAATAATTAGTAGTTAAACCTTTTGTCATTAAAGTAGCTGCAAGCTCATGAGAGATTCCATCAGGAACTTTTACTGCAATTTTATCTGGAATAATTCTTTGTTGTGAGTATGCTCCTAAAGGAATTGAAGCGTAAGCAATATTATCACCTTTTTTAAATTCAGTTACATTTGAGCCAATTGCCTCTACAACTCCAGAAGCTTCCAGACCAATACCACTAGGTAGCTTAATAGGGTATAGGCCAGATCTGTGGTATGTATCTATATAATTTAATCCTATAGCTTGATTGTTTACTTTAATTTCATTTGGACCTGGCAACCCTATCTCTACATCCTTAATTTTGAGAACTTCAGGTCCGCCATTTTTTTTTATAACGATAGATTTTGGCATTTATATTAAGAGAACGTACTTGAACTTTTAATATTTAGCAAATTTTCCGTTATTATAATCTTGAATTGCCTGGAGTATTTCAGCTTTAGTATTCATAACAAACGGCCCCCCTCTTGCGATTGGTTCACCAATTGGTTTACCGGCTATGAACAAGAATTCAGTTTTTTTGTTTGCTTTAACTTTTAGTTTACTTCCTCTTTCTAATAGAATTAAATGTGAATCACTTGTTTTGTCATGATTTTTTTCTCCAATTTTTAATTCACCTTTAAGCAAATAAATAAAAGAATTGTGACCTATCGGTACTTCACAGCTAAACTTTTTTTTCTCATTTAAGACAACATGAAAATAAATTGGTTCAACATTATGATTTTTTTCGGGACCTTGAGCTTTTTCATATTTTCCAGCAATTACCTTTACAGTTTTATCAACATCTTTATGAATTCCGAGCTCATTACCTTTAATATAAAGATATTCAGGTTTATTTTTTTTTAATTTCGCAGGCATATTAATCCAAAGTTGAAAACCTAACAATTTACCTTCTTTCATTGCTGGCATTTCTGAGTGAATAATTCCTCTTCCAGTTTTCATCCACTGCACGTCTCCTGAAGCCATTGTACCTTTTGCACCAGTACTATCTTGATGCTCAAACTCTCCATTTAACATATAAGTTACTGTTTCTATTCCCCTGTGAGGATGAGGAGGGAAGCCTGCAATATAATCATCTTTATTCTCAGAGCCAAACTCATCAAGCATTAAGAATGGATCAATATAATCAGCCTCGGGTGTGCCAATACTTCTTTTTAACTTTACTCCTGCGCCATCCGAAGTATTTAAAGCTTTTATAATTTTTTTAATTTCAATTTGTGACATTTCACTAATATATTAAAAGTTCAAACTATATCAAGTAGCTGCGATAAGTTGGCAATTTCATTTTTTGGTTGATAATCAAGGATATCAAACTGTGATTTATTTCTATTAACCCAAATAGAATTATAACCATAATTTCCCCCACCAGAAACATCCCAAGTGTTAGCACTTAAAAATGTTATTTCGTCAGTTTTAATATTATATTTTTTTATTGGTATTTCATAAACTCTAGAGTCTGGCTTAAAAACTTTTACCTCTTCGATTGAAAAAATATCATCAAATAAATTATTTAAACGATTATAATTTACCAATTCTTTTAAAAGGTTAGGAGTTCCATTAGAAAGTATAGATAGTTTAAATTTCTTCTTTTTTAATTTTTCTAAAACTTCTTTAACCTCAGGATAAGGAGACAAAACTTTATAAAGGTTGAGCAGTTCATTTCTCATATTTTTGTCAATATTAAAAACTTTCATAGATTTATCTAAGCTATCTTCTGTGACCTGTAAGAAATCCTTATGTCTTTTCATTAAACTTCTAAGCCAGGTATACTCAAGCTGAGTAGTTCTCCAGAAATTAGCAAACGCTTCCCAATCATCTCCAATTTTGCTTTTACATTTTTCTGCAGCTGAG